>Ga0078972_1012751_pt1 | contig 14252 bp, 12 predicted proteins | sample YelNatPaOPGAMG01_FD_67568 | JGI IMG/M metagenome (GOLD analysis project Ga0078972, IMG submission 67568) | Hot spring thermophilic microbial communities from Obsidian Pool, Yellowstone National Park, USA - OP-RAMG-01 (SPADES assembly) (version 2) | ecosystem: Environmental > Aquatic > Thermal...
TTAGCCTTAACATTAACCAAATCCACACGCAAATCAGGCTTAAGAATAGCCTCTCTAAAAACATCACACAACTTACCATCCATAATAGAAAAGGAAACACTAACTATAGAAGGCGCTGAAAGAACACGATAAACAAACCTAGGAGAAGGAGACTCGAGAAAGAATGGAGAAGCAGACCAAGGAGCCAACCTCTTAGAAGAATGCAAAGCCTCAGCTAAATCCTTATCAACCAGCTTAACCAAATTATAAAAGACGCCGCAAGCAGCAAAACCAGAAAAACTCTGAAAAACAACAGGATAATCAACAGCAATTCTAAGCGTGAAATAGGATATAGAAGACATAGTCTAATCTCCAGCTAACTTAGCTAATAGCTTTCCGCGAGAAGTTAACTTCAAAACTATAAATTTACTTATTCTCTCCTGCTCAATATAACCCATTCGTACCAGTTTCACTTGAATATTATGAAATGATGAAGGAGGAATGTTGAACTTCTTCCTAAGAATTGAGGCTTCAATGGGTCCAGAGAGTAAATGTTTGATAATTTCCTTTGTCAAGGAGGGCAATTCTCTAAACTCACGTAAATCTTCTGGTCTTATTTCAGGGAGCTCTATTACTCTTTTTCTATCTTCAGTTTCAAGCTCTATGGTAATTTCTGGATGCCCTGCAAAAAGCGTAGCAAGGTATGTCAAAATGACTATTGCCCTCATACCACCACTTAAATTAACTATGCACTTTCTTCCTCTTTCACTTTCTATAGCATTTTTTAACCTAGCTATGGAATCAACGGGATCTTCAAGACTTATATGCATCTCATTAATTTCGATGTTTTTAGCATAACCTAAAATGAAGGATTTTAGATCACGTAAAGCAATTTGACTTCTTTCATCACGTTGCTCAGGCAGAATGACTACTATTTTATCTCCTTCACTCAGACCATAGCGTAATATTGATGATATTATGGGGGCTTCCGTCCAACCAAATGTAACAAAAATTGTTTTCCTGCTCATTTTAAGTCGTTGTAAGTAAATTTCCTCGTATATATAAATATTTCTGAAAAATTCCAAAAATATATGCATAATTATAAATTTTTCCTAATCCTTAAAAGAAAAAAACTTATATACCACACATTACTAATTCTGTAATGGGGTGTTTTGTTTTTGAGTTTGAAAGAAGATGAGATAAAAGAGATGCAAAATGATTCTTCAAGAAACTTAGCTGATGTATTACACTATTTGATATTCCATGCTGGGAACGTCCAGCTTTATCATGAGCTTAGGCTAAGTGTCGGAGACGACGTTGGCAAATTTTCAGAGATAATTAGTCGTGCACAACGAGAGATTCCTAGGTTAATGAGAGATGAAGAGCATAAAAGCTACATTTCGAAAATGAAGTGGCCAAATGAAGGTGATATAGAATGTGTTCAAAAATGTCATGCAAAATATGGTAGGAAGTATATTCAAGTACTTCTCGGAATGGCAGCTGGTACATGTCAAAGATGTTGGGATGAAAAGAAAGGGGGTGGTGAATAATGCAATTTGCCTTAACGGTTAAATTGCTTATGAACATGCATGATCTTAATAATGAAAGGGCTGAAGAGATTCGGCGAATACCATTGATATATTCGACAAAAGATGGTTTCAAATTGGTGGAAGAGGCAGTTGCTGTCAGTGGAGTAATGCTAAAGCATTGGCATGCTATTTATCTTTCTGAGCGGGCAAAAAGTTTAGGAATAGGCCTATGTCCTCTGTGTAGGCGTGGTGAAGCTATAAGATTACCGCCAGTGGATATTTTGACAAAGTCTAAAAAAGAAGTTCAAGGATGGCTTAAAGCTGAAGAAGAGTTTGATAAATACGTAGAAATTATTGGAAAAGGAAGCGAAGAGGATATAATAAAAATGTGCATAGGAGAAGATGTGCATGGATTCTTAAGAACACAACCTCCTCTAAGGCGAGAATCTTTAATTAAGTTTTCATGGCTTTTGCCCATATATATTGGAGATATGCCAACTCAATTCAGAGTAGTTCAACATACTCGAAATATTCGTGAAATTCCTGAAGAACTTCCCGGGGAACTTAAACAGATGCAAATGCCATATCCACGGTCTTATGCCGATGGCATTTATGGTTTTGTCGCAGTAGCAAATTTAGATGATGTTGGTGTTTCTTTCAGCAGTAGAAAGAATGTCTTAAATGATGAGGATAAGAAGAGAAGGGTAAGAGCATTGATTGAAGCTTTCATTCCAATGTTAACCGGTGCTTGCGGAGCCTCACTAGCTCGAGCATTACCAGCTACCAAACCTCTTGAAATAGCAGTTATAGTTAGTAAAGAGGCAAAAGTGAGCTTTCCCGCACCAGTACACCCTATGTATGAGGAGTATTTTGAATTAAGCAAGGGAATTTTTGAGAGTTTCTCTAAAGTTTTTAATGTAGATGTCAAAATTTGTACTTATGGTATTGGCAAAGATGAAGGAGAGAATAAATTTGCCGTTGAAGTCGTTAAAAATCCTGTGGAAGCTTTCGCTAAAGCAATAGATTATCTTAATCTTTAATTTTTGACATGGTGAGAAATTCTTGTCGGTGATCTATTCATCAACTCAAATACTTTTACCCCTTTTTTCACTGGGGTATCCTGAAACAGCAGAAATACTAATTTCTCATACTTTACCTTCACCACGGACATTAATAGCATTATTGGCAAGAGGACTCGGGGAAATTATGGGGTTAAAATCGGAACAGGGGATTCATAGCACTCCGGCTAGATTAGTGCTTCAATGGGTGCTTGAAAGTAGTTCTTATGCCTTTTCACGTCCTCTTTCGCCAATTAGAAAGTCCTTTCAAATGTGGCGTGTGATTTGGCTTGAAAAAGAATGGGAGTGGGGGCGAAAGGAAATAGAACACTTACGTGATGCTATAGAAATGGAAGTAGTTTCACTTAATAAAATTTTAGCCTATATATTCATAAACTTGAACAAAGCAAGTGCATTACTGAGTAAATATTTGCCTCATTCAAATTTAACGGAAAAGGATATCGAGTTAGCACTTAGAACGGTACAAGTGATAAGTAAGAGTGAAATGCTTGCAACGCCAATAACTGTAGGAACGTTCAATAAATTTAATGTTATAGGATCTGCAGGAAAAATTAACGTATATTGCCCTTATGAGTGGATTAAGAAACCCCCTAAGGAGGGCTTAGAAGAGGAAATGCTAGTTCACATAAACCTTCTTCCAAATCACATCAAAAATGCAATTGATGAACCTAAGAAAATGTTAAAGGTAAAATTACCAGGAAGAGAAGAGATAGAGTGTAGACGCGTAAAAGCACGTTTCGTTCTTCCCTTATCATTAATGAGGGAAATCTCTTATCATGGAAAGATAATTGAATACTTTAAACAAAAAGACGTTGACGTTGAGTTAAAGGATGATTTTATAATAGTTGAAACAATTGATGGAGGGAAAATTCCCTTGCCTAAAATATTTCTGGAGGAATGCTTATGAGCGTTAAACAATTGGAGTTAGAATATATGGGGAAAGTGGGGATTCGTCTTAGAGAATTTCAGAAGAAAGCGGTAGAAACGTTTTTTATTGAAGTCTTTAACGAGATGAAACCAAAACCTTTACTCGTACGTCTACCAACAGGTTATGGGAAGACTGTGATTGGAGAATCGCCATTAGTTTATCAAGCAATAAATGATGATTGGTCATTTTCGAGAGGACTTACATATGTACTACCTACAAGGGCATTAACTCATGATGTTGCAGATAGGTTATCTGGAAACTTATGTAAATTTGGCATAACCGATATTAAGGAATTGCATGGTGAATCTGATACAACTGATTTCTACGCTGATGTTTCTGTATCGACGTTTGACACTTTCTTATATGCGTTTGCTAGGAGAACTTACGACCATCATTTAGAAAGACCAGCAGGTGTCATCGCTACATCTTACGTGGTTTTCGATGAAGCTCATATGTTGCAAGATGAGTACTTATATTCTCATAACATCATGAACAAAGTATTGTTATCACTCAATGAAGCAGGAGTGCCCATGATCGTTATGACTGCAACCATGCCAAAAATCATTGAAAATGTAGTTTTTGAAAGAATCGGAGAACCATTACGTGTACCAGATGATTTAGGTGAATTTAGGGAGGACATAAGCTCTTATAGAGGTCTTGTTGGAAATATAGAGTTTAAGAAAGAAGTGAAGTTACTTGATTATTTAAAATCACAGGATTTTCATGACGAATTAAAGAAGAGAAAGAGAATATTAATAGTTGCAAATACCGTACAAAGAGCCGTAGAAGCCTTTAAAACAATTGAAATTATGATGGAGAAATCTTGGAAAGCCATATTATTGCATTCTCGCTTAAGACTTGACGAAAGAAAGAAACGTGAAAATCTAGTAAGAAAGCTTTTACGAGCAAAAATAAAATGTGATATATGTCGCAAGGAAAATCTAACTTTACCCATATACGTAGACGCTAATGATAGGGTTATATGTAATGAGTGCAAATCTGTTAATTCAAGTGAAATTTCAAAGATTGTGGTCGTTGCAACGCAAGTTGTTGAGGCTGGTCTTGATGTCAGTTGTGAGCTACTAGTGACTGAGGTCGCACCAGCTGATTCCTTAGTTCAAAGAGCAGGCCGTTGTGCAAGAAGTGTTGAAGAAAGAGACGGATATTGCATAATAGTTGAACCCATTAGTTTCGAACCATATCCGTCAAACTTAATTAAAAATACCTCTGAAATACTTGATAAATTGGGTGATAACGAAAAAATCTATGCATTAACATCACTGATGCAATCATATGAATTCATAAATGAATCTTACAAGAACTTCGATCCTAAGGAGATAAGATGGGAACCTCTACGTATTACATTAAGGTATCTGGAGGGGATATATCCCTTTATTGTTGATCTGAGAGCAAAATCAAGTGTACGAGCTAGACCAAATGCGACAATATATCTTTTCGCTCCTATACCGGATGAAAGAATTAAAGTTTATAAAATGAAGCTTGACGGAGAAGATGAAAAGAAGCGATATAAAAAGGAAGAATACTTTGAAGTAACTTTTGAAGAATTAGTGGAGTATGTTAAAAAACTAAAGGACAATAAAGAGGCGTTCTTCCTTGAAGAAGAAACTGTGAAAAAGGGGATTTTTACAATGGAAAAAGTTTATTTGATTGAAAAAGAGCAATTCGATAAATCCTTAATTTTCGATAAAAACGAAATAATTAAGCTAAGTTATGTTCGTACATCACTACTGGATACTGGTTCAGAAAGAAGTGTTCGTTACTATAAAGTTGAACTTTTGCCAATGAAAAGTGAAGAAAGCAAAGAAGGGATTCGTGTTCATAGAATTATTGAGGAAGGAACTTATGTCATTAATCCGCGTTTCTATGATATTAGGTATGGTTTCTTAAGGTGATAGATCATGTGGTCATGCTTAAGAGAGGAAAAGTGTCCTCAAAGGCGTAAAGAATTTTGTGGGATCAATTCTGGAAAACCAATGATTACATCTTATCATATCGAGCATGATGAACAGGAGAGGAAAAGGGAGGAATGTTACTTGGAGCACGTTATTCTCTGTTATGAAGAATGGGAGAAAAAGAGAAGGCGATTCATTAAATCATTAGCCCGCCGCTTTGCGGCTTTTTGTAAACTTGAAGTCAACGATGATCTTATTGCAGATATAGAAAACGGTCTTAGAATAACAGTTGCTCATCATGATGTAGGCAAATTGTCAGATGAGTATAGGAAGGGAGAATGGTATAGACATGAAATTATTAGTGCTCGTATTGTACACGATATTCTCTTCAACAGTCTTTCACAGAGATCTTACAAGAATTTGCTGAGCGTGATTCTTTCAGCAGCAACATACTTACATCATGAGGCTTTACAATTGTCGCGTAGATGGTTTGAACTTCGCTCACCAACCTTTGACTACTTAACTGGCAAAATGGGCAATAAATCCTTCATTTTTAGAGAAGGAGCCAACCAGTTTTTCGAAGCCACAAATGTGATTTATAATTTGAATGTCATTATCCGTAACTATAGTTTACCAGAGAAGATTTCTGGTGAAGAGATTGTTGAAACCGTTGGAGATTTCATATCTTCACTTGATGGCGCTCCTAATGTAAATGCAGCTAGGTTATGCCTAGCATCAATGACGCTTTTAATCAATGAAATAGATAATGAAGCAGCTGAACGGGGGAGAAGTTATGCAACTGTATGAATATTTGATTCCATCAACAGGAAACTTACTTAATGACATTTTAAGCTCTTTCGGACTTCTTGAATTACTGTTGATGTCAGATCCTCTAGTTGATGTAGAATGTCGCCTTGGACATTACGATATGTTACGTGTGAAGAGCACGATGAAGCGAGAAGATCTTGAAGAAAGTATTTTAAAGAATCTCAATACTTTGCTTAAGAGTGAACAAATAAGACAGAATCTAAACTTTACAATTAACACAGGAAAGGGACGCGAACTCGCTTATGAGGTTTTACATCATTTAATTGATGGACGAATAAAAAATGTTTTTTCATTAGACGCCTTCAAGCCTATTAAGAAAACTGGAAAATCTAAAGAACTGGATACACTCTATCTATCAATATTTCCGATTTATGGGAAAGGGTCTAAACATTACGATAGTACAATGACTGGAGAATCCGTGAGAGCAACTCCTGAAATCATAGTAAGCTACATGATAGGCCTTGCACTCTACACAATTTCTTGGAGGGAGAAAATGGGGGACGCCATGAGTAGAATTCATCTATCTTTATTCCCGCCAATAGGTACGCTCGTACATGAAAAGTATATAAGGACTCTTCGTCGTATAGCAATCTTACATTCAACGGAGGATTCACGTTGGTACATCAATAATTGCCTAGAAGATTTACCCAAACTGGTACTTCCATTAGCTATACTAGCAAACTTCGACATTTCAATTTTAAGGTATTTAAAGAGGATTCATCCTCCTCAGCTGATACTTTTTGATATAGAGCAACGTAGAGGAAAAGCTGAAGAAAGTCGCTTATATAGGATTTACGATACAACCGTATTCCTTGATTTCTTCTTAGGGCTTGGTGAGCAAATATATGAAGCTAAAGAATACATTCTATCTTTAATTAGATTACGCGGAAGTGAAGGAGTAAAGAAGTCAGAATTGAGGAGCATGTTGGATTCGCTTCTACTCGAATTATCTTATGCTATACTTAATAGGGACAGTAGCAAGTTAATTAGGGTATTGTTTGAGAGTGGAAGACTTAAAGATAAACTAGGAGGGGAATTGAGAGAGGAATTGATAAGGAGGGTTTATAAGCCTAAGCCCGATCTTTCATGTAGAATGGTTGAGTATTTACTTAAAGGGTCTGAAGGTGTTAGATTATTGTAATTCCAAAAGGAGCGATTATATTTACAACTCATTAACTCAAGATGCATCACCCTCATTACTCATTTTTAAATGGGAAGAGCCATGTTCTTTCTAGATAGGCTTGATTTGGATAGGCGTTTTAGGCTTTTGCGTAGGGAGCTTGAGGTTAGGGGTGTTGGTGAGGAGTTGAGGGGTTGGAGTTTTGATTCTCCTCCTGTTGAGCCTCCTTCGCGTTCGGTTTTGTTTGGTGTTAGTGAGTTGGCTGGCCGTTATTGTCAGTCTATGAGGGATGTTTACTTGAGGCGTGTTTTGAACGTTAAGCCGCCTCCGAGTGTTAAGATGGCTAGGGGTATTGTTTTGCATGCTGTTAACCGTGAGTCTATTTCAGCGGTTAAGAGGCTGTTGTTTGCTGGTGAGGTTGAGTCTGGCTCGGAGTTGGTTGAGGATCTCCTGCCATTGGCTAGGGATGTTGCTGATAGGGCGATTACTGAGGCTGAGGTTCATTTGGCAAAGTTGAGTGATGATGTTAAGGATCAGTTGAGGGTTGAGGCTTCCGCATTCTTTAGGTTTTTGGCTGTTCAGGCCGCTGCTAGGGTTGACCAGGCAATATCGAAGTATCCGCATTCAGATGTTGATTCGATAATTAGTGTTGCTGTTCCACCTGTTGTTGAACGTAAAGTTGATGGGAGCCTTGTCGGATTGAGTAGAGAGCTTAGCGTCGATATTTATACGCCTTTTAATGCTATAGCCGACCTTAAAACTGGCGAAGTTAGGGAGTTTCACCCTTATGCCGCAACGGGATACGCTTTAGCTATGGAGGCCGAGGAGGGGATTCCGGTAGATTTCGGATTTGTGATATATGTGCAGATAGAGCCGTTAAGATTAGTGCCAAGCTTTAGGCTAAGGTACTTTGTTATAGGTGATGAGTTGAGGCGTGAGTTTCTAGAATTAAGAGATGAAGCCTACGAAGTTGTTTCAGTTGGAAGAGATCCGGGTAAACCTCCCAAGTGTCCAGATTACTGTCCATACTATGTTATCTGCATGGGTGAAAAATCTTGAAGCGTTTAATCATAAATGAGCCTGGGCTTTTCATACGTGTAAGAAGGGGAATAATCGTAGTTGAGAGGAAAAGAGAGAAAGTTTTAGAAGTCTCTCCATCAAATGTACGTCAAATCGCAATACTGACTCGTGGCGCTATATTATCTTCAGCTCTTCTTAGGCTATTGTCAAAGCATAAAGTGGATCTAGTAATATATTCAGGTCTCGGCTACCCTATTGCCAAATTATCCAGCGCTAGGAGTAGCGGATCCATTAGGTTGCGGAAGATGCAGTATAAAGCTCAGAATGAGGAAGCTGGTGCTTATCTTGCCAAGAGATTTGCTTGGGCTAAAGTTGTTAATCAGAAAGCGATTCTACGTGAAGCTGGTAAGAATAGAAGAGATCCAAACTTGTCTGGAAAACTTCTCGATTTATCTAAGTCTATTTCGGATATAGCGGGCATGATAGCTAATATTGGAGGAAATAGTGCTGAAAGCGTCAGAAAAGAGGTTATGAGGCTTGAGGCTGAAGCAGCGGAGATATATTGGCAGGGGTTTAAGATGTTACTGCCTGAAGGCGTAGATTTTCCAGGTAGGAGAAAGAGGTTTGAGTCGCCGGAAGACCCTGTTAACATAATGCTTAATTTCTGCTATGGGCTTTTAGCATCAGAAGTTTGGTTAGCCGTTGACAGTAGCGGGCTTGACCCCTACGCGGGTTTCCTACACGCAGATTCTCCTAGAAGACCGGCGCTTGTAATGGATATTCTTGAGGAGTTTAGACAACCGATTGCCGATAGGGTTGTTTTAAGACTAATTTCAAGCTTCAAGGATCCTCAATCTACTATTGAAGGGAGAAGGCTTAAAAGAGATGTTAGATTTCATGTTGTGAAAGCCTTTTCTAACAGGTTATCGGAAACTCTAACTTTTTGCGGAAGGACTTTACCGCTATCAAGCCATATATTCCTACAGCCAAGAAGGGTCTCTGAATTTATACTTGGAAGGTCGTCCGATTATACGCCTTTCACTTTGAGGTGACTCTCTTGCAGACGCTTGTTGTTTATGATATTAGTGATGATGAAATAAGGTTTAAGGTCAGTGAAGTATGTAAAAGGTTTGGTCTATCTAGAATTCAAAGGAGCACATTCCTAGGATACTTAACTAGCATGCAAAGGAAAGAGCTTACAGCAGCCCTCAGAAGAGTACTTGGTGATGCAGACGGAAACATACAAGTATTCGTAATATGTAAAGCCGATCTAGCTTTAAGAGAAATTATAGGAAAACCATTTGAGGAATACACCAAAGAAGAATTACTAGTATAAAAGTGAGAAAATTGTCTGAAGATGAAAATGTCCGATTGATACCCGTAACGTGGATTAAACAGTACCACTTCTGCCCCAGGATAGTTTACTATCTAGGTGTCTCTGGCTTCACTGAGAGAGTAACTGAAAGTATGGCTGAAGGAAGGGAATTTCATTTCAATGAAGATCGTAAGTTTCAGCGTAGGAAGACTCTCGCTGGCGAAAGGAGGGAGAAAATTAGAGCTTCATGGAACAGACTCCACGTAGTCTCTGAAAAACTTGGCTTATATGGGACTATCGATGAAGTAGCTGAAGTTGATGATGGACTTGTTGTTGTGGAAAACAAGCTTATGAAAGCTCCTAGAAAGCCTTATCCTGGACACGTTTATCAGGCAGTTGCCTATGCTATGCTCGCCGAGGAAAACCTACATAAGCCAGTTAGAAAAGTTATGGTAAAGTATCTACGCGATGGAAAATCATTTGAAATACCCGTAACAGAAGACTTAAGAAGACATGTATTATGGACAATCGCTAAGATAAAATCGATAATTGAAGGGGAAAAGATTCCAAGGGAGGCAAGTCCTAAGAAATGCAGAAACTGCGGATACAGAAAAGTATGTAAGGGTGTGTAGTTTTTCTCCAGTTGAAGTTATGCATTTTCCAGTGGACTTCGGCGCAAATCCATACCCTATATGCAGATTCCACACAGCCGAAGAAAAACATAAAATTTAAATGCAAAATCAAAACAAAAACTAAAATAGAGCAAGAAAAACCCTCGGAATCTCATAAAGAGAATTGAAAGTTTGCTGATTCGCTCACGTCGGAGCATGATGAAGAGAAGGAGGAATCTCATAAAGAGAATTGAAAGTAGAGAGCAGGGCCGCTACTGCGACTATGATTGCGATGGAATCTCATAAAGAGAATTGAAAGGTTCAAAAGTTCGACAGCGTTCTCTACGATTACGGTGCCGAATCTCATAAAGAGAATTGAAAGCTTACTAATAACGAAACGTCTAAACTCATCCCAAACCTCTGAATCTCATAAAGAGAATTGAAAGTATAAGCCTCATAAACGCAAGCCATCCAATTATCGCGGTTATGAATCTCATAAAGAGAATTGAAAGCCAGAAACGGTTTACCTCCTTCGGCGAGCCTTCTAACCCCCGAATCTCATAAAGAGAATTGAAAGATACGGCTCAAGCGCATCCATAGCCCTGATGAGCATACTGCAACGAGAATCTCATAAAGAGAATTGAAAGTGATGTGATTGGAATGTCTGAGCAGATCCAACCAAAACTGGGAATCTCATAAAGAGAATTGAAAGCCGAGAGCCTCAGCCCGTTTGTGAGCTGGTATTTGAACGTGTATGTTTTGCCAGCTTCGGAATCTCATAAAGAGAATTGAAAGGACAGCTGGCTCCGTCGCCTTCCACGCGAGCTCTCTGAAGGAATCTCATAAAGAGAATTGAAAGCCGTCCTAGGTGCTTCGAGCTTCAGCTTCCTAGCGGTGACCGGAATCTCATAAAGAGAATTGAAAGATATACTTTTCCATTTAACCTTTGGAATTTCAACACCTGAATCTCATAAAGAGAATTGAAAGAAGCCCGTCCGCTCCACGTGGAAGCCCAACAGCGTTAGAGCGAATCTCATAAAGAGAATTGAAAGTGAGTGGACGCACAGGATTCATTTTCCAGACATTGAGAATCTCATAAAGAGAATTGAAAGCGACTTCTTAACAACGAGTTTCATACACGCTTAGGTGTCGTGAATCTCATAAAGAGAATTGAAAGGACGTTGAAAGGGGACGTTTCAAAACTGAAGTCGGATTTATGAATCTCATAAAGAGAATTGAAAGTAAAGATACACGTAAAACATTATCGGATTTAAGAGAATATGAATCTCATAAAGAGAATTGAAAGGATCCGCAAAATAAAGCTTCTAAAATGGGTAAGGCATCAGAATCTCATAAAGAGAATTGAAAGGACGTTTCCTCTTCTCCGCTACGTAATGCTTGAACTCCTGAATCTCATAAAGAGAATTGAAAGAAACTCTACGTAAAAGCCCTTTGGCTTAACCAAACATCTGGAGGAATCTCATAAAGAGAATTGAAAGTCTGATATGTTACGAAATGCTGTGTTAATGGAACACGTAGGAATCTCATAAAGAGAATTGAAAGGTTTAAGATTTCAGCCGACGACGCCTCAAGAATCGTGGATGTGAATCTCATAAAGAGAATTGAAAGAATCCAGATTTTATCAGCCGTTATCGTGTAATAGACGAGAATCTCATAAAGAGAATTGAAAGTATATAGAGGCTCGGGGGGCTGAGAGAGATAAGAGAGATATCGAATCTCATAAAGAGAATTGAAAGTGTAACGGATTACGTGGAACAGGGTTTCCGTAGACTGCTGGCTAAGAATCTCATAAAGAGAATTGAAAGCATCTTCGTGATGTTGCAACAGTTCACGCTGATTTAGAATCTCATAAAGAGAATTGAAAGTATCAAACGTATAACATAGTTGTGAAGCTCAAGCTCATGAATCTCATAAAGAGAATTGAAAGTGTTTTAACAAATCCACCCAGCTACAGTTTCACACCGAATCTCATAAAGAGAATTGAAAGGAACCTTGTCTTAGTTAGAAGCTATGAGGGGTGATTAGGAATCTCATAAAGAGAATTGAAAGGCTATATCGGTTGAAAGGAAGAGGCTAGCCTGAGCAAGAATCTCATAAAGAGAATTGAAAGCTTGTCTTCTTTCCATTCTCTCTCAGAAAGAGTTAAAACTGGAATCTCATAAAGAGAATTGAAAGTATGAAAACATTGAACCGAAACAATGTCCAGTATGTGGAAGGAATCTCATAAAGAGAATTGAAAGTTGCGAAGATCAACGAGCAGTTTGGCGATGCTAGACTGTCCCAGAATCTCATAAAGAGAATTGAAAGTAAATTTAGGGGGATGTCTTTAAATTTTTAAATGTGTGAATCTCATAAAGAGAATTGAAAGCTTCTATACGGTTATACTGATGGATGGGACGACGATTGGAATCAATGGGAATCTCATAAAGAGAATTGAAAGTAGGCTTACTATGCTCCATTTTTCTCTGAATGTTTTTCTCTGCGAATCTCATAAAGAGAATTGAAAGCTTCGCTCCAGTTATCCATCAGTGGCTTTATCGCTCTGAGAATCTCATAAAGAGAATTGAAAGCCTGTGGAAAGAGCCTGCTTTAGAGACCGCATCTCTTCGATGAGAATCTCATAAAGAGAATTGAAAGCTAAAACCCATCCTGGCGTAGACTAGGATGGGTAGGAGGAAGAATCTCATAAAGAGAATTGAAAGTATATCGCGCTGTGGCATGATGCTGAGAAGAGGAGAATCTCATAAAGAGAATTGAAAGGCGTGTTTCAAGAGCTGGACCATACGCTGAGGCAATCGAACGGGAATCTCATAAAGAGAATTGAAAGTTATATTGAAACCGTTGACCTAGATGAGCATCATACCTCATCTGAATCTCATAAAGAGAATTGAAAGAGGAGTATGTTGAGGCTCGTCCTACCTGCGATGTAGCTGAGAATCTCATAAAGAGAATTGAAAGATACTGCTACAGCTTTGGCTGTTCCAGCCATGCCGTCTGTGCCGGAATCTCATAAAGAGAATTGAAAGCTTTAGGCGAAGCGGTCAACCAGGCGTGGAACAGCCTAGAATCTCATAAAGAGAATTGAAAGCCAGCTTTCCATAATATTAAGAGTGAGGAAGAAGCAAGAGAATCTCATAAAGAGAATTGAAAGGCTTATCAGAAAAATAGCTGAAAACTGTAAAAAATATATGAATCTCATAAAGAGAATTGAAAGTAAGTTAAATTTGTTCATTGTTTTGAATGCTAGTTTTTTGAATCTCATAAAGAGAATTGAAAGAAGATGCAGGGCAAGGTGATGGGGTTCGGCGAATTAATGCTGAATCTCATAAAGAGAATTGAAAGCATTCATCAATCTTATACGTTTCCAGAAAACCAATGGAAGAATCTCATAAAGAGAATTGAAAGATAACTATACCTGCGTTAACATCTCCTACTCCACCAGCACCAGAATCTCATAAAGAGAATTGAAAGTTCGGAAAACGGTTATTGTAAACAACCCAGTAATGCTCATTGAATCTCATAAAGAGAATTGAAAGTCAAGTATCAGGAACCCGTGCAACTGGCAGAACTGGAGAATCTCATAAAGAGAATTGAAGGGTTGAACTGGTGTTCTGTTTATGTTTGGGTGGGGGATATACTGAAGAGGTGTGGATTGATGAAAAATTGAAATACTATTGGATTGTATAAAATTTTGAGGGGGAGGTATGGGTGTGTCTAAAGTTGATGGTATGATTTCTCAAATGACTTTGGAAGAGAAGGTGGGTTTGGTCGTAGGTGTGGGGTTACCCGGTTTCTTCGGGAATCCTCATTCACGGGTTCCGGGAGTTGCTGGTGAAACCCGCCGGATACTTAGGCTTGGAATTCCAGCCGCCGTTTTAGCAGATGGGCCTGCGGGTCTTAGGATAAACC
>Ga0078972_1012757_pt1 | contig 14242 bp, 14 predicted proteins | sample YelNatPaOPGAMG01_FD_67568 | JGI IMG/M metagenome (GOLD analysis project Ga0078972, IMG submission 67568) | Hot spring thermophilic microbial communities from Obsidian Pool, Yellowstone National Park, USA - OP-RAMG-01 (SPADES assembly) (version 2) | ecosystem: Environmental > Aquatic > Thermal...
GTTCCACAAGAATCCTGCTAATGTTATCAGTAATCTCTTCCGTAGTTTCCGGTAATGCTGGACCCGCATATTCTGGGATATATTTAATGCCATTCCATTCTGGGGGATTATGAGAAGCTGTGATCATCACTGCGCCAGCCGCCCTTCTATGTAGAACCTCGAAGGCTGCGACTGGAGTAGGTACATCTCTATTAGTGATATAAGTTGGAATTCCATTCCCCAACATCACCTCACACACGCTTTCCGCAAAACGGCGTGACCATCTTCGCGTATCATATCCCACTATAACGCCTCTATCCCTTAAACCATGAGATTGAACATATTCAGCTATGCCTTGAGCTACGACTTTTACATTATCAAAGGTGAAATCCCTGCCCATGACACCACGCCAACCATCCGTGCCGAAACTGATTTTCACCATGAGTAATCTCATCCTACTTTTATGATTATAATTGGGAGTAAAGGGATAAATATGGTTTAAAACAAATTAATTGAAGCATAACTAAAGCAAATGGACGGTTGAAAATGAGAATAGGTTTTTTTGTTTGGGAATACCCGCCGAGACTCGTTGGTGGTTTAGGAACATATGCAGAATACATTACTCACGAGTTTGTTGAGTTAGGCCACGATGTCACAGTTTTTACTCTTAATTCAGGAGATTTGAATACACGGGAGATCTTAAAAGGCGTTGAAGTCCATAGGCCGCTTATCGCTGACGCAAGCAACGTTTTTCCAATGTTTGTCACAGAGGATTTAAGAAGATGGGGAACGAACATCCGCTTTTTTAACGACATATTCATTTACAATGTTCTAAGTGCAACCAAATTCATTAATGGGCTAATTAGAAAAGAAGGATATAAATTTGACATTGTTTGTGTGCACGACTGGCTGAGCAGCATAGCTGGTTTAATAATTAAAAATGAAACCAAAATCCCAGTTGTTTTCCACGTTCACAGCACAGAATGGGGAAGAAGCGGAGGACAAGGCTCAGAAGTTGTTTCACATCTTGAGTCTGCAACCGCCCAAGCTGCAGATAGAATAATAACAGTTAGCCATGCAATGAAGGACGATTTGACGCGCCATGGCTGGCCTCAACAAAAAATAAGCGTGGTATGGAACGGTGTAGACCCAGCACGATATAACCCTAAAAACTGTAAACTTGAAGATGTAAAGAAAATTAGGGAAAAGTACGGGATTCCGGATGATTGGAAAATGCTTCTCTTTCTTGGAAGGTTAACTTGGGTGAAAGGTGTTAAAAACCTAATACAAGCTATGCCCACAGTTTTAAGAGATTACCCGCAGACAAAACTCGTGATTTTAGGCAAAGGCGAAGAAGAAAAAGACATAGAAGAAACGGCAGCCAGACTTGGAATAAGAGACAACGTTATCTGCCGCTTTGATTTTGTTCCAGAACAAGAACGAATCCTACATTATGCCGCAGCAGACTTATGTGTATTCCCTTCAGTTTATGAACCATTCGGCATAGTCAGCCTAGAAGCAATGGCAATGGAGAAACCAGTCGTCGTTGGCGCCCACGGCGTAGTGGGTTTCCGAGAACAAGTGGTTTCCTCAGGCCCAGACCAAAACGGCATCCACATCAACGGAGAAGACCCAGCTGACATAGCTTGGGGAATAAAAGAAACCCTAAAAGACCCGCAAAGAGCCAAAACATGGGGAGAAAATGGAAGAAAAAGAGTTTTACAGTATTTTACATGGGAGAAAACCGCTGAACAGACCTTGGAAATCTACGAAACCCTCATTTAAAATCTTGATTCCATTAATTTTACCCCTTTACATTCTGCTAATGCTTGTTTCATGAGTGGCTAAGATTTTTTTGAGCTCATTTACGCGCGCTTCCACGATCCGGGTTAACGCTGCTCTAAGTTGTTCTCCATTGAAATTTCTTTCAACTTTTTTAACTTCGTTTGCAAGGTAAGGATCCCCTATAGTTGTTCTAATCCAATTGTCAAAGTCCCCACGTTTAGAGTGGAACTCAACAGACTTCAAATCCACTGTTCTAAGTTTTTGGCAAAAATCAGCCAAGCTAACGGCATATTCACCGGTATACTGGCCGAAACCAGTGAAGAAGAAGAAACCATTGCTATCAGGAACACGCCTAAGAATCCTTAAAGCAGCTTCCAAACTAACAACCACAACAACACACCCCAAAATAATCATCGCGCACCCCTCACTTTAAGCTTGCGCAATGAAAATGGCTTTCAAGATGAATACCATCGGGCGCCATATCCAAACGCACCTAAACATCATTTTGCAATTAATAATGTTTAAGCGAAATGTGGAGATATGCTTTTGAGACGCGCACATGCGTAATTTTACATAAGAAATGTTTAAGCTTGAATGGTGTTTTAAGCGCGAAAACTTCCAGTTTTATCTTGAAGCCTAAAAATAAGGCTAAATCAGGCTTATTTAGATGTTAAAATTGAATAAAAATGTTGAAAAACTCCTATTTTTACGTCAAAACTTGGAGCTGAGATGTGTATGTGCGCTCATGTTTAGTGTGTGTTATGGCGTTTCGGTGGCTGTTGGTTTCTATTCATCTCTAGAAGTGTTTGGATCATGCTTTCTATTTCGTCTATCATTGTTTGCAGTTGTTTGATTTCTTGTCGGAATTCGACTTTGCTTTTTATTTCGTTTTTGTTTTCCATTCTTTTTGGCTTGATTTTTCTTGTTGCTATTTTAAGCTCTTTTTGGATGTTTTCCTCCAGTATTTTGTATTGGGCTGCTGCAGTTGGGTTTTTGCTTGGGTAGTCCTTCCATCCCAGCCATTGCCAAACGTCCCAGTCAACGGCCACCGTTATCTCGCCGTTCTCATTCAGCTTCATCGCGAACGGCGATGACAACGATAGAATGGCGTTGATCAGCTCAACAACCTTTCCCATGACCCTGTTCTTCACCTCTTGCAGTTGCCTCTCAGCCGCTTCAACATGCTTGTGCCACACGCCCTTTACTGCTAGGCTTTGAAGCCATTCAGCCTGGAAGAATCGGGTTTTTAGGCATGTCTGGGTTAGGAGCTGCCGCCAGTAGGTTTCCTCCTCCAGGCTGAGCTCCCTAAATTTTCTATAATCCTCCAGTGTTTTGTTGTAGATGTTCATAAGCCCTTGAAGCTCCACGTCGCTAAAAATGGATTGGAGTGTGCGTCTCCTCTCTTCAGCCCACTCCGCCGGCGTTAGTATGCGTCCGTCGCGGCAAACTGCCCAAACCTCATCCGCAACTTGGCCGAGCCTCAGAGCCTTCCATCCCATCCTGTCCTGGGTGGCCAACACGAACTTGGCCGTGGGATAGGCGTCCTTAAGCCTTTTCAGCCTTTCAATGACAGCCTTCCTTTCAGGCTGTCTCTCGCATTCAACGAAGAGCACCAGCCTCTCCTCGTAGATGTCTATACACATGTCTTCGCGGCCGTTTGGAACACTTTTTTCAAAGCTTATGCTTCTGAAGCCGTTATCCCAAAGGTATTTGGCAACGAAAAGCCTCAGTATCTCGTGGGCTTCAGAACCCTTCCTCGGCGCAGCCTCATAGGCCTGCCTAAGCTGGTCCGGAAGGGATTCAACAATCCGCTCAAGCATCGTTTTACGCCCAGCATCAGCTGACATGGCAGCCCATCCCCCTTAAACTTTCAGAAACGACTGACACAACCCTTGGCAGACTCTCCACAAGCCCCTTGAAGAATTCGTCCAGCAGCTTTTGAGGCTCGCTGGCCGCTGAGGCCTCACAATCGCTTAGTTTGTGGTTGCACGTTGCAGGTTCGCCGTTGAGAAGCTTTAAAGCTCTAGCCAGCGCCGTCGAAACGTATAGGCAGAGCAGAGCCCGCAGGCTTTCACCCTTCAACGCGAAAACCTGGCGCATTGGAACCCTCCAAACAACAAGCGTGGCATCCCTATGTTGCAGCAGGTAGCGGAAGAGCTGGGCGAAGCTTAGGCTCCTGCCAGTTTTAACCTCAACAACGACGCATGCGCCGTTAGCCTCAACAGTTGCTCCGAATTGGGATTGTTTGACGACAACGTCAACCCTCCCAAACTCATGGACATCCTCACAGCAGACATTAATCATCCCGCCATCCAAAGCCTGCGCTAAAACTCCCGTTAGGATATTAACCGCGAAACGATGCATCTCTATAAAGAGCGCGTCAACGCTTGGGATGCCCGCGCGCATCCGCGTAAAAACCTTCCAAAGGCAGCCTGGACAGCTGAACCTGAAGAGGCTGTCGATGATAAAGGCTTTCCTAGACCTACCTGCCCTGTCATAAAGGCCAAACTTATCAGCCAACCGACAGCACACATCGTCAAGGCTATCCTTCAAATAATCAAGAAGGTCAACACCGGATTGAGCGTCAACTGGCAACGTAAAAGGAGACGTCAACCCCAAAATTCACCACCTACACAACGTATTGAACTCTCTCGGCAAGCGTCAAGCGTCGCATTTTTGCAGGAGGATGTTCCACAACGGATCGATCAGCAACCTTCATTTTTCCACGGAGACAGTTAATGTTAAATTGCCTGCTTGGGTCGTGTATCCAAACTCGCCCGTTTTCGTCAACCATGTAAATCCTGTAAACGTGCTCGGCGACTTCGTTAACAACATACATTAAGTTTATGGGAATTGCAATTGCTATCTGGCAATCATCGCCTAAGCCGTCTACAATTGTACATACCATGTCATGTAAGTGGTTTCGCCCTGCCTGTTCAGGTCTACGAATACAGTAGACAGCAACACGCGAGCCAACGGTGTCCTCTGCGAAAACATGCACACGAACATGTTTTCTGCCAGCTTTGATGCACCGATTGAACATCACGCTGTCGTATCCTTCTAGGCAAAGATCCAATGCAACCGAAAGCTTCATAGTCTCCAAGGTTATGTGTTTCCCTGCATCCTTGAATCTACCATCAACTGAGTTAACGCGTTGCCTCCTGCACGCTATCACTTTTCCGCCACACTCTTTAGTGATGCCTTCTGGCAATACGATTCACCTGCGCCAACTTACGCCATATACTTATACGAAATAAGTATATAAGTATTTTGCTAAACGATAACAAATAAGTATCAGCGTTCACGTCTAATAACATGAGAACCCATGACAGCGATTGACATACTGAAAGTTATAGAACAAAACCCGAGAATAACTCCTACAGAAATCTCTGAACTGCTCAAGGTCAGCGCACAGCATGTACGGAATATTCTGGCAGTCCTCGCAGAACTTGGACTTGTAGAAACCCCAGCAAGAGGGGTATACATCATCACCAATCTAGGCAAACATCTGTTAAAAGAAAGCGAAACACGACTAAAAAGAGAAGCAGTAAATAAGTAAAATTAAGCCTCGTCTACGCACCTAACTTTACCCAAAAATCTACAAGTTTTGTAAAAGTGGAAGTTTTCCGACGTTTTTCGGCCGTTCAAGCGTCGAAAGAAGGCTAAATTTTGCTTTTTCCAAGCTTAAAAAATAAAAGTAGGAGTTTTTCGCAGATAAGGCCGTCTAAAAGTAATGTTCCCGCCAAAATTATCATGCAATGTGCTTTTCATGCATCCTGGCCGTAGCAATAGCAGCCCCAAAATAGAAGACCAGAATTGCAAACAACATAGCACGCAGAGGATAGAATTATTTTTATGGAAGCCTTATTAAAAATAATTATTATGAGAGTTTGCTTAGTTTTCAATGCAGTAGGAGACGTAATTCTGCCCATACATTATAATCATTTGGTTCAGGCTATGATTTACAAAAACATTTCAAAGGATCTAGCTGACTTCTTGCATGATAGGGGCTTTCTTCTCGGCAAAAGACGGTTTAAGCTTTTCACTTTTTCGAGGCTTAATGGACGCTTTACCATTGATGGGGCTAAAGGGCGAATAACTTATCATGGCGATTTATCCCTTCAAATCTCGTCTCCTATTGAAAGATTCGTTGCCGACATAACTAACTCTATAATGAAGAGGGGTTCTATCATTTTAGGCGGAAATAAGCTTACAGTGAAAGAGATGGCTTTTCCTGCCAGCTTCGAAGCCAGAGGTGAAAAAGTTACGATCCGCATGCTATCTCCCCTTACAGTTTATAGCACGCTTATGACTCCTGATGGTCGAAAAAAGACGTACTATTACTCCCCATATGAGAAAGAGTTTTCTGAGCTCGTGAGCATTAATGCCAAGAAGAAGCATTTCCTGTTAACAGGCAGGGTTCTCAAGTCAGGCATCAAAATAAGCCCTTTAAAAGTTAAAGAAGTAGTCGTCATTTATAAGGGAAACGTGGTGAAGGGGTGGATGGGCACTTTCGCCTTAAAAGGGCCGCTTTCGCTCATTAAAACTGTGTATGAGGCTGGGTTGGGAGCGAAGAATCCACAGGGCTTCGGAATGTTTGAGGTGGTCGAATGCTCGAGTCGATAAAGGAAATAGGTGAAGCGTTGCTAGCCGAAAAAGTCGAGGTTCAAAGGCTGAAGGGCGAAGGAACTTTGCTTGTCAAGGTTATATTTGACGTGGACAACCGTAGCCTTGACGTCGATCTATTGGAATGTAGGTATAAAGGCGAAGGTGGGTACTTGGATCATGAAAACGTGCTGGCAGAATACCTCTGGGTTGGCAACGACATAGGGGCAAAGCCTCAGAGGAGACTGACGACTGACAAAGTGGAATATTTGCTTGACCCCGGCAAGAAAGAGAAGAAAAAATGGGCAATAAATGAAATTGTTGAAGAAATTGAAGCCATGAAATGCGTGGACAGCGATCTGTTAGAATTGAGGGATATGTTAAGCGAGATAGTCGGCCTCTTTTTCCAGACAGGCCAAAGCTTGGTTCCAGTTTTGGAAGAAGTGCTAGGCAAGAAAGGCGTTAAAAGGTGCAGCATAGCCCTGTACACAGTTTCGGTGAGAAAAAATGGCATAGTGATCGATCTCGTCAAGGAACCGGGTTATAGAAAATTTATACGCCACATACTTTATGAGCCTAAAAGTGAGAAATGGCCAATAGTCCACGGTAGATGCCACGTATGCGGCAAAACTGGGAAAGTTCTTTCGAACCCAGCTTACCCTGAGGGGTCTATGCTTTGCATGTATAATGTCGATAAACTGGGGTTTATGCCTAGGCTCAGCAGTGACCCCGAGATGGCGGCGCGCGCCCATGCAGTGTGCCCCGAATGTAAAGAAAAGCTGAGGCTTGGACTGAACTTCATTGAAAGGCATTTACGGGTTCAAATAGGCGAAGCTGGAAAACAAAAAACCGGAAAACTGAACGCTTTTCTTATCCCAAAAGTGTCGGGCTTAACGCGGGAACACCTAGAAAAGCTAGCCAGAACGGCAAAGGATGCATTCGGCATAGTAAAGGCTTGCAAAAGCTTAGAGGAGGTTGAAAGACTAGTAAGTGATGTTTCTGATATGTTTAGAGAACAAGGACGGTCTATGTCAGCCTACTCCATAAACATTCTCTTCGGACGAAGGGAGTCATCGCATTTCGCTTTTCGATACCTAATACAGGACGTCCCTGTTACAAGGCTAATTGAAATAGCCGGTAAGGCGGCAGAAATTTCAAACGAAGCTAAAGAGTTCATTATGGGCAATTGGGAAATAGGCCTTGACAATATCTACGGCATTTTTCCACTAAGGGTCTCGCAAAGGGATGTTGACTGGAAGCCCTTTGTCGAGCTCTTAAATGCCATGCTCAGCGGTACGCTGTTTCCTTGGGAAAACATCGTTGCAAGGGCTCTGCTTTTCGCTAGGATATGTCGGTATGGCGCCGAAGCCGGGTACACGGTTAAGGCCCCTAGGAAGGATGCTGATTTGTTCATGTGTGATGGAATTTTTAAGTACAATCTGCTATTTAGATTGTTGAGGGAAATAGGGGTGGTTGAGATCGTGCCCGACACCACGGGTTGTTTTGTCCCAGATGCGAAGCTTGAAAAGTTCCTTTCGAAACAAGGCTACACGGAGCCACAGCGTAGTCTCTTCCTTCTCGGCTTCCTTGTGGGACAAATAGGTGTAGCCCAATACAATAAGGGTGACGAGAGGAAGTCGATTTTAAACAAGGTTAATTTTGAAGGGATGTCCGCTGAAAGGGTTAAACACTTGGCCAATTGCGTCCTTGAGGGGTTGAGGAATTACAGGCTTCTAAACTCTTACAATGAAGCGATTTACGCTTGTATGAAGGCTATGCTGGACAGGAACATAGGAAACATGCATAACCCCTTAGACAACACGTTCTATATTCTTTCCGGATACGCGTATGCCACACTTCAAAAAATATCAGGAGGTGAAAAGGAAGATGAGTGAAGAGTTGCCGAATAGCGAAATTTTGCTGTTGTACGAGGCTAAGCTCTGTAATCCCAACGGAGACCCGGACGCTGAAAACAAGCCTAGGATAGACCTCAAAACCGGCATTAATATAGTGACAGACGTCAGGCTGAAGAGGTTTTTCCGTGATTACATAGCCGAAAAATACGGGGAAGACTTCATCTACGTGACTAAGGTAGGCGGAGAAAGCGTCACAGCCGAGTCAAGGCTTGAAAGACTATTAGGCCGCTCCATATCAAAAAACGATGTGCCTAACGTTCTCAAAAGATGCATCGACGCTAGACTCTTCGGCGCCACTATACCTATTGGAGGCGAGCCAGCATCCTGTACGGGTCCCGTGCAGTTCGGCTGGGGATTTTCGTTGCACAAGGTTGAGCTGGTGGACTCATCGGCGATAACCTCCGTGTTTTCGGGAAGGGAAGCCGCCGCTGGGTACGGCACTATAGGGAGGGACTGGAGGGTGTGGTACTCGCTCATAAGCTTTTACGGCGTAGTAAGCGGAAGAAGAGCTAAGGAAACCATAATGTCCAGGGAAGACCTGAAATTGTTCGACAATCTCCTATGGACGGCCCTTCAAGTACAGCCTACAACGAGGAGCAAGATAGGCGAAATGCCCCACTTATACCTCAGAATAGAATACACAGATGCGGACACCGTGCTCGGCGACTTGAGGAAGTACATCAAAGTCGAAGCGGCCGAAACAGTTAGAGACCTGCAGGACCTTAAGATCAGCTTCGACGGTCTTACCGAGCACGTCAAGCGAAACATCGATAAAATCTCACAGATATATATCAGAACTAGTGACGAGATGACCCACGTAGTAGGCCTACTCGAGAAGGCTTCTCCAGGAAAGGTTTTCAGGCTGCCGCACGAGCTGGATGTTAGGGCTGTTCTGGAACGGTGCATCAAGGCTTGAGACTGACGGTCTTCGACGTCCATGGCTTCTTCGCAGTGTTCAGGAAGCACCACTCCACAACCAGCACGCTAAGCTACTCTTTTCCGCCGAGAACAACTATCGCAGGGATGATGGCGGCCATACTTGGATATGAAAGAGATTCCTACTACGACCTCTTCTCAAGCAGAAAATGTAGAATAGCTCTGCAGGTTAAAGGGGACGTTAGACACACAACCAACACCGTAAATTACCTGATGACCGACAGGCCGTTAACAATCAAAAAGCTACGCGGACACGGCGGCAGAATGCCGGTTCACGTAGACGTTTTGCTTTCGGGCCAGCATTGCCTTAACCAGCTTTTCTACAGGATTTTCTTCAACCATGAGGACGGCAGAGTGCAGGGCGAGCTTACGGAGCGCATAAGGCAGAGCAGATTTGCGTACCCTCCATGCCTCGGAACTGCGTACAGCCTCGCCGATGTTAGGTTCGTGGATGTCGTGGACGCTGAGGTTTATAGGCCTGATGTTGAAACAGCCGTGCATACGGTTCTGCCCGCATCGGCTGTAGCGGAGCTACATCCTCAGGAGGGGGTTAGAATATTTTTCGAAGAACTTGTGCCTGCCGACTTCTCGGAAGGCAGAAAACTGGCGCGTATTGAAACTTACCTTTACGGCACCGGACCAATAAGGGTGAGACTGAACTGCGAAGTTTTCAGTTGCACGGTTGATGGCGAAAAAGTAGTTGGAGTTTTCATGTGAAATGTTCTATTCACACCCAGGCGTCCCCTTATTGGAACACCTTTCCAGCGTTGGTAGCCTCTGCAAAAGATACGTCCAAGAGGTAGGAGTTAAGGATGGAAAAATCGTTGAGACAGCGGAGATAATCGGCAAATGCCATGATCTTGCCAAATACACTTCGTATTTTCAGAAGCACTTGTTAAACAGAAACGTCTCCAGAGAACTTTCGGCGCACTCAAAATTGTCGGCTCTTGTAACAGCTTGGCTAATCAAGCAGAGGATTGGTGATGCAAAGCTCGCCGGCATTGGCTTCTTATGCGTCAGCTCGCACCATGGTTCCCTCAAAAGCCTCAGTGAGGTGGACAGATTTAACTGGAAAGACCCAGTGTTGCAGAAACAGGCCGAGTCGATCGTGAAAAACGCAGATGTGATTTCAGGCGAGCTGAAGCTCCTAGGCATAGGCGACGTGTTAGATGAGCTGCGTGCCTTAAATGACTTTCTGCAGGAATGCCGCGTAACGCTTGAGAGGGCTTGTAGGCAACTGCGATGGGAAAGCGACGAAATAGAACAGTGGAACAACTATTACAGCACACTTATGCTTTTCTCCGCCCTAGTGGATGCGGACAAGAAGGATGCAGCAAAAGTGTTTGGAAGCCCGCGTTTAGGGCAGTTGCCCTTAGACATGGTGATCGCATACCGCAACAAAGCATTCTCGAAGGCCGCTCCATCCAAGATAAACACAATAAGGGAGCAAATATTCTCCGACGTCAACAATGAACTGGTAAAGCTTGGCGGAAAACTGCCAGACGTTTTCACTATAACGGCTCCAACAGGAAGCGGCAAAACCCTGCTTGGGCTGCACGTAGCCCTTAAGCTTAGGGAACGGCTGCCTGGCAAGCCTAGGATAATTTACTCGCTTCCATACATCAATATCATTGAACAGGCGCATTCCGTATGGGAGGATGTTCTCAGCGCGTACTACGGAAGAAAGCCCGACATTGATACGCTTTTGAAACACCACCATCTAGCGATATCCCTATACTCGGGGGAGAACACTGAAGAGGACTTGGACAAGCAGTTGCTGCTAGCCGAGTCTTGGGAGTCTGAAATCGTAGTGACAACGTTTGAGCAACTCTTGGGGTCAATTATAGGTTGCAAAAACTCCATGCTCAAGAAATTCCACAACATCACAGGTTCGATATTGTTGCTTGACGAAGTTCAAGCCATACCTTTGGAGTATTGGAGACTTGTAAGAGACGCCTTGTTGAACCTAACGAGGTTCAACGTGAAAATAGTGTTGATGACTGCGACTATGCCTTCTATGTTTCATGGAATGGAACTTGTCCCTAATTATGCGCGCTATTTCAGGCAACTTAACAGGGTTGAGTTGATTCCCAAGCTGGAAAAGCCAGTTACAGCCGAGGGGCTGGCGGACCTCTTCCTTTCGCAGTGGCGCGGGGGGCAGTCCGCTCTTCTAGTTCTCAACACCATCAAGTCATCTAAGAGGGTTTACGAAGCCATAAAAAATAGGCTTGAAGCCGCATGTTTAGGGTCGGGTAAGCTGAACAAGGATGTAGTTTTAGCCTATCTTTCAACGAGCATCATTCCAAAGGAGCGGAAGAGACGCATTGATCAAATCAATTCTCTGTTGAAAGCTGGGCGTAGCGTGATTCTCGTTTCGACACAAGTTGTGGAAGCTGGTGTGGACTTGGACTTTAACATAGCGTTCAGGGACATAGGCCCGCTGGACTCAATAGTTCAAGTGGCTGGCCGTTGCAACAGAGGATGGAGAGACTCCTCTGGTCAAGTTTACGTTGTGAAAATTATCGACGATGACGGGAAACCCGACTCTCAAAGGATCTATGGTCACATTCTCCCAGAAATAACATACCGTTTGATTTCGCACGAAAAATGCATAAACGAATGCGCATTCTTAGACGTAGTAAGAAAATACTACAATGAAATTTCATATAGATTGAATACGGAGAAACACCCGCAAAGTTTAAAATTACTAGAAGACTTGGAAGCCCTTGATTTTAAAGCGCTGGAGAGCTTTTCCTTAATAGAGGAACGGCCTAAGGTGCCTGTTTACATTGAATGGGACGAGGAGGCTGCGAGTTTGCTGAGACAGTTTCGGGACATGCTGAAAAAGCTGCAGACGTGTCAAAAAATGGACGAAATCTTTAACCAAAAAGCCAAACTGAGAAAGCTAAAAGCTGAAATGGAGAATTACATTGTCGAAGTATATTCGTCTAAGGAGATTCTGAAAAGTTTAAAGCAGGCTTTTGAAGGATTTAACCTTCTACTGGTGCCTCGTAACGAAATTGAAGCCTATTACAGTGCTGAAACAGGTTTCAGAGAAGGAAACGGAGGCTTCATAGTGCTTTGAGGGTTCATTAAAAATGTCGGAAGCTCAGACACCACATTTCATCTTATCTTCGGGCAAAACCATTACAGGAACCCTTGTGTGGTACTATTTTATTTGTGAACGCGAGGTCTGGCTTATGAGCCGTGAGATAACTCCAGACGAGGATCATGAGGCTCTTGAAGTGGGCAGGGCTGTTCATGAGATTTTTTATAATAGAATGATCAAGGAATTCTCGATGGAAGGAATGAAAATAGACCTTCTGAAAAGGGGAGAACGAACAATCTGCGAAATTAAAACTTCATCGCGTTTTGTTAAAGCTTCCCGTTTTCAGCTTTTGTACTACCTCTATAGACTCAAAGAAGATCTGGGGGAGACTTTTTCAGGGTGGATTCTGGTGCCACAAGAGAGAAAAAGAATAAAAGTTGTACTAAATGAAACTGCACAAAACAGTTTAATTCAAGTTTTGCAACAAATAAAAAAGATTGCAGATTTGGATAAGCCCCCTCCTCCTGTGAAAAATCCCTTCTGTAGGAAATGTGCATATAGGGATTTTTGCTGGTGTTGATATGAAGAAAACAATCTACATTTTCAGTTCAGGCGATATAAAGCGTGAAGGAAACACTTTGTGTTTTGCAGGCAAAAATGGAAAAAAGTTCTTTCCAATATCTGAAATTTCATCGTTAATGATTTTTGGTGAAGTTACATTTAATAAGAGACTTTTGGAATTTCTTTCCTCCAAAGAAGTTTTAGTCCATTTATATAACCATTATGGCTTTTATATCGGAAGCTTTTACCCGAGAACTCACTACAACTCAGGATTTATAACCCTTAAACAGTGCGAGCATTATCTCGATTACAATAAAAGGCTTCTATTAGCCAGCAAATTTGTTAAAGGAAGCTTAAAGAACATGCTCAAAAATCTTACCTACTACGATAACCGGAAGGGCGGCTTGGGCTTAGCGATAAACTTTCTTGAAAAAACCTTGACGCGATTGAATGAAGCTAAATCTGTGGAAGAGCTAATGGCACTTGAGGGCCAAGCCAAAGAGCAATATTATCTTTCCTTTAACACAATTCTTAACACAGAAGAATATCGTTATGAGAAACGAGAGCGAAGACCGCCTAGAACCAAGCTTAATACGCTTCTAAGCTTTGGAAACAGTCTCATGTACGTGACTGTGCTCGGGGAAATTTATAAAACACACTTAGATCCAAGAATAGGTTTCCTCCATAGTTCCAACGATAGAAAGTTCTCGTTAAACTTGGACATAGCCGAAATTTTCAAACCTGTGATCGTTGATAGGGTAATATTTACACTAGTCAATAAGAAGATGCTGGACTCAACGTGTTATATGGAGGAGTTTGGAGGATTATACCTAAACGAGAAAGGAAGAAAAACATTTGTACAACATTACGAGGAAAAACTTCAACAAACCATTACTATAAAAAACATCAAAGCATCCTACCGGAGAATCATAAGGCAGGAACTGTATAAACTGGAAAAACACTTGATAGGAGATAAGGAATATGAACCCTTCATCGCGCAGTGGTAAACAATGTATGTTATAATGACCTATGATGTTGGTCAAGAACGCATTTCTAAAGTACTAGGCATTGGACGGAAATACCTCACATGGATTCAAAATTCAGTATTTGAGGGAGAAATTTCAGACGCAAATTTTGCGCGACTAAAACATGAACTATCAAGGGTCATAGATAAAAAACATGATTCTATAACCTTTTTTATTTTGCAAACGACTGCGTACATGAGAAAGGAAACATTAGGCATAACAAAGGGTGAAAGCACAACAATCATATAAAACCGTCGATCTAACAATCCTAATACCAAACTCAAGATAGACAAATAAAAACTTAAAAAAAGAGGATGTAAAAAGCTTAAAAACGAGAAATAAGAAAAATACCGCGGGGTTCGCAGAATACCTATAAGGGCTTGAAA
>Ga0078972_1012758_pt1 | contig 14240 bp, 17 predicted proteins | sample YelNatPaOPGAMG01_FD_67568 | JGI IMG/M metagenome (GOLD analysis project Ga0078972, IMG submission 67568) | Hot spring thermophilic microbial communities from Obsidian Pool, Yellowstone National Park, USA - OP-RAMG-01 (SPADES assembly) (version 2) | ecosystem: Environmental > Aquatic > Thermal...
AGGAAGTCCATAGGCTTCCTAGGCAACTTCTTCCTCTCCCCGTTCTTCTTCCTAGGCTTAGGAGCCAGTGTTTCCCTCGCCTCAATCCTCGCCTTCCCGCTGCTAATCGTAATAATCTTCCTGGTTTCGTTTAGCTCGAGGGTTTCAGCATCCACCCTACTCTTCAGCAAATTGTTAGGAGTGAAGTACGCCTTCATAATGGGCATTGGGCTCTGTACAAAGTTCAGCACAAGCATCATTGCAGAGACACTTCTGTTAAACTCCGGAGCCATATCCACGAGGCTGTTCTCAGCGATGATAGCAACCTACATGATCATGAAGCCTGTGGTAGCAGGAGCATACTCTTGGGGTCTATCAACTGCGAAGAATGGAATCGCCAAGTTATTCTCCATCAAGGGCTCTACACCTTCTTCAGAAGGTGGTAGAAACGAGTGAGGCAGACCTAGTAGCAAACACTGTTAAGACATGGCTCGGCAATCCTCTCTCTAGGAGTCTGCTCAGATGGATTTCAAGGAGGACGGAAAAGGGTAGTAGGCTAGAGTCAGCTCTAAAGAAATACTCAGGTGATCAGGAAAAACTGAGCTTTCAAGAAAAGCTGGCTTACCTGATAGTTAAGCTAGCCCTCGATAGGGGTTCAGAATCCTTCGGCTTCTCTAAAGAACAGCTGAAAGAGTCTTTAAGAAATCCGGTAGTAAGAAGAGGAATCGCGAATGTTCTTGAGGGCATAGGATACTATGGTGTGCAAAGACCTCAAACAACGGCGGCCCCATTTCTCGTGGTGTGGAACTTTACGAAGCAATGCAACTTGAAATGTAAGCACTGTTATGAAAACGCCGGGCCGAGACCCGCGCCGGATGAATTAACAACCGAAGAGGCGAAACATGCTATAGATGAGTTTGTGAACGCAGGAGTCGTTGCTCTCGCATTCTCCGGCGGAGAACCATTGATAAGAAAAGATTTCTTCGAAATAGTCAGATACGCTGCTGAAAAGGAACTCTACGTTTCTGTCGCATCTAACGGAACACTGATTACTAAGGAAGTTGCTCGGAAAATGAAAGAATCCGGTGTTCAATACGTCGAGATTTCCTTAGACGGATTCGAGAAAACCCATGATGAATTCAGGGGGATTCAAGGAGCTTGGAAACGGACTGTAGAAGGAATAAAAAACTGCGTTGAAGCCGGTTTAGATACTTGCTTGGCGACGACAGTAACCCATTATAATCTAAAGGAGATACCAAAGCTCGTAGAATTCGCTGAAAAAGAGTTACATGTAAACCGGTTATAGCTTTCAACTTTATCCCGGTTGGTAAAGGAAAAGAAATACTGGACCAAGATTTAACACCGGAAGAGAGAGAAGAGCTCTTGGATTTCCTCTATTCGAAGCTCGTCGACGAGAATAGGAAAATAGACACGTTTTCCACAGCTCCTCAGTATGCAGTGACATCTTATAAGTTTGCCTTCGGCCCAGTAGTTGCGACGCACTTCACGAATAGAGCTGCGATAGAAATGCTTAGGGGGAGAACGAAATCCCTCGCCGAATTCATCGGGGGCTGCGGGGCTGGTCGTCTTTACTGCGGCATGGAGCCAAACGGGGATATAGAACCATGCGTCTTCATCCCGATAAAAGTTGGAAACATTCGGGAGCAGAGCTTGATTAGCATCTGGAGGGAATCTCCAGTCTTGAAACAGATAAGGAACAGAGATCTTTTCAAGGGGTGCGGAGAGTGCGAATACAAATACATATGTGGAGGGTGCAGGGCAAGAGCCTACGTTTACTTCAACGACCTGCAAGGCCCAGATCCTGGCTGTAGCATGAATCAGAAATACTGGGAGGAGGTGAGCACGCTAACTGCTGGTGAGACTAAAAGGCTAATAAGTGTTCCCCATCTTGGGGAAGAGGTGTGAGGATTGGAAACGCCTGAGATTGGGCTTGTCGTGTGTAACAGCGGGGCTTCAAACACCGGGCTGCTGACAGGGTTGGCTGCGCTTGAAGTTGTTAGAAAGCTAGGAAGCGATAAAATAGGGATATGCTCGCTGCCCGCATTAGCCAACAAGATTCCAAGGCAGGTCATGCTCGTTAAAAAGATTAAACGCCTTATTGTTGTCGACGGTTGCCGCAACGAGTGTTCAAGAAAAATATTGGATACTCTGGGGATCAAATACGACAAATATCTGAATCTGGAGCATGATCTTGGAATTGAAAAACTGGGGCCGTTCACCACCATGAATTATTCCAAAGAGGATGTTGAAAAAGTTTCTTCAGCCATAATGAAAAGAATACAGGAAACATAGTGCCAAGCCTTCTTTCCTCCAGCATCATTTGTTAACAGCCTCTTTTACATCCTTATAATACAATGAGCAAAGGGCAGGGTCCTAGTCAAAGGCCCGAAGGTGCAGAATATTGGCTACAGGCTCTTCCTGTTAAACTTGGCGGGTGAATCAAACTTAACGGGCTTCCAGGCTAGGAACATCGGTACCGATTGCATCGAAGTGTTGTACGAGGGTGGTGAGCAGGAGATTAGGGAATTCGTGGAGAAGGTTAGGGAATTCTCGCCTAGGGAGTCTGAAGTTTCCAGCATCGAGTTTAAAGAATATGATGGCCCGGTGAAAAGAATAGAGGTGTTTCGAAGCGAGTTCATGACAATGCAACTTGGGAAGATTGTTGAAATAGGCTTAGAGATGATCGGTAAGCAAGATAATTCGCTCAGTAAGCAGGACTCGATGCTTGAGAGACAGGATCAGACACTTGAGAAGCAGGATAGGATGCTTGAGAAACAGGATATTATGATCGAAAAAATAGATGGACTTGGAGCGAAAGTGGATAATTTGGGTGTGAAAATCGACGGTCTTAGAGAAGACTTGAAATCTATGCTTGATAGACGATTAACAACGCTAGAGAGACGTGGCTCATAAAGAATAGGCTTGGAATCTCCTGAAGGTAGGCATCGCATATTATTCATTTTTCCGATAAGCCTCATCTCATGGGAGTGCAATATAGTGACAGGAGAAAACAGCTGTGATCATTAAGGTTAAAATACCTCTGTAAGCGTTTTCAGCTCGTATTGAGCTCTCTGAAAGTAGGCTTAGAGTTTCACCAGCGTCTAGCTTTCCACAAGCTTTTCTGCAATTGCCCCTCCACCTCTTCCGGCGAGGCTTCCGGCAGGGTTATTAGAAGACTAAGGTCTTCGGCAAGCGAGCTTGGCGAGCTGGATCCTGCTGCTCTGGCTGAGGCTTCTAGAGGCAGGGTTTTCACATACCATGTTGACGACTCGTTTAACTGTCTCGTTGAGCTGGATGAGGAGCCTCCCCACCCTATTGACGATGAGATTCTCGACGCCGCGCTTGAGGTTGCGCTCTACTTTAACATGACTGTTGTCGACGAGGCTAGGGTTATGAGGAAGACTGTGATAGACGGTAGCAATACATCCGGCTTCCAGAGAACCCTGCTGGTAGCACTGGGGAATAACGATTCGATTGTTGAGACGAGCGAGGGCCCTGTGAGGCTGAAGAGCCTCTGCCTCGAGGAGGAGTCTGCCTTCATCGTTGAAAGCGGGAGAGAGTCTGCGGAGTATAAGCTGGACAGGCTTAGCATCCCGCTTGTCGAAATAGCTACTGAACCAGATATAAAAAGTCCCTCTCAGGCTCTTGAGGCTGCTGAAGAGGTTGGCTTAGCTCTCAGGATGACTGGGAAGGTTATGAGAGGCTTAGGCACAATAAGGCAGGATATAAACATCAGTATTGAAGGCGGTGCACGGCAGGAGATTAAAGGTGTTCAGAACCTCAGGCTTATTCCTGAGATAGTTGAGAGAGAAGTCTTGAGGCAGAGCAACCTGATCAAGCTTATGAGCATTTTGAAGGAAAGGTGTTCTCCGAGCAGCCTCACCTACAACCCTGTCAACCTGACGAGCATCTTCAAGGATACTGAATCTAAAGTAATATCGAGAGCACTTTCTAAGGGCGGGGTCGTAAACGGGTTGAAGGCTCCAGGGTTCAAAGGGCTACTGGGTATGGAAGTTCAGCCTGGGAGAAGGTTTGGAACCGAGCTTGCTGACTACGCTAGGGTTTGGGGTAGGTTGCAAGGTTTAATTCACACGGATGAACTTCCCGGATACGGTGTCTCTGAGAAAGAGGTTGCACGCTTATCTGAGGTGCTTAAGCTTTCTGAGAAGGATGCTGCTGTAATCGTTGTCGGAGAGCCAGAGAGGACTGAGGCTGCTTTAAAAGCAGTCTACGGCAGGCTACTTCAAGCATTCAACGGTGTTCCGTCTGAAACAAGGAGGGCTCTTGAAGACGGTAACACTGATTACCTGAGGCCTCTCCCAGGCTCAGCGAGAATGTATCCTGAGACAGATGTCCCGCCGATCCCGGTGTCGAGAGAAAGGCTTGAAAGAATAAGAGCGATGCTTCCAAAGAGGCCTAGGGAGAAGGTTAGGGAGCTTGAGGCGATGGGTTTAAGCAGCCACATGGCGCAGCAACTGGTTAGGTCACACCATCTTCATGTTTTTGAAAAAGCTCTGCATGACTCAAGCCTCCCGCCCATAGCATTAGCCTCATTCCTGCTCAACACTCTCCCCTACATTAGGAGGGAGGGCGGCAGGGAGTTCAGCGACGATGAGCTGATACTCATCTTGAGAACTTTTCCAAGCGACCTGCCGAGGGACATGATTCCGGAGGCGCTTACGCTTTTCGCTGACAAGAATATGAGTCTGGAGGAGGTTTACGAGGAGCTTAAGCGTAGAAGGGTTGGGGAGGAAGAGATAAGGGCTGAAGCCAGACGTCTTGTTGAGGAGAACCTTCCATACGTTAGGGAGAAGGGTATCGGCTCAGTTAAAATGTTGATGAGCAAGATGATGGATAAGTTCAGGGGGGTTGCGGAGGGCTCCACCATCCACAGGATTCTCACGGAGGAGGTTAAAAGGAGGATGGAGTAAATGCCTTACTCTGAGAAAACCGAGAAAACGCTTGCTGAGAAAGGTATTAAGCCTGGTGACAGGATTAGGCTTAAGCGGAGCGACATAGTGCTGGAGGGTATACTTCTTCCGAGAGAAGAGGTTGATTTCGGTGACAGCGATGTTCTCGTGATAAAGCTTGACAACGGTTACAACGTCGGGTTCAAGCTTGACGGCGGCGAGGTTATTAAGCTGCAGGGCTCCGTTGAGCTTGGGAGATTTAAAGCACTGGAGAAGGTTGAGCAGGATAAGACTCTTCCACCAGTCTCAATATTTTCAACAGGCGGCACGATAAGCGCTAGAATCGACTACTACACGGGAGGCGTCTCTATGCTCTTCACACCGGAGGAAATATTCTACAATGTTCCAGAGGTTTTGAAAACAGCCTATTTGAGGAGGGTTGAAAGACTATTCAGCCTAGCATCCGAGGACATGACTCACAGAGAATGGTCGACAATAGCTAGGAAAACTGCTGAAAGCCTTGCTGAAGGCGATAAAGGTGTTTTAATCCTCCATGGGACTGACACTATGCACTATACTTCAGCAGCCCTCTCATTCATGCTCCGGGGCTTAAACGCTCCAGTAATAATAGTCGGCTCACAGAGGTCTAGTGACAGAGGGTCTAGGGATTCGGATATGAACATAATCTGCGGGCTGCATGCTGCTACAAAAGCGAACCTCGGAGAAGTAGCCATATGCATGCACGCCGAGTCTGGAGACACCTTCAACCATCTGATAAGGGGGACAAGAGCGAGAAAAATGCATTCCATGAGGAGGGATGCTTTCAAACCCGTGAACTCCCCGCCCCTAGCGAAAGTCTGGCCAGATGGGAGAATAGAAATGGTTGAGAAAGAGTTCAGGCAGAGAAGCAAGGATCCTCCGACTGTAGACGATGTTTTCGAGCCTAAGACCGCGCTCGTCAAAGCATACCCCGGCTCAAACCCTGAGATGATCGATTTCCTAGTTGACAAGAGCTACAGGGGGATTGTGATAGAGGGAACCGGGATGGGGCATGTGCCGACAGAGCCTTTAGATAAAAAGCTCTCCTGGGTTGACAGCGTAAAGAGAGGCTTAGAAAACGGGGTTGTAATAGCGATGACCACTCAATGCGTATTCGGCAGAGTCAACCCCTACGTCTACAGGAATGCGAGGATAATGGTGAAGCTGGGCGTAACATACTGCGAGGACATGATTAGCGAGGTGGCGTATGTTAAGCTTGGCTGGCTCCTAGGCCACGGTTTCGACAACGAGACAGTTAAGAAACTAATGCTCCACAGTTTTGCAGGAGAAATATCCAAGCGGTCACTCTACTCAACATACAGGCTTTAATCCTTCTTCCTTTTCTTTATAACTAGGCTTTTCTCGCTTGACAGAACCCTGTATTCATCGCTCAAACCCTTCCTGCTTAGAAACCATCTTGCCGCTTTCCTAAGCCTCGTGTTAGAAACCTTTTCAACCGTAAGCTTTCCCCCCGCCTCCTTAATCTTCACAGAAAGCTTCTTCTCCAGGAACTCCCTCAACTCCTTAGAAGCATCGCCCGGAAGCTTAGAGGCATCAAGCTCAGCCATGGTTAGGCTTCAACAAGCCTGGTTTAAATGGTTTACTGTTTAAACCGTTTTTTCTCAAGCCCACAGCCTGTTAATCATACTGGTGAACCCGTTGTTTCCAACTAGGGCAGCCATGTAGAACCCCATTATCCCCATCTCAATCCATGCCTTTACAAGTATCGGTATGAGAAGCGCGGTAAGATAGCTTGCTGCAGCTGGAGGAGCAAACGCAGGGATCACTACTAGGAAGAAGAGGATTGTGAACAAGCATTCTGGAACATACCCGATCAACGTGAAAACTATAGTTAACAGGCTTTTCCTCTTATTCTCCATCAGTCTGAACATCTTTCTCAGCAACCCGACTGTAAAACCTGTCAGCGCCTTACCTATGACGAACCCTGGCAGGAACAACCCTATTAACCCACTCATCGAACCGAAGTAGAGCCCGCTGCCAAGCCCGGCAATAACCCCTACAGCCAACCCTGCTAAAGGCCCGGCGAAGAAAGCCGCTATAAGCGTCCCCATATGAGAAAGGTCAAGAGACACTTGTCCCCAGTTGAGCACGGTTATGGACGCTAGGAACAGCATGTTGCTTAAAGCACCCATTACTCCTATGAAAGCCACTCTACGAGCCCTGCTGAACACAGGTAGGGCAGTTTTCTCATCTCTTCGAACCACCGTTTCTTTTAAACGGGAAACTTCAGCCATTTCTCCACCAAAAAGGGCTCACAGCGCAATATATAAGTTTTGTGACAAACGGTATAAATGTTACATACGTATGCTGCGCCAGACGGAAGATCGATGGTGCTTAAGATTATTGTTGTTTTAAGGAGAGAAGGACAGAAATGAAGAGGCTTCGTTTAGAAGAACACGTGAAAAACATATTTTCGTTTTTAACAATAATGGGGATCCTGCCATAAGGAGCATGTTCTATGAATGCGATGGAAAAGGTGAGCATGGTATTCGTTCCTGTTTCCATAGTTGCTTATGGTGCGTGATGATTAGAGAAGGTTAGTAAGCATAGGCTCATCAACAGTTTTAAGTTTTCTCTCGAGCAGTATTCCTTCAAGTCTGGAGAAGTTAATCTAAACAGATCCTCATAGCGCGTGCTACCGCCCAGGAATGATGTTGAAGCTTATATAGCTTGCGTGACATGTTTCCACTCGGATGCAAAGGTGCTTATAATATGGGTCTTGGAGGAGGTTCAATAAGCATGAGTGAAGAATCATCCGAAGATATTTTCCTAAAAAGGCTGGTTGAATACATGAACAAACGCTACGAGGAAAAGGGGGAGACAGGATGCTTTTTCAAAAAATATTCTGCTACAACCCATCCCGTGCGGACGCCGGATGGAAAGAAGCGAAATCTAAGATGGGAAGTTGCCGGGGGAGGCCGAAAAGTGCCTGAAATAAGGGAGTATTCTGATGGAGAGGTGTTTGTCATTTTCAATTTTATTGATGTAGATATACTTGATGATGGTCTACTTGAAGCCATAGGTAAGATGTTGATGAAAACCATCCGGGGGTATTGGGACATGGATCCTGATGAGCGCTTTGCGCTTGTAGATAAGGAGTATGAGGATGTGTTGAGGAAGCTGCCCGACAGGAGTAGTTGGGATGAGCTTAAGCAGAAGTACATGGGCATAATATCCTGGCTTGAATACTGCGATGAGATTGCCCGCGAGGCTAGTGAGAAAACCGGCATTGAAACCGTTCATTTAATATTCACCGAAGGTAGATACACGACCTTCTACTCCCACTTCAACTCAAGCGGGATGAGCTGCGATGAGGTTATGGAGAGGATTGAGAGGGCACTTGACGCAATAGACATTGCAAGCAGCAGGGTGGACCTATACCCCTCCCTACGCACGAAGAGTTCAAGAAACGCCTCGATAACTTCCACGAGTTTTGCAAGCGTAAGGGCTATATAAAACCTCGTTAAACTAATATGGAAATATGCTTCCAAACTGCTTTTATTAAAAACTTGGAGAAGAAGGAAGGGAGAGTCGGAACAAAAAAGTTATGAAGGCTAAAATCGGGTGCGCATGCAGGTATCTTCTTACAACGACTCCTATATTAATACTCGTGGAATTAAGACTGAAGGATTTATAAGGGATTTTTGGAGAAACATTAGTCTTGAAAAACGGCAAGTTACATTTTCGTTTGCGACTGACTAGCAACGCTTAAATATTAAGATGTGGTGGGATTAATAGTGGGAACATGGTTGAAGCTGCTGTAGACAAGAAAGGCAGGGTCGTCATCCCGGCCCATTTACGTCAAAGATTAGGGCTACGTGAAGGAGCCAAGGTTAAACTGGCACTAGAAGGGAGGAAAATAATCATAATAAAACCCATAGCTCCTGAGGAATTCATCCGTGAAATGGAGGGTTGCGTCAAAGAAGGTTCCCCAATCCCTAGGATTAATCCATTAAAACTAAAGAAAATCTGGGAAAAACAATGATCTACGTGGACGCCAACTACTGGATCTACTGGTTTGACCAACGCTTACCAGAACACAGATATGTAATAAAACCCATGAGAACAGCTGTTCGTGAGGGCATTATTCTAAATGTCGTAACGCTCATGGAGGTTGCACACTATTTTCGCAATCTGCCAAAAGAAGACTTTCGAAAAAGACTTTCCACTATACAAAACCTATCTACATTAAAGCTCGTCGACCTAGACATGGACATAGCTAGGCTTGCGTTTGAACAGCTCATGAAATACGCTAAAATCGGAATCGGTGGTAGAGACAGTGTAATCCTCGCAACAATGAAAGCCTCAAGCATTAAAAGAATAGCTACTCACGACGAGGTCTTCAAGAAAATCGAGAACCTGGAAGTAATAGACCCTATTCCTCAGAGTAGAAGTTGATAAAACCTGCCTCTCTAAAGGGAGAGCAGGGTCACTACAGTCTTGGGGAAAATGGCAAGAGATAAAGTGAAACAGCTAATGGAGGAGGCTGTGAAATCCTTGGAAGGAAAGCGAAAAGTTGGAAGGAAGGTGGTATTATAGACGAATTCATAAGACCTATCATGTAGCCTAGTCTTTGAATACCCTTGGTGATCTGGTCCACCAATCACAGATTCCTGAACTTTCACCTCTTAAACACCTCTAGGCAATAGTCCTTCCCTCTGGCTCGCATCCTGCCAATTGGAAACACGGTGTTAGAGACTGTTTCTCATGTTTTTCATTTTCTTAAGGCCAGCTTATCGGAAGCTTTAAATCCGTCATAGCTATTCTTTAAATGTGATGGAGTATAGGGTGAGGTATGATCCGTTAGCTGATGCGTTATACATCAGGGTGAGAGACAGCGATATCGTCGATAGTATTGAGGTCAGGGAGAATTTGATCGTTGACTTTGACAAGAACGGTGAAGTAATTGGCATCGAGGTAATAAACTTCTCGAAATCGAAAATAGATATAGGTGAACTCCTTGTGAAAGGTATAGAGATCGTGGCTAAACCTTGAAAATCATTTATACGATGCATGCGTTAGAAAGAATTAGGCAAAGAAAAATACTGCCCAAGGATGTTTCGAGATGCATAGAATCTCCCGATAAAATTATAGTTGAGCACGGTATGTATAAAAACATTATGAAAACAAATAATAATGTGCTCATTGTAGTTTTCAGGAAAGAAGACGGCAATATTACCGTAATCACAGCATATTGTTCCTCAAAGGTTGCAAAATACTTGGAATAGTATCAGTGTGCTCAACATATGTTCAGCCTGATTCCCTGTTCCTCTCCTTCAGAACCGAGAGGTATATGGTTTCAATAATGCTTTTCTCCGGTTCTATATGTCTTATTGTTAAACCGGAGTTGCTAGCGAGGCGTAGGACTTTAGTTAAATCATCAGGCTCCATGCTTTTCAACACTACGCTTTCTTCATGTAGCTCCATGCTTAAGCCAGCTTTCACCCCCGTGTCGAACAAAAGCTGATTGTTATTCGTGATTATCTTGTATTCAATGGGAGGCTGGGCAGGTAAAAGGCTTTTCACATCCGACGCTAGAAGAAGCCTGCCATAGTGGAGGAACACTAGAAAATCGCATACTCTCGCTAGCTCCGGGAGAATGTGCGAAGAAAGAATGAAGCTTACCCCCCTGTCCTTCTTCAATGTCTTAACTAGGTTTAATACTTCTATTCTTCCAACAGGATCTAGGTTCGCAGTAGGCTCGTCGAGAATTATAAGTTTAGGCTCGTTGAGCAGAACTTGTGCCAAGCCTAAACGTTGAACCATCCCGGCGGAATACTCTCCCACGCGTCTATTTAGTTCGCTTGCGATGTTCAGCCATGAGGCAACTTCGTAGATCCTGTCCCTAGGGTTTGACACACCGTATAAGCCTGCTGCATACAGCAAGTACTCTAAGCCGGTGAACCATTTTGGAAAACTGGGTTTTTCATGTAACACATTAATTAATCTTCTTACTAAATGACCATCTCGCCAGGGATCAATGCCTAATACAGCGATTTCTCCTGCATCCGGTTTAACAAGACCTAGGATGATGTTTATTAAAGTTGTTTTCCCTGAACCATTGGGACCAACAAGTGCTACTATGTCTTTAGGAATATCAAGAGAAATGTTGTCTAACGCCCGTAGCTTTCCATAAATCTTTGTTAGGTTTCTTATGTTTATCATAACTTCACTCATTTGACGCACTCCTTGGAACGATACGCTTGAAAAACGGGGTTAGGAGTAAAAATGATCCGAGTAGTATTAGTAGTATGTTGAAGTAAACTATGTCGAGTTCAAATCCGCGTTGAACCAATTGGAACCTCACCACTTGAGTTTCGTCTTTAGAATCAAATGCAAAGAGGTAGATTCCTTGCTCTATTCTTCCAAGCTCTCTATTCAAACCGCTAGTTAGATTAAAGCAAGCGAAATATGAAATGTCATTACTTGTCAATAAATCCCATATTTGTGCTTGGTTCATGACAATAAGGCCGGTCTTTGAGCTTTTCTCTAAATCAATTAAAAGATTTGTTTCTCTGTTATGCAGATAGGTAATGAAGACAACATATCTTGATTTTGAAAAGTCGGCAGGAACACCGTAGTAAGATGAGCTCGTATTTAGCATTAAACGCCCTAGTAGAATGCCTAGGGAAAGAGCAATCAGTATTGAGCCTAATCTTAAAAGAGGCCTCATGATACCTGAAGCCTCCTAGTTACGTAATAGTAACCAAAGGAAAATGCTAAAATAGCTATAAATAAAGAGGGGAGCAGAGGCTCAAACGAGTAGGGATTAAGCAATAAATAAATTCCTTCTCTTGAGTGTATTAATGCTCTCTCTTCAAAAATCCGCAACCCTTCTGGAAAGATGGGGATGGCTCTGTAATTCATAGATATAGGTTCAAACAAGTATAATAGGGAGATGGAGGCAATGAGCGAAACGCCTGGCCATTTTACTAGGAAAGCCATTAAAATCGCTATAGAGGAGGTGAGAAAAGTAATAAGGAGTGTTTCAATCAGAATGATTAAGAAACCTGAAAACACAGAGATCGGGCTCAAAAACTGGAGCATGTCGAAACAGTTAATTATCATGGATAAGAAAACTGAAGACACTATGACGATCGACAAAGTCAGGTGCGAGGCTAAAAACTTCGAGAAGTATATGTGGCTCCGTTTAACTGGAAATGAGAATTCTGTTCTAAGAAAACCTATATCTCTGGAATATGAAATTATCAAATAAGATAAGATAGGCGAGAAGAAGGCAATAATCGGGTATAGAACTCTTATTCGGTCACTGATATAGCTGTATAATACTTCGTTCGCAAATCCTATTATATAAGGCTCTATCTCCATGCCTGAAAAGTTTGCAACATAGCTGATTCCAAAAAGAGTAGCGTAGGCACATGTTTCGAACATAAGTATTAGAAGCATAGTCTCCAAGTAGGGGAATCGCAACAGATTCTTAATTTGCCTGAGCAACAGGGTCTTAAACATCTCTTTTCTTTCTCCTTTTTAATAGGGCTATTAACGATGTTAAGACGAGGATAAGAATAGTTAGAATAATCATAAGCAACTCGACTCCTCCGAACTTAGAGTATTTGCCTTTAATTATAAGTTCCTTTTGTAAAAGCGTTATATTCTCCTTTAGAATACTTAACCGTAAACGGCACTCGCCCTCGGATTGGAGTGCAAGCCTCCACTTGACCTCCCTAGTTTCTAGGGGACTAATGTTTTCCACCAAAACTTCCCTATTGGATAGCGTTATAAATTTTCCACTCAAGGATGATAACAAAACCCTTATACCCCCAGTATTCACGGTACCGTTATTAAAGAGTGTCAAGTCCAATTCAAATTCTTTCTCAACTTCGACCTCCGGTGGCATTACAATACTTGAAATCGAAATGCTCGGCATTATCGATAGATTATTGTCGACGGTATTATTGACCGGCTCAATTCCAAATCTATCTAGGACCATTCCGCCAACAGGTCCAAGGGGAGCTGTTATCCAAATATTAAGGAACTTTAAGGATAGTTGTTCAGTATCGCTGAGTGCAATGAGTAATCCTGATTCTCTATCGTAGAATCCGTCGAAAATCGGTAGAACTCCTTTAAAGACTTTAGTCATATTATATGTCATTAGGACCAAAATATCATTTCCATGAAAATTTTTAAAACCAGTATCTATATCCATGCCGCAAAGATAAATCTTTCCAATGAGCCAAGTATTTTCAAGTTTCTGATATCCTATGAAAAATTCCTCGCCTTCTTTGGTTCCAATAGGAATCCAGTAAGGGAAGTAGAGTGAGTCGGCACCAGTCGTGTTCAATACTAATCTGCTGTTTATATCAACTAGAATATGGAACGAACGTGAAAGCTCTACTCTGGGTGTTTCTATTTTACTGAAGTCAAATCCTACTATGCTGAAATTCACCTTTATTAGTGCAACATTATTTTCAATCTTTTCGACTTTCCAAAGAAAGGATCCATTTCCCCCACGCCCATAATAACTAAATTCCGGGGCATGAGGGTTCTCAAGGCTTACTATGGGCTGAAAATTAGCGAGCTTTACATTGTACTTTGCATAAAATCCTACAGCCAGCCATGGAGGTGATGCATAGACAGGTCTAATAATTAAGGAAAGAGGGATGAGAAAGATAAAAAAAGTGAGTGATGCTTTTTTAGCACGCGCGCTATCCCTAGCGTAGACCTTGATATAATTCGTAGCAGCGTATACGCTGAGACCTGCTATCGTAGCAAACAGATGCATCAACATCACCGAAAGTGTCTTGTTTAGCCTTCTCATATTTCTCACATCGCTCCAAAGCTTTTTCAGGCAAGTTTTTAAAGCTATTTTTCAGAATTGTTTCTGAATTGATTTGTAACAATATGTTTATGAACCATTTTATAGTTAAAAAATAATATGTATAGGTTGGTGAAATTATGCTAAGTTACATAAGGGGGTGGCGAACGATTCCTTTCTTAGGATTAAGCGGTTGTCAAAGACCTGTTTTCCATCCTACTCGACCTAGCCATAAAGTCTTCCTATCTGCAGGTTGAAAACCCCGTTCGGAACCCACCATTTCACGTTTTGATAATTATCATGGTTTGCAGCATACGTAATAGGCCCGAAGTAGCGTTCTCTAACTCCCGTGACTATCCTCCTCCAGTTATCCTCGTCCCCGTCATTAGCGTTAAACTCGCAGCCGATGCAAAGGAGATCCACGCCATGTGTTTCCGAGAATTCCGCCCAGCGGTTTATGAAACTCGTGTAGCTTTCAAACCATGCTTCAGAGG
>Ga0078972_1012759_pt1 | contig 14239 bp, 14 predicted proteins | sample YelNatPaOPGAMG01_FD_67568 | JGI IMG/M metagenome (GOLD analysis project Ga0078972, IMG submission 67568) | Hot spring thermophilic microbial communities from Obsidian Pool, Yellowstone National Park, USA - OP-RAMG-01 (SPADES assembly) (version 2) | ecosystem: Environmental > Aquatic > Thermal...
TTATCGACCTAACTGGATCCATCGGGTTAAGTTGAACGAGATCAATTTTAACAGATCCCCCATACGAGCTGTGAACAAGTTTCTTTATCCAGTCATATGCCTTCTCAACTTTCTCCACCAGTTCTCCCGTAAAAAGGATTATTCTGTCTCCTTCTTTTATTCCATGCCTTAGTATGGCTCTGTAGCAGAACTTCTCCTCAAAACCGAGCGTGAATATGAGAGCAGTTTGCATGCTTCTTGTGTAGAATGAGGCAGTATTTATTCATTATGGAAAGAATGTTTGGAATAGCAAAGTTTTTATTTAACACCATGCCTGTTTTATGCACCAAGGTGATATGATGGCGGAAGGCATAGCTGAGTTGCTTGCTGTTTTGGTTGCCGAAAATGAGAGCTATACGTATGTTGATAAGCTTGGATATGCGCCATCAAAAGATCTTGTGCTTTACTACCTGAGAGAAGCCCTGAGAGATTTTCATTCGCTCAAAAACAAGCCTCAGTGGGGTAATCCAAAGGCCTTCGACGAGGCCAAGAGGATAGACATGGAATCGGTGGAGAAGGAGATACAGGGGATAGAGAAAATATCGGGCATGAAAGAGCTGAGAGAAGTAGTCTCCTTGATTACAGCAAAAGCCCTTTCTATAGCCTCTAGGCTTATGGATTAGGGAGGTGTTGTTATGGCAGATCCGTTTATATCGGTTAGGGGAAGGGTTTTGATCAATGTTGAGGCCCTGAATATGACGGAAAGTGTCGGAAACTATGTGAAGCATAGAAGAGTCCCTGTGGTGATGCCCGGAACTTATGCAACCTACTTTGTCCCATCAGTAAGCGGGGAGTCCATAGCTCACGGATATCAACAGGTGCTTGCTGAGGAAGCTGCAGAAAAAGGCCTTCCCGTGTGTAAGTTGTGTAGTAAGGGATACTTTCTGAAGAGTACAAACGACGCTGTTTTCAAAGAGTCCTTTGGGATAGATCCACCCGGAAGCGAGAGCGAGTTTGAAAATGCTGTTATAAAGGGATGTGTCGTGGAGGATGTCGGAGGCTTTCTTTACGCTCCGGCAAGAGGAGGGAGGAATGTGAAAAGAACTTCGAATTTCTTCGTTGGTTATATGATACCAACCAAGGAGTCTCTGGAGAGCACTGTGATAGAACCCCAGCTTCACACAAGATACGCACTCGGCACTCCTTTTGTTGAGGAGGGAGGAAGAGCTGGTGGCCAGATGATTTATTATATTGAACTTTCCTCTGCAGCTTACACATTTAGCTTCGATCTTGATACAAAATACCTAGGAAAAGCGACTTTCTCCATGGAGAACGCCGGTAAAACAATTATAAGCGAGGAGGAGAGGAAGAAGAGGATAGGAGTTACTCTAGATGCTCTCTCGAAATTCATGATAGAGATGATGTTCGGAGCAAAGAAGACTAGATTTCTCCCAGTAGTTGAGTGGGAGTCTGCTGCTATAGCAGTAAGCGATGATGTATGGACTGTTCCAAGCCCATTCTCCAAGAACTATATAGAGAGAGCAGAGGAGAAAGCGAAAAAAGTGAATTACAATACTAAACTGTTCAAATACACAGGAGGAACAGGATTTGAAGATATCATAATGGAGGCAATAATGGAGGCAAAAAGGAGGGCTGGAGTGAGCTGATGAGTGCCTCAGCGTTCATAGTGGATGTGGAGTTTGTCTGGGGTTTTCAGACAAGAATAGCAGGTTTATCCAAAACGTCACCTTCTTTCTATTACCCTCCTCCCACCACATTTTTAGGAGCATTGGGTGAATCAATTGCCAGAGGACTAGGAGTGGGAGAATCCGCCGGAAGGGAGATAATAAAGTCGCTAAGCAAGGGTTTGTTGGCTTTTGGTACAAGACCCATAAACTGCATTCCTCTAAAGTATGAGGACATAAACAAAATAATAGCTGTGAAAGTAACATCAGGAGTTCTCTATCCTGATCCTAGGAATATAGCCAGCTCATACGACTCGCCTGCCAGAGGAAAGACGGTCATGGTTAGCTTGGACGAGAATTCCCCTACTTTAAGATTTCTTCTGATATTCAGAGAAGGTAAAATTGAGTTCAGAGGGAAAATTATAGAGCTTAATGAGAGCTATTTCTGGAGAATTCACAGGCTGGGTTCAAAGGAAAGCAGAATTTCTGTGATAGATGTGAGAAGAAAGGATGGAATAGATGCGGAAAAAGGGAAAATAATTTCTAAATACAGCTTTCCATCGATAGATGGCGTGCAGCCATTAGAGGAGCTTCAGAGAAGATGGCTTTATGAAATATATATAAATCCTAGAGATATAGAATATGCTGAAAGGGCCAATCCTGTTTTAACATACACGGAGGGAAGATCTCTGATACCATTCCGAGTCCCTATACTGGTAACAAGAGCTGAAGAACCGGAGTTCGTAGTAGAGGTTAGGGATCCTGCTGCATTCTACAGAGTTAATGGGGAAGCTGTAGTGGGGTGGAGAGAATGAGATTGGAGCTGGAGTTGCCTTTGGATTCCACCTTTCTTAGCGGAGTAATCTATGAAGGAATACTCTATATTTTAAATTATGTGTCAGGATCCTCTTTTAACCTCAATAAGGCGGAGTTGCCGGATGACTTTCTCTGCAGGGCTTATGGTAATATGGATAATGAAAGAATAGAAGATATATCAATAGTGCTAACAGGAAATGATAAAATAGATAAATTCTTAGAAAGTTTACAGATCGAGGAAAGACCATCTAAGAAGACTTATAGAGAGCTTTTGAAGCTATTAAAGGAGCAGTGTAAGAATATATCCATCAGCAGAGATAAAATATTGGTTAGAGCTGAGATGAGAGGAAAGAATGTGTTTTTAGATGCTCCGGAGAGAAGCGAGTTAGCGGCACCCCAGCTATTCAAGGTGGACAGGTACACTGGATTTTCAACTCTTGAGATGAAAACTACTTCAGAACAGTTAGGTCTCAGAGCTTCTCCTGAAATCATCCTGATAGGTCTTCTGGGGGTGTATTCATCCCACATAGCAACGGTCAGGACGCCAGATAGCACATACCATTACTTTCTCTTCTTTTCACCAGATGAGACTGCCAGTATACTTGCCTCCGGAGACCGAACTAAGTTAATCAACGTTTACTCAGTAAAGGAGTCTTTAAGAGGACTGCTCTCAGAAACACTTCCAAGCTCAGCTATTAGTGAAATTATGCTTCTTGAGGTAATGCTGAGCACCAAAATAAGATCTGAACTTATGAGAATGAACTTAGACAAGATAGATTTTAATGTTTTCAAGATATCTCCTGAGGGAATGACTTACAAGATATATGAAACTGTTCCTATTTCTGTGTATAGAGAGCCAATGTTTTATAATATACTCTCTAAAAGAAATATCAAGGCGGATAAATTATGCGAGAAACTTTACGAAGCTCTTTTTCCTAGTGGAGCAATAATGAAAACACTGGCGTCCTTTAACTCAAGGAATAAATACAGCGAGGCCGACATCATCCTCAGAGGAGTTCTGGATCTCTACAGATTTGTATCGCTTGCTGATATACATGGTCTCTTTGGGTTCCTTAGATCGCTAGAGGAATCTCGTGTAGTTCTAAGGGATGATAGGAGAGCATATTCTAGAGTAGAGGAATATGCTCGCATACAAAGAGAGCTCTCTTATGTCCTCTGAATGGCTTAGAGATGTTGTTATAAGAGAAAAAGAAAAGAAGAAAAGGAGGGAACTGGATGCTCCTCTTGAATGGCTTAGAAGTGCTGCAGAAGATTGCTATGAGGCCATCCATCTGTATGAGATCTGGAGTGATGGAGTGAAAGCGCAAAATGGAGAAATATATAGAGAAGAATTCTGTGAAAAATATTGTCCATATTTTCCATGTCGTAAATGCCCCTATAAAGGAACAGAGAAGTGCGATTATTGCGATCCTTCTTGTGGAGTAGGAGGTGGGGATATCGTTTGCCTCTTGAGCAAGCCTCCCCATTCTGGGAGCATGTGTTATCATTCCCAACAGTGTTATGAAAAATTTCTAAAGGGTCTAATTAGGATGCGTAGAGGACATCCTTGGACACATGATCTAGTAAAACTTTTTAATGAGTTACCCGAAGACTTGAGGCACCAGATTCAGAAAAATGATGATTTAGTTAAGTGTATTTACAATTTAAGTGATTATAATAAAATAAGATATTATGAACTAACTGACGAAGAGGTTCTTTGCTGTTTGGAGTGTGCTGAAAAGATCTTGTCTTTCCTTCAAAAACTTGATTTGGTCCGGAGAGGTGGGCCCATTTGACTATTCTATCCTGTTATTTAGAGCGTGTTCTTACAACCCTCCCAGAAAGAGAAGATAGACCTTTTCTCAACTTTGCGACACAGAAAGCTGAGGAGAACAGAATTTCAGTCATAGAGGCACCTACTGGCTATGGAAAATCTGCAATTTCCCAAGCAATCGCACTTAAATCGCTAGAGGAGGGGCTAAAATGTGTGGTTACATTCCCTCTTAGAACTCTTCTTGAGGATCAGCTATCCAAGTTTAGGGGGACATTGCACAAGCTGGGTTTAGATGAAAGAAATGTGGGAACTAGGTACATGCACCATGCAGATTCCAGATATCTGATAAGACCCATTACACTCACCACTGTCGACACCCTTTCCTTAACCCTTTTCGGCATAGCCCCCGAAGATTTTGAGTTTGCCGTTAAACATTATGATGGAACTCTCACTAGGAGTATGGGGCATTATCTCTTTTCCAGAGCAATGGTGCTTTTATCTGATGTAGTACTTGATGAAGTCCATCTTCTATCCGATACTACAAAATCTCTGAACTTTCTGATAGCCCTCATCCGGATAATAGCATCCCATGGAGGGAGGGCTGTTTTCATGTCCGCCACCATACCTAAGGCTCTGGAGAATATTCTGAGAAGAGAAGGAGAAGAAATCGGTCTTCATATTACTAGGTTCTCCGAAAAACCAGATGATAAATTTTTGGAGGAGAGAAGAGGGAAAAAATACGAGGCAAATTTGGAAAAGCTTGAGAACAACAAATTTGAGAGAATTCTAAGCTGGATAAAAGGAGGCAGGAGGGATGGATTTAGAAAATCCATTGTCGTCTTCAACACAGTTCCTGAAGCCATTGAATTCTACAAAATAGCAAGAGAAAGCCTAGACATGCCGAAAGATAGAATGCTTCTTCTCCACTCTAGGTTCACCGGGGATGACAGGGAAGAAAAAAGAAAGAAAATTGAGGAGCTGAGGCATGATGAAGAGTATTTAATAGTCTCAACTCAGGTTATAGAAGCTGGCGTTGACATATCCTCCAATCTCTTTGTATCAGACCTAGCTCCTGCTTCCTCATTAATTCAGAGGCTTGGGAGATTTCTGAGGTATAAGGAGGAGAAGGAGGGAAGGATCCATCTCTGGTATGAGGATGAAAAGGGCAAGAAATACAAAGGCGTATATGATATGGATCTCTTCAGAAGGACTCTTGGCTTCCTTGAGGGAAATGAAGTTAGATTTCACGATCCAGAAAGCTATCAGCCTCTTTTGGACAGTGTGTACGATGAGGATTCCTTTAATCCAAAGGATAGGGATATAAAAGAATTGATTTTCATACCGACCATTCTGGAAAGTGCTGATCTAGCGGTTAAGACATTTATAGACCTAGAGGGAAGCTTTGTGAGAGATAGTACACTGGTTCCGGTAATTTCCAGCTCTTTATGCCATGAAGATATGCCATTAAGTGAATTAGAGAAATTTCTAGTTCCCATGAGCTTATCCACTGTATATGAGGTGAAACCAAAAGAGATGCTTGTTATAGATGGGGATAAGATCTCAAAGAAATCCACAGAGGAGCTCTGGCATAGGAAAAAAGAAGATGTATTAAAGCATGTTCTTTCATCTAAATTTGTCACATTTATAGTAGAGGGAGATTACAATGAGGAGCTGGGTCTGGTGATGAGACATGAAAAGGATTTTTAGTTACTACGAGCCCCCCATAGCCGAGTATTTGTCAGAGCATATAAACAGCTGCATTGATCTCCTGAAGAAATTGGAGAGCTCAAGAATAGGAAGAGCAGGCGCTTCTCTTAATGAAAAGTTTGTCGATGAAATCAGGTTATCTGTGGTGTTCCATGATTTAGGAAAAGCCTTTTATCAGCGCACACGCATGCCCGCAGAAAAACCAATATATTTTACAGGACATGAGGTGTTTTCGGCTTATATTCTTTCTGAGTTTAGAAAGCTTTATATAAAGGAAAATCTTGATAATCTCACAGATTACGACATATTAAAACCAGCTGTATTTGCTGTCGCATTCCATCATCATCCGATGGACATCGGAAGGAGACTGGAGAAGATAAAGATTGAGTTATATCCTAGCTTTTTGGAGGATCTTCAAAGCGAGCTTCTGTTTCTGAAGGATAACGCACTTTATGGGAAGGAGAGGTCTCTTCTTAACTCTGTCATTATTGAGCTTAAAAATAAGATCGAGAGAGGTTATATCAAAGTAGAGGACATAAAACAGGAATTTCGGGAGATTTGCAGAGGTTTATACAGCTACATCATCTCGGGGAAGGATAGGGATATAACTCTGAAAAAGCTATCATATTTGACCTTGGTGTCGCTGGTTAGCGTTGATTATATATCGGCAAGCGAGAGAAGAGGAAAGAAAACGAGGTTCGGTGACGTTATGGATGAGTTCTATGAACTGTACTTGGATATTTAGCTTAACCTTTCTATAGACTATTAGCTTTTAAATTAGAAGAAACTAAACGCATTTTAGAATTCATTAATGAAATATCCCAATCATTGAATAAAATATTTCTCAATCGAATATTTTTTACTTTTCAATTCTTTCGAGAAGATATACCAATTGTTCCCAACAGCCTGCTCTTAACAGAAGCTCGCTCCTCATTGATCCCTTCATCAAATAGATGACACTAAACTCTCGTTATTTTCCCTTTTATCTTGTTATTAACTTGCTTTTTCTGCTTTCTTCCATCATAGCAGGAAAAACCACGTTATGGAATTTTTAATGAGAGTTTGATGATGTGAACTTTCTCGAACATTTTGGTTTTTCTGAATATATGAGGAGGGAACCTGAATAAGAGTATATAAATTTTTCCTCGAACATTTTGAGAATTGTTTTTAAGGTTTTTCCTTCATGATTGATGTTCGAGAAAGGGATCTGTGGAAAGGATTAAATAGGAGCCCCTCGTCATGGATAGATTGTTAGAGTACATGTCTCAATGCAAAGAGGATTGAAAGGAAGTAATGCGACAGAAACAAAAAGTTTAAATATCTTTGTCTCAATGCAAAGAGGATTGAAAGCTGCCGTCCACGTCGAACTTCTTCTCGACCTCCTTCTCTGTCTCAATGCAAAGAGGATTGAAAGTGCTGTTTTTGCACTATGAGCTCTTCCAAGGTCGGCTGTCTCAATGCAAAGAGGATTGAAAGGGGTAAGATCATACCTTATCAAGGCTCTTTATTGGTTGGTCTCAATGCAAAGAGGATTGAAAGTCAAGCTGATAAGCTCAACATATATCAGCCTGGAACTCTCGTCTCAATGCAAAGAGGATTGAAAGACATCCTGGACCTTGGGAAGATGGACAGTCTGATGCATTGAGTCTCAATGCAAAGAGGATTGAAAGGGTGGAGGAGGGAGAGGGCAAGCACGAAGGCCACGACCGTCTCAATGCAAAGAGGATTGAAAGTTTTCCCAAACCGTTGTATAAGTCGTTATCTTGGCGATGTCTCAATGCAAAGAGGATTGAAAGTGAAATTCTCAATCCTATTCCATCGCTGTAAATCGCTCTGTCTCAATGCAAAGAGGATTGAAAGGGATCATATCCAAGCCTTACAAGCCTCATCAGAGCTTGATCGTCTCAATGCAAAGAGGATTGAAAGTTTTTAAAAATCTATCTGTTACCCAAGTAACAAAAAGGAAGGTCTCAATGCAAAGAGGATTGAAAGATGATGGGAACCACATAGATCAGCTTCTTAGCTCGATAGTCAGTCTCAATGCAAAGAGGATTGAAAGTTTATCACCACCAGAAGCAGCAGTGCGGAGGCGAACCAGTCTCAATGCAAAGAGGATTGAAAGTATCTGCACTAACGTATATAGGATATCCCTCTGCTATGTCGGTCTCAATGCAAAGAGGATTGAAAGGGATACTTTGACACGTTTTGGGACGTGGAGGAGATTTTAAGTCTCAATGCAAAGAGGATTGAAAGTCAGCACCATGGTGACGTTCATCAGTTTGTGGGGCTTGGCGTCTCAATGCAAAGAGGATTGAAAGTCGGGACAGTAAACGACGTCAGGGATCTGGCCGAGAGGGCGAGTCTCAATGCAAAGAGGATTGAAAGGTTATCACTATAACATTGCTCGGAAAAACACTAGCGGTGTCTCAATGCAAAGAGGATTGAAAGTTAAGCTCGGATTTGGAGATTTTGATTTGTTCAAACTCGTCTCAATGCAAAGAGGATTGAAAGTTATCGTCCTGCTTAGCACTCTGTGAACGAGCTCTAGCAGTCTCAATGCAAAGAGGATTGAAAGATATACCTGTAGTATAAAGTACTACAGAAATGGGACAAGTCTCAATGCAAAGAGGATTGAAAGTGTTTTGGTGGGAGTGAAGGTGTTCTCATACCTCTGTGGTCTCAATGCAAAGAGGATTGAAAGACATATTTGGTTTTTGCTCCTTTCACTTCGATTTTCCCGGTCTCAATGCAAAGAGGATTGAAAGTGCCAGTCAGACCAGCTTATTCCAGAAATCTGAGACCTGTCTCAATGCAAAGAGGATTGAAAGTATATTTTATAACAAGGTCGTTGTACTGAGAAACCAGAGTCTCAATGCAAAGAGGATTGAAAGCTTCACCAGAATAGGAGTTCAGGCATGGATTGCAGGCTGTCTCAATGCAAAGAGGATTGAAAGGCATTTGATCCATCTCCTAGCCATTCAATCACCTTCCGTCTCAATGCAAAGAGGATTGAAAGCTATTTGGCCAACAGGAAAATACCGAAAGGCCAAGTTTGGTCTCAATGCAAAGAGGATTGAAAGCTATTTATCGAAATCAGTGGCACAGGGAAAGCAGGATAAGTCTCAATGCAAAGAGGATTGAAAGTTAGCACTAGCTACATTCAGCTTTATTTCCAGAGCTTTTTGTCTCAATGCAAAGAGGATTGAAAGTTATCGCTCTCTGGATCCACTTATTGTTTCTTCTGGCCGTCTCAATGCAAAGAGGATTGAAAGTAGATAGAAGCTGGGAACTGAGTAGTTTATAGCAAATTTGTCTCAATGCAAAGAGGATTGAAAGATATAATGGAGTTAATATAGTTAAACAGCAGACTTTAGTCTCAATGCAAAGAGGATTGAAAGACTACTGTGGAGCTTATTCAGCCTATGCAGGATATAGCTGTCTCAATGCAAAGAGGATTGAAAGTCAAACTGAAGATAGACAATGCAGAATATGATTATCCGGTCTCAATGCAAAGAGGATTGAAAGGATGTAAAGCTTTCTTCCTCTGAGATCTACATCCCCCCATGTCTCAATGCAAAGAGGATTGAAAGCAAAACAATGCTTCCTATGCTTGAGATCTCTAAGAAACTAAGTCTCAATGCAAAGAGGATTGAAAGCAACTTTCACTAACTCAACGTGGTATACCAAAACTCCAGTCTCAATGCAAAGAGGATTGAAAGGCATGATTGCCTCAATAATCTCCGCAGTTGCTGCTTTGATGTCTCAATGCAAAGAGGATTGAAAGTCCCCTTTTCTGTGAATCCCTTTTTCCCGTATTTTCTGGTCTCAATGCAAAGAGGATTGAAAGGAAAGCTCAGTTTAGCAATAATACATGCGTGATCTCATTGTCTCAATGCAAAGAGGATTGAAAGTCCCTTTTGGTGGGGGCCCCTTTCAGTAAAATGGGGGGCCCGTCTCAATGCAAAGAGGATTGAAAGAACTCTTTCACATATACTAAGCCCTTAGAATCTGTTTTCAGTCTCAATGCAAAGAGGATTGAAAGCGATAAAACAGCTCCTCTCTGGGAGGGGAGGTCGCCCCTGTCTCAATGCAAAGAGGATTGAAAGATTTTAACATCCACGCCAGCCCATTGCTTTATGATGTCAGGTCTCAATGCAAAGAGGATTGAAAGTGTTCCCATGAATGCACTGCTCACCAGTGCAAAGAATCGTCTCAATGCAAAGAGGATTGAAAGGGATCGCCTCGGAGAGATCTTAGCAATAGCAAAGAAACGTCTCAATGCAAAGAGGATTGAAAGTTCCTATTGCTTTAGCCATCTTGCTGAGATACTGAAGTGTCTCAATGCAAAGAGGATTGAAAGATTATATCGACTGTCCTACCTGTTATCCTGATCGCATCTGTCTCAATGCAAAGAGGATTGAAAGTCTCTAACTCACGTATAAGCTCCTCCTTCTTCTCCTTCTCGTCTCAATGCAAAGAGGATTGAAAGTTATCTTGATGGGCTTATTCTCAAGAAGAAAGAACTGGTGTCTCAATGCAAAGAGGATTGAAAGTACTAAGGAGAAGTTCATAAAGGAAGCAATGAGGTTAGGTCTCAATGCAAAGAGGATTGAAAGTTTCTGATTTCACGGGGGCCTTCGGGGTAGAAAGGCTCGTCTCAATGCAAAGAGGATTGAAAGTGATGCTCTAGAAAAGATTCCTAATCCCTTTAACTACATGTCTCAATGCAAAGAGGATTGAAAGAGCATGCTGTTCTATCTTCTTCTTAAAGCTCTCTAGGAGGTCTCAATGCAAAGAGGATTGAAAGCATCATTTATAGTCGCATCCTTTCCTTTCTCTATTGTCGTCTCAATGCAAAGAGGATTGAAAGCTTATACTATTTGCTATTCTGCCAAGATCCTCGGTTTGTCTCAATGCAAAGAGGATTGAAAGCTGAGCAGGGCCCTAGTCTCCCTGTCGACGCTGAAGAGTCTCAATGCAAAGAGGATTGAAAGAAAAAACTGGATATGGGACGCTGAGCTAAAATTTTGGGTCTCAATGCAAAGAGGATTGAAAGTCCCCTACCCATGAGCCGTATGGGTTGTACACGGCCTTGGTCTCAATGCAAAGAGGATTGAAAGTCTTCAGCGACTCTGGGATGTCAGACCCCAACGTCCCCCGTCTCAATGCAAAGAGGATTGAAAGTCACGTGCTCTATTACCCTAGTGATCCACCCGTCCGGAAGTCTCAATGCAAAGAGGATTGAAAGCCTGGTGGAACAGGCGGTAACGTAGGTGGGCCTAGAGCCAGTCTCAATGCAAAGAGGATTGAAAGTTATCCAGTAGATATCTGCATCCCTGAAGCTGTAGCCCCCGGTCTCAATGCAAAGAGGATTGAAAGCCATGCCGGACTTCTGGGGAGGCTCAGACGAGCCCCTGGTCTCAATGCAAAGAGGATTGAAAGACCAAAAAGGTTATCGCCCTATCCAAGTCTACTGGCACGGTCTCAATGCAAAGAGGATTGAAAGCAAGCAGCCCGGGCTTCTTCGCCCTGCTCACGACCAGCTCCTGTCTCAATGCAAAGAGGATTGAAAGCCTAGCTTAGAAATTGACTCTTTCAGTTTTTCTTTACTGTCTCAATGCAAAGAGGATTGAAAGCCAAGGTTTCTATGACCTCCACGGGCTTCAGGGAGGTGGTCTCAATGCAAAGAGGATTGAAAGTAGCTGTGAACTTTATCGCATCTCTAACCTCAGCAGGAAGTCTCAATGCAAAGAGGATTGAAAGATCGTGTGCCTTTTGGCAATAAGTATAGCTTCCACGCTGGTCTCAATGCAAAGAGGATTGAAAGCTTTCTAGCCATCTTCATCACCTCCTTCTTTTTCTAACGTCTCAATGCAAAGAGGATTGAAAGGTATAAACGTATAACTTTCCCAATTTCGTATTATAAATATGTCTCAATGCAAAGAGGATTGAAAGTTTTAAACAATCGAACTTTTCTCAAGTCTCGAAACATCCGTCTCAATGCAAAGAGGATTGAAAGTCAATAGCCTGTTTTTGCAACTGAGCCTGCTGTTGCTGTTGTCTCAATGCAAAGAGGATTGAAAGCGCTAAGCTCTTCACCAATTCAGCTTGATGCCATCGGCTATGTCTCAATGCAAAGAGGATTGAAAGAGGTAGTGAAAGGGCTTGAAAAGCTGGCAGTCAGGTGGGTGTCTCAATGCAAAGAGGATTGAAAGCTCCTTCAGCAGTCTCTCTATCGCCTCACACTGAACGTGTCTCAATGCAAAGAGGATTGAAAGTCATAACCCCGGCACCCAGACTGTCCCTGATGACAATTGGTCTCAATGCAAAGAGGATTGAAAGGCTAGTGCAGCAGGCTGTCAGTTCAGCAATAACAGGTATGTCTCAATGCAAAGAGGATTGAAAGTCAGGATACCTCCAGCTCCGACACTGACGCTAACCTAGGTCTCAATGCAAAGAGGATTGAAAGTCACCTGCTGCCATAGCTCTAGCTTTACTCTCCATCAGATGTCTCAATGCAAAGAGGATTGAAAGCTCTGGGCGACGGCGCCACGGTGCGGCTGTACAGGAAGTCTCAATGCAAAGAGGATTGAAAGAACAAGAAGGTTACGTAACAATAAAAGCATCCTTCTGTCTCAATGCAAAGAGGATTGAAAGAACGTTACGACGCATGCCTTCGTTATCTTGTTGCACCCGGTCTCAATGCAAAGAGGATTGAAAGATGCATTAGAGCAGTTATTTGCAGACCTGATCAACACTTTGTCTCAATGCAAAGAGGATTGAAAGCTAAAAACCTGCCTCTCGACAGGCTTCAAAAAAGTAACCTGTCTCAATGCAAAGAGGATTGAAAGGGGAAGCGGTTTTTCGGGCTTTATTTTGATAAGCAGGTCTCAATGCAAAGAGGATTGAAAGTTAAGTAACCCATCTCCCTAAGCTCCTTTACCCTTGCGGCCGTCTCAATGCAAAGAGGATTGAAAGATCCTGTATAGCGTCAGGGCTATCTCCCTAGTCGCCTCTCGTCTCAATGCAAAGAGGATTGAAAGCGGGGAACTGCCGGCTCGAGACGGAGGTAAAGAGCTGTCTCAATGCAAAGAGGATTGAAAGATAGCTTCTAAAGCTAGCTCAGAACTGAGAGCAGTTCCTAGGTCTCAATGCAAAGAGGATTGAAAGCTCTCCATCTCTTAATATACCTTCTAGCTGTCGCTTCTGAGTCTCAATGCAAAGAGGATTGAAAGCTGAAATATTAAAATACAAGAGCGAATGGAAGTTTAGAGGTCTCAATGCAAAGAGGATTGAAAGAAATTTATTCTGGCCCTGCTTGCTTGCTCCTCAAAATCTTTGTCTCAATGCAAAGAGGATTGAAAGCTTGCACTAAAATAAGCATCTTATAGGCATAAACATAGAAAAAGAAGTCTCAATGCAAAGAGGATTGAAAGTCGAGGACTCGCTTGAGGGAGGGGCCATAGACAACGTAGTCTCAATGCAAAGAGGATTGAAAGATAGGGCTATATAGCCCTCTCTTATTGATCCTGCCTCAGGTCTCAATGCAAAGAGGATTGAAAGTTTCGGTCATTTTAGCTCACCCTCACGAGAATTTTGAGCGTCTCAATGCAAAGAGGATTGAAAGTGAGCAGGGATCATGTCTATGTGATCAACATCATTGATCTAGTCTCAATGCAAAGAGGATTGAAAGGGGGGAGGCTCCGCCCGCGGGATCTTTAGGGCGACGAAGTCCCGGTCTCAATGCAAAGAGGATTGAAAGTCAGCTATCATGAGCAATGTGTTTATGTCATCATCCGTGTCTCAATGCAAAGAGGATTGAAAGCCGTGAATTTTGCTTCGCAGCTCTAAAAACATCTCTTGAATCTCACAAAGATAATTGAAAGCGATTACATTGTCTAATTGGATGCCCCCGGCCCCTACTGGGATATAAAGGTATACAACTGAGTGAGGGAGAAGAACACGTATGAGCTAGTATTCTCCCTGAACAAGCTTCCGGAGCTCTCAATTGAATAAAAAAAGAAATATCTAAAGCTAAAGCGGTTTACTCACAGTACAGGCTGATTGAAATCACATAAGCTGTGAAGATAGCTAATTCCACAGCTTGTGGCAACTTTAACCTAAACACTTCCCTGTTATCTCAGGGAATTTGCGCCGGAGGAGAGTTAGGTTTATTAAAGCATTCTGTTGTGCCTTTTGATGGAGGGCATTTCCAGTTCCCTAGCTGATGCTGCCAGAAAGGCTGTTCTGGATGAGTACAGGGAGTATGTGACATACG
>Ga0078972_1012762_pt1 | contig 14237 bp, 18 predicted proteins | sample YelNatPaOPGAMG01_FD_67568 | JGI IMG/M metagenome (GOLD analysis project Ga0078972, IMG submission 67568) | Hot spring thermophilic microbial communities from Obsidian Pool, Yellowstone National Park, USA - OP-RAMG-01 (SPADES assembly) (version 2) | ecosystem: Environmental > Aquatic > Thermal...
CTTTCCAGAAGTTGCCTTTCATCGGCTTGCTTGGATTTTCCCTTGATATCGCTACCGCGACTGCTAGGTTGTGCTCTCCCCTGTCTATCGCTATGACTGTTTCAGGCCCATCGGGAACTTCGACAGTCTTCTTCAGGATGAAGTGTGCGTACCATTCTCCATCGCGTTTAACCATCTCAACGGCTGCGAATTGCCATTCTCCTCTGAGCGCTTCCTCTATCCTCTGCCTTTGCCTTTCACCGAAAACTATTGGCAGGCTTATTCTTTCCTTTTTGTTAAGGCTCAGTGTAAGCCAGTACGGCGTTAGAGCGTTGTTTGTTTTTGAAAAACTGTAGCACCTCTCATCGAAGCGGATGGAAATCCTTTTAAGCTCCAGAACGCTTTCTTCTTTTCTGTTCTCCTCAAAGCCCTTCAGGATTTCGACAGCCTTGTCTCTGGCTGTCTGGATTAAGGCCGTGTTGAGGTTGAAGAGCTCTTTGGCTTTTTCATAGCATTTCTCGTGCAAAAACTTCTTCGATGTGGAATTGTAGCCCAGATACCATTTAACGAGCTTAAAATACTCGCTGAGCGTTTTATTCAAAGCCAGGACTTTTGATTTATTCGGCCTGAACACCCTGCCTACAACGCATATCTGGGCTTCTTTCTGCAAGGGAAGATCCCCAAGGCTTTTTCAACACAGAACTATTTAAAGCTTGCCCGTTCATCCCAGAGCTTTAGCTCTGGGTTTTCTGGGCACCAATTTTTATAAAAATTTAAATCACTCGTAAACCTTCTCCCATTCCTTATACCAATCCATAGCGTCTTTCTCGAAATCCCTGTCCTTTGACGGCATCCCCATTAAATTGTATGCCTCATGCTGGATCAGAACCTTCATGATCTCGTTACTGCCCGTCCAGATCAAACCCAAACGGAGATCTCTGAGCATTCTTTCCACCGGATAAACCTGCGTATATCCTATTCCTCCAAGAATCTGCATAGCCTTGTTCACAACATCCCAAGCCATTTCTGTTGCAAAAAGCTTCGCCTCGCTTACGAGTCTGCGGGGATCAAGCTTTGATTTTCCCTGATCGTAAAGATCTACCGCTTTTGCGGCGTTGTAAACAAGAGCCCTCGCCGCGTCGAGCTTTGTGAGGGCCTCCGCCACCATGAAGTTAACACCCTGAAAATCCCTGATCTTCCTGCCAAATGCCTTCCTTTTCTCCGAATACTTCATGGCAACCTCGAGTGCCGCTCTCACACCCAGAGAACCGGCTGCAGATGTCAGCCTTTCTGGAATCATCATTCTATTAAAAATAACCCTGGCGTTGTTCAGCTCCCCCAGAACGTATTCTTTCGGAATCTCAAGATCCTTAAAGACTATCCTTGCTGTACCCATTCCCCGAAATCCCATCAAGTTGTAGACTTCCTCTATCTCAACCCCCCTATCTCTCTCAACGATGAACGCAGTTAGGGCCTTATGACCCGGGGCATTCGGATCTGTCCTTGCGTAGATCAGGTAGAAGTCCGCAACTTTTCCGCCTGCGATAAACCTCTTTGAACCGTTTAGAACCCAGACATTACCTTTTTTCTCGGCCCTAGTTGTCGTGCCGAAAAAGTCGCTTCCGCCCCTTGGCTCTGTGAGACCCTCGGCGGAGATCTTTTTGCCCTTTATTATAGGCTTGAGGAATTCCTCCTTCTGCCATTCATTTCCAAATCTGTAAAGTGCCTCACCAACTATGCTAACCATCGAATAAGCGCACCCTATTCCCATCCCGAGAACGCCTATCTCCTCAAGGGCAACGGTTTCTGCTGTCCAAGACAACCCCCTGCCACCGTATTCTCTCGGGAATCTCAAACCTAAAAGACCCCTTTCTGCACAGGCTTTAATGAACTCAAAAGGATAGTCCACCTCATTCCTGTCCATTTTGCGCAGCAGTTCTGGATCTACAGTTGCTGCAAACTCCTTCACTTCTTCACGCAATTTAAATTCCTCCTCTGTAAGCAAGAAATCGTTTTCGAGCATACTGTCACCGAACAATTCTTCAACTAATTACATTTAAATTTTACGTTAACGTTAACGTCATTTATTAAGCAGAAATATTTTTATTCCTCAGGAGGTTTTAATATTTGGATGGCCAAAAAGAACCAAGAAGGCGAAAAAGAGACCTACACAATTTCAGAACTTGCAAAGGAGTTCGAAATCAGCACAAGAACGATAAGATACTATGAAGAACTGGGCCTCCTTTCACCCAAAAGGACTTCTGGAAATCAGAGGATCTTCACAAAAAGGGATAGGGCCAGGCTAAAGCTAATTCTTAGGGGAAAAAGGCTCGGATTCAGCCTTCTAGAAATAAAGGAGATGATTGAAATGTATGACGTTGCTGGAGAAACCGAGCAGATAAAGCTTACGCTTAAATACGGAGAGAAGAAATTAAAGGAGATCGAGGAAAGGATAAAGGAGCTTGAAATGCTGAGAAAGGACATGCTTGCGATCAAAGAGATCCTTTTAAAAAGATTAAAGGAACTTGAGATGGCCAAAAAACAGAAAAGCTGAACTGGCAGTCTGACCTGCGGAGAACCTCCGGGTTTCTGGCATTTGAAAAGCTTTTAATCTGAGGTTCGAACGCTTTCCATGTATCAGAAAATCAAACCGCCGGAAGAGGGAGAAAAGATCGAATACAGAGACGGGAAATTTATAGTTCCGGATAATCCCATAATACCTTTTTTCAAGGGAGACGGAATAGGGTCCGACGTTGTTCCTGCAGCGATAAAAGTTCTGGACACCGCAGCGGAATTGATTGGAAAAACCATCGTTTGGTTTGAAATTTATGCCGGAGAGGAAGCTTACAGGATCTACGGAACCCATCTTCCCGAAGACACGCTGAATGCAATAAAGGAGTACAGGGTAGCTCTTAAGGGGCCCCTAACAACCCCGGTCGGCGGAGGTTACAGGAGTCTGAACGTCACACTCAGGCAGACTCTGGACCTATACGCAAATGTCCGCCCAATTTATTACCTGAAAGGGATACCGACTCCGGTAAAAAACCCGGAGAGAATAAACTTCGTTATATTCAGAGAGGCCACAGAAGATGTCTACGCAGGCATAGAGTGGCCAAAGGGTAGCAAAGAGGCCCTAAAGCTGATAGAGATTCTTGAAAAGGAATTCGGAGCGAAGATCAGAAGGGACTCGGGTATAGGCATAAAGCCCATAAGTGAGTTTGCCACAAAAAGGCTTGTGAGGATGGCGATAAGGTACGCGATCGAAAACAAGAGAAGGAGCGTCACGCTGGTGCACAAGGGCAACATAATGAAGTATACCGAAGGGGCCTTTAGGGACTGGGGATATGAAGTTGCAAAGCAGGAGTTTTCGGATCGCTGCATAACTGAAGAGGAGCTGGGCGAAAAAACGCCCGATGGAAAGATAGTTGTGAAGGACAGGATTGCGGACAACATGTTTCAGCAGATAATGCTGAGAAGCGAAGAATATGATGTCATAGTGCTTCCAAACCTCAATGGGGACTACCTCAGCGAGACGGCTGCGGCGCTTGTCGGTGGGGTTGGCATAGCTCCAGGGAGCAATATAGGGGATGGAATTGCGGTCTTTGAGCCCGTTCACGGTTCGGCCCCAAAGTATGCAGGGCTGAACAAAGTCAATCCCACCGCACAGATACTTTCAGGAGCGATGATGTTCGAATACCTCGGCTGGAAAAAGGCAAGTGAGATGATCAAAAAGGCGGTTGTTATGACCATCGAAGAAGGCACAGTGACCTACGATCTCCACAGACAGATCGGCGGAAAGCTCGTAGGCACGAAAGAATTTGCAGAAGCCGTAATTGAGAATCTACGCTCATTATGATCCAGATATACGGGGCCGGGGTTGCCGGGACTTATCTCTATTACCTCCTTGCAAAAAAAGGGATAAAGGCAAACATTTTCGATACTAGAAAAACTCCGGACTGCAGATGCGCCTGGGGGTTCACATACAGCGAAGCAAAGGATTTGTACTCAAAGATAGACCTAAATCTCGACGATTACATTCTCGTAAAGCCTAAAAACTTATTTGTGAATGATTTGGTCCTGAAAAACAAAAACGTGGTCATCGTGGACAAACTTTCATTGCTCTCGGATCTCTGGAGCGGCTTAGAGTTCAGAGAATCGAATTCCGAAATTATAGTCGATGCAACTGGGGCAAAAAGGGCTTTTCTGCCAAAGATACAAAACGACAGAATTATGCGAACCCTGCAGTTTCTAGAAAGACACGAAAAAGATGAAAATATTTTCGTATACTTTGAAAGACACGGATATGCCTGGGCTTTTCCTCTAGGCGGAGAATGGCACATAGGGGCAGGTGGAGCTTTTGAGAATAGACTGCAGGAGCAAATAAAGAAACTACGAGAACACTTTGACTTTCCCGAAAAAGAGTCCAAATGCAGTTGCGTGGGTGAAGTCAGAATGCTGCCCCCATCCAAATGCAGACCTTTCGTAAGCGGGAAAGTGGTGGGGGTTGGTGAGGCCATAGGTTGCGTTAGTGGGGTGGGAGAAGGAAACGTTCCAGCACTTAAGTCGGCGGAAATTCTCTCCGAATCTCTGGAGAACCTTGAAATCTACGAAAAGAAGATCTTAGGCGAGTTCAAATGGCTAGAAAGAGAGCAAAAGTTCGTCGATAGTGCGCTAAAGGGAAGGCCGGCCTACCACCTACTACCGATGATAATAGCATTTGAGAGCAAGAGACTTTTTAGACACTCCATTTTTGACTTTCTGAGAGTTTTTATATGATCAAAAGGTTCAAATTTTCCTACAAAGAGACAACGGCCACGATTCTAACGGAAGACGATAAGTTCTTCGAAATTGCAGTTAGATCGATTCTAAAGGCGAGAAGCGAAATAGAGGTATATATCAGTCTTAAGCCCGAATTCCTAATAAGCTACGAACCTCTGCATTGCCCAAAATGCAACAAAAAAGGTATAGTTCGCGAAATGTGCCGTGCAGCTAAAATTGCTAAAGTGGGTCCGATGGCATCGGTGGCTGGAGCGATAGCGCAGTACGCTGTAGACAGAATGGTCGAGGCGGGGGCGAATATTGCTGTGGTTGACAACGGGGGAGACATAGCCATCCACTCAGATCAAGAACTGAGAATTGGTGTTTACCCCTCCAATCTCGCACTTCTCATTCCGCCTTCTGAAAGAATTGCAATATGCACCTCAAGTGGGAAAATAGGCCCTTCTGTCAGTTTTGGATGGGCAGATGCGGCGACCATCATAGCAAAAGATGCTACCGTTGCAGATGCATTTGCGACAGCCTTGGGAAATACTATAAAGGAGAACCTTGGAAAAAGTGAGATTGAAAAAACACTTTTAGATTTCTACTCCGAAAACCGGGATTTTGTTGAAGGGGCGATTGTTGTAAAAGATGGTATAATGGCCTTCGCCGGCAACATTCCCAAGATTTTGCTCTCAGAATTCGGTGAGGATCTCATCACTAAACCCTGAATCTGTATCCGAAAAGCGCAAAATTTAAATTTGAATTGTAGGCTAAATTTGTTCTATGGCAGTAAAAATTATCTTCTGCCCCTCTTGCGGAGAAGAAGTTGAAATTAAGGATCTGTACGAGGGCGTTGAGATTACCTGCGAATCCTGTGGTTGTTTAATGATCTACCAAGAAGGCAAATTGCTTCTAGTTGACACCAACGAGGAATTCAACCTTGAGGATCTGGAAAGTTACGAAGAGGAAGAGGAGGGAGAGGAGGAAGAGGAGGAAGAAGAATTCTATTACGATGAGGAATACTGAATCATTTTTTTAATGTACTTTGATGGAATCTCTTTGGCAAGAGCAATCGAATCGTTTGCCTTTAAGATTCTTATTCCATCAGCTCTCGCTCTCTTTGCATCTATCTCGAAAATTATGGGATTCCTAGTTCTCAAACTGGCAACTTCGAGGCTCTTTTCGATGGTTGTTGAGAGGTGAACGTAGGCTTGATTCACAGGCTTTATGCCAATTTCCATCATTCTGTTTGCTTCTTCCTCGCTTGTGCCATAATAAAGTGTGTCTTCCTGAGCTTCAGGCATGTCATTTAGTTTTACATCTATGCTGTGTCCGTATCTTGCCCTAATTTTGTCCCCTCTTATTTCGTATCTCTTCTTTTCATCGCTGTATATTAGTGCCTTCAGTACCCATCTGTTCGCCCACCTGTACTTTCTACTTACCAGCCTCGCTAGATCTTCAAAGCTCACCCAGCCGTTCTCGTCGATTTCTAGTCCAAATTTTTGCGGAAAGTGCCTTAGAACTCCCGAAACGAATTTTCCCAGTCTCTCAACTTTCTCCTTACTAACGACGATTTCACCTTTTACACCGCAAGCACAGGTTTCCCCTCGATAAAATCCATGCGACGGGCAAAACCTTATTTCCTCCATTTTACCACAGCCCACGTCTAATTTTAATCTTCTTCCCCGAAACTCTCACAATTCCAGCCTTTTCCAGAGATCTCACAATCGTTTCAAAAATCTCCTCACAATTTATTAATATTTCTCCGTTCTCTCCATCGATTATACTGCTACTCAGCTCCCTCAGCTTCTCAATATCCTCCACTTTCTCGACATTAAGCAAAATGTTTGAGATTACAGCTAAAATACAACCCAGAACTCTGTCATCAACTTCCTCCCCCAACAAACTGAGAACGTCAACATAAAGCTCCCAGAGAGGGAAATAATCGACCACTACTAAGTTTCTGGCACCTTCAACCGGTTCCTCTAATATCACAGTTACCTCAGGATCATCTGGAAGGTTCCCTCTGACAAACTCACCCACCTCAATCCCATTTTTGCCCAGGAACAACTGCAGTTCATCCATAAGGATCCCAATCTTAATTGCATTTTCTGCGAATGAGACCAGATCCTCAGCGTCCAAATCTTCGGCCATCAGCTTTTTTGCAGATTCATAAACTTCAGGATCCTCAGATTTCATGAAACTTTCCAGAAATTCCTCATATCTTACCTCCCCTTTCTTCAGGATCTTCCTGAGGACAGTGATCCGCCTTTCCCACTTCTCTATCTCACCCCTCAACTTCTCTGAAGCAGAAATTTTCCTGAGCTCGCTCAATTTTCCAGAGATGAAGAACAGCTCGTCTTCTTCCCATTCGATCAACTCTCTTATCTCGATCCTCGCTCCAGATCTCCTAAGATCTGCCGCCATTTCGAGCAATTTTTCTTTATCTTCCGAAGTGGCTAACCTGAGCCACACAGCCCAACTCCGACAACACAATTTTAAATCTTTTGCTCTTGGAAGAAAAAATGATATAGCAGATTAAAGGAGGGGTAACCTATGTTCGAGCTCTCAGAGAGAATGAAGAGGATCCCCCCATATCTGTTCGCGGAAATAGATGCAATGAAAAAGAAAAAGCTTGCAGAAGGTGTGAAAGTTATTGACTTGGGAGTAGGAGACCCGGATTTGCCAACTCCGAAACACATCGTTTCTGCTATGCAGAAGGCAGTAGAAAGGGTGGATAGGCAGAAATATCCGAGCTATGAGGGTATGCTTGAGTTCCGCGAAAGTGTTTCGGAGTTCTACAAGAGGAGAAAGGGAATAAATTTGGATCCTCAGAAGGAAGTTATAGCCCTCATAGGCTCAAAGGAGGGCATAGCCCACCTTCCTCTGGCCTTCGTTAACGAGGGAGATTATGTTCTGGTTCCGGATCCTGGATATCCCGTATATTACGCATCAACGGTTATGGCAGGCGGTAGGGCTTTTTTCATGCCCCTTAATGCCGAGAACAGCTTCCTGCCGGATTTAGAGGCAATACCTGAGGATGTAAGAAAAAAAGCCAAGATAATGTTTCTGAATTATCCCAACAATCCAACCTCGGCGATTGCGGAAAAGGACTTCATAAAGTCTGCAGTGGACTTCTGCATCGACAACAAGATCATTCTGGCGCACGACTACGCCTACGGTGAGATTGGATTGGACGGCTATCGCCCAAAAAGCTTTTTGGAAAATAAGAATGCATTTGAAGTAACAATAGAATTCAATTCCCTATCGAAAACTTACAACATGACCGGCTGGCGTATCGGTTTTGCATGCGGTAACGAGGAAATAGTAAAGGGTCTTCTCAAGGTTAAGACTAATGTCGATAGCGGTGTCTTCGAAGCCGTTCAGGAAGCGGGAATCGCCGCTTTAAGGGGTAGCGACGAATTTATTGATGAGAACTGCAGAATATATGCAGAGAGAAGGGATATACTCGTCGACGGGCTGAAAAATCTGGGATTCGCAGTTGAGAAACCTAAGGCAACTTTTTATGTCTGGTGCAGAGTCGGAGGGAGCAGTATCGAGTTCGTAAAAAGAATTCTAGATGGTGCTGGGATAGTTGCAACCCCTGGAATAGGGTTTGGAAAAAACGGAGAAGGTTACGTTAGATTTGCGCTAACTAGAAGCAAAGAGGTTATTGCGGAGGCAATAAAAAGACTGGAAAGATTATTTTAAAATGAATTATAACTACAATTAATCTTGTGAGCTGCTTCACGACTAAATTCGGGAGCTTCCGGCGCTAAGGAAGGCTTTACGCCATTCCCCTCATCTGCCGGTTCAAAAGCCAAGCTCCTCCTCCCGCAGAGCTCATTACCCTGCGGGCTATGTTTATGCATGCGTTTAAATCCCTGTTGTAAACGAGCCCGCATTTCGGGCATCTGAATTCCCTTCCGTTGAGTTTGGCAACATGCCCGCATCTGTGGCAAGTCTTTGAAGTGTTCCTGACCTCTATTCCCTCAAGCAAAGCCTTGTATTCAACAATTTCCTGCAGCTTTCTGAAGGGGAGCGAGTGAAATCTTTTGTTGAGCTCTTTGGACCTGTCAAAGTTATCCCTTATTCCGGTGAGATCTTCCTTCACGATTACAGGCTTCCATTTCTCGAGACGTTTCTATGCGACTGAAATCCCTTTAAAGTGGAGAAGGAGAAAGAGAAAGCATTAAGGCTTCTCATGAAAAACCTAGAGAATTTCGAGAAATTGGCCGATAAGCTCAGAAATCCGCTCGCAGTTATCAAGGGTTATTTGAAGATCCGGGAAGAGGTTCTGGAATCCGAATTCATAAGGAACATAAGCAAGCATGCGGCAAAAATCGAGAAAATACTGGATGAGCTCAGGATCAAAGAACTACAAACATATGAAATGAAGAAAGTCCTCGAAACTACAAAATGACTCTCTTTGCCCTACAGGGCGAAGCTTTCAGTCATGAAATTCACATAAACAGAGAGTCTAAGGACTCCAGGACGTAGTCCGGAAAAGTGCTGGCCTTTTCCAGACTCTCCTTTTTGTCAACTCCCGTCAGCACTAGAAGGGTGCTGGCACCGATTCCTTTTCCCGCAACAACGTCAACTTCAATCTGATCTCCGACAACAACGACGTCTTCAGCTCCCAAACCGAGCCTTTCGAGGGCCTCTAGCATAATCACTTTTGAGGGTTTTCCGATAACAACATCAGGCATTCTGCCGGTCATCCAGTAGAGTGCACCTATTATAAGCCCCGTTCCGGGAGTGGGGCCGTCGTCAGAAGGGAAGATCCTGTCAGGATTTGTTGCTATGTACCTAACTCCTTTCAAGCAGCAACGCAATGCCTTTGTCATCAAATTGTAGTCCAAATTTCTGTTCGAGCCCACAACGAGGTATTCCGCATCTTGGTAATCTACGAGAGTGAGTCCTGCATTCACCAGCTCCTCCTGAAGTCCAGCTTCGCCAGTGGTGAAAACCTTTGCCTTCCTTTTTTCTTTAGCAATGAAACTCGCCGTCGCGTGGGTTGCTGAAATTATGTCTTTTTCACTAACAGGAATGCCAAAGGACTTCAGTCTTTCCAGCAATATTCTTCTGCTTCTTGTAGAATTGTTAGAAACAAAAACGATTTTTTTTCCAGCATCGAGTAGCTTCAGAACTCCCCTAACCCCCTCCTCTATCGGTTCAGTGCTCCTTCCTACCACTCCGTCAATGTCTATAATGAAACCCTTTTTCTTCAGCAAAGGATGCATCACATCAGGCCGAGCATTTTCAGCTCTTTTGAAATCTTTTCAACGGCCTTTTGTGCGTCTTCGGGACTCTTTCCGCCTGTTACGACCATCTTTCCAGAACCAAAAATGAGTACTACGACTCTTGGATCAGTAAGGCGATAAACGAGTCCTGGAAACTGTTCAGGCTCATACTCCACGTTCTCTAGACCCAGACCGACGGCTATCGCATTCAGATTTAGATCTGTTCCAAGATCGGCTGAGGCGACGATGTTCTGCACTTTCACGTCCGGTTCGTCAATGACGGAGATTCCAATCCCTTTAAGCATTTTAACGATCTGTTTTACCGCTCTCCTAGCGTCCTCAACAGATTTCGAACCAGTACATACGATTTTTCCGCTTCTAAAAACCAGAGCTGCTGCTTTTGGTTCACTTGTTCTCAAAACAAGTCCGGGAAATTGTTTCGGTTTATATTCGGAGTCCTTAATTTCTTTTGAGATTTTCACAAGGTCTATGTTCTCCCCGATCTGCGTTGAAGCCACAACATTTTCGATCTTTATTGTGTATTCCATAACAAACCCCGAAGCTGGTAGTTTAAAAACTATATAAATGCTTCTGCTGAAAAAATATTCATATTTAATCATTTTCCTAGATTTCTAAAGCTTGCTTTCAAGGTCTGCGGACATTCTGACTCAAGAGTCCATTCTGGAAGTTTTAAGAAAGGTGCAAAAATGCCGATAGAAAGCTGGGGAATCAGATAGAATCAGCATTATCCTTTCTCTCCGGCAGAATTATTTCCCCATCTTCTCCACTCAAAACAAACCCTCTTCCAGAAAGGAATTCCCTCACCGTTAAGGCCGAAATAACCGCATCTAGTTCGTCGTGTGTCAGGTTGGGCACCTTCAAGATTTTTCCAACCTCCCTCGTTATTTCAAGAAGTCCTCTCTTTGTTCTCTTCTTCGAATTTGAAGCTATCCCCATCAATACCCTTGTCGCATAAGGGTACACCTCATATACCTTTATACCATTCCTCCTAAGTTCCTCGGCGATTTCCATTCCTCTGAGTGCTATGGACCTGAAAAAAGGTGCTCCCGAAGGAAAAAGTTTAATTCCGAGCTTTAAAAGCTTTCTTTCACATTCTCTGAGCATGCCGGTTTTTGGAAAAGATAAGGGGGCGTCAATTCCCGCTGCAATAACTCCTCTTAATTTTTCCATTCTGTAGTCGCCAACGTAGAGCAGCTCATCCTCTATCACTGCAAGCTTGCAGAAATTCAGTCCAACATCGATACCAGCTACTCTCACATTCCTGAAGAAGTACTCTCGGATTTTTAGCCTTTGAGCGAAAGGGGATATATGTGCTAAAAATATACCAAATTGTGAGTCAGAGGGTGCTCATAGCCGATGACGACTATAACGAAAAATATTTATATTGATTTCTCCAGAGCACAATGTATGTTGCGGAGGAGTTTGGCCATCCTGCTGGTTCTGGCTGCAGTCTATCCTGCCTGCGCACTCGTACCAGAAGAGTGGAGTGGAGACGGAAACAACCTAGATCTAAGCATTTTAAGGCCCGGAGACATAATTCTCTGCAGAGGCTGTGCCGGCTGGCTTGAAGAGACGTTCGGAAACATTGTCGGCTACTGGCACCATGCTGCAATGTACATCGGCAATGGGCAGATGATCGAAGCCTGGAAGGACGGAGTTAGGATAGTGCCAGTGGACATGGTTAAGAAGGCCAGCGAGGTTGGAGTTTACAGGGTGAAGACCACCGACACTGTGAGAATCAATGCTATCAACTGGGCAAAGACCAAGGTCGGCCTGCCATACGATTACAAGTGGCTTACATACATTGGAGGCAAGGAAGTCGAAGGAAACAGCTATTACTGCAGCGAGCTGGTTTGGGCCGCATATCTCAAGGCCGGAGGCCCAGACATTGACCAGAATCCGGGCTTCAGTCTGAGATACGGCTACAACGTTGCTCCTCAGGAACTCGCTGACGACGGAGATACCTATCTCATAGCCCAAGCAACTTGATTGCTTTTTATTTTTTAAACTTAAAGGCTTCTCGAAAAAGTTATATTTCTGCCGCTTTTAAAAATAGCAGGGGTCGTGGCGTAGCCAGGAAGCGCGGCGGGCTCCAGTGGTGTGATGAATTGTGGGTCTGCTGAAGCGTGATGATCCATTGGAGCGCTGACCCGAAGAGACCCGCAAGTCGTGGGTTCAAATCCCACCGGCCCCATAAAAAATTTTAGTTGAGGCCGAGGGCCTTCCTCTTTTCCAGAATTACTCTCTCTATTAGTTCCGCTGCTTTAAATGGATCTTCCTCGACCAGAACCTTCCCTCCAGTGAGAACCTCGATGTCCTTCATGAAGAACCTGACTGCATCCTCGCTGCCAGTTATGGGCGGAATTGGAGAAACATGGGTCGTTATTCCATAAGCCACGGCAAAAAAAGGCATCGATTGTTGCCTTCTGCTCCATATACTCTGGGGCAGTAGCCGCGATAAGCAGCTGCGGAATGTCCACATTGAGGGGGACAAAAGAAGATCCTCGAAAAATATTTCAAGGAGAAGACCGACTGAAGGAAAGAATGTAGTCAACTGCATCTTCAGGTTTCTCAAAAATCCTCATGCCTCTAAGAACCACCGGAGGTCTGAGAGAGGCTACAGGCTTTCCCTCCTTTAAAGCGACCGCGATCTCTGAGATCGTCCCGAATTCCCCGCCTACTGAGATTAGCGCATCTGAAGAGTGAACAATTATCATGTTCCTTGCGTGACCCATATCGGTAGCAATCCTAATATCGATGAAGGGGTTCGCTTCATCGCGTCTTCTCGGAAGAATTCCAACCGTTATGCCGCCTCTGCTCTTCGCCCCTTTCGCACTCGCCTCCATGACTCCGCCTAGGCCTCCATTGATCAAAACGCAGCCCTTCTCTGCCAAAAGCTGGCCCACCCGAAAAGCGAGATCATAAGTGTCTCCATCGCAGATGCTCGCTCCAATCACACCTACCTGCATAGAAAAAGTTTTTCGTTGCATAAAATCCCTTTGCGAATTTGCTGACCTCCTCCCCGCCCTGAAGGGCGAGGGTTCCCCGAGGTCTCAGGGGTTACACCCCCTTGCGGGTGCTACTCCGCTATGCTCTACGATGAAGGACAGAGGCTTTTCAATTGTCGGGATTACCATGCCAGTGGCTTTCTTCAGTATGTTTAACGCACTGTTTAGATCCGAATGAAGTTTATGTCCTTCAGGACAGCTAACCACTCCCCTTGGATGTCTCTCTACTTTAACATTGTGGTAAGCACAGTACTTAGATGTGTCGTATTCAACAACCTCAAACACCTTCATTCCGTACTCCTGTGCCTTTAACTCAATGACATCCATTAACTTGCGGTAAGACCACATGTTCGTTGTGAACTTATTGCCCTTATCCTGTGCAATGTTAAAAGGATAACCCATGTAAATGGTTGAAACACCCAGTTCATGTAACTCATTCAAAAGATGGGAGGCGAGGTTCCTGTACAAGTGAAGGAGTCTTCTGGTCAATTTTCTAAAAAGTCTTCTTTTCTCCCCTGATAATTCAGCGTACGCTCCATATTCTCCAATGTTTTTCACATTATCCGCCAGGGACTGGATTTGTGCTATCTTCCTCTGAAAGTAGAAATAGTCCTCCTTGGTTCTAACACATGAAGGGTTGTAGTTTGTTCTCTTTCTTCAACTTTAGAAGGGAGAAGAAAGAGCTCCAGGCTTCATTGTTCTTCTGAAGAGCCGCCTGTGCATTCACGCCGAGTGCGTTCTTATACTTCTTATAGTATCTGTCCCATGTACCTCTAAAGTCCACACGCTGTCGCTGGAAGAACTGCTGTCTTCTCTCATAGTTCAACTCGTTGAAGAGTTTTGCCGAGGTATTTGCCAACTTTCTGAACTTCCTTTCCTGGAAACCGTTTGGTAAGAGGCGGACTGCATTTGTTCTCCTATTTTTAAATTTGACTTCGCAGATGCCTTCCTCTGGCATTGCGGGAGAAGTCGGCTCCCGCTCCTCATCTCTTAAAAGTTGGCCAGAGGAGGGCATCCAAGACAGTATAGTGGCTTCGAGTTAAAGACTTTTCCCCCGCCCTAAAGGGCGGGGTTTGTTGCTCATTTTATCAAACCTGAGAAGGGATCTCTAATTCAAGACGTTCCGAATTTCTCGATGAACCTTTTCAGCAATATCCCCCACTCTTGCATTAAGCTCTGGCGGAATCTCGCCTATACTGTAGGGATCCCTGACGCCTATTCCAAG
>Ga0078972_1012763_pt1 | contig 14237 bp, 14 predicted proteins | sample YelNatPaOPGAMG01_FD_67568 | JGI IMG/M metagenome (GOLD analysis project Ga0078972, IMG submission 67568) | Hot spring thermophilic microbial communities from Obsidian Pool, Yellowstone National Park, USA - OP-RAMG-01 (SPADES assembly) (version 2) | ecosystem: Environmental > Aquatic > Thermal...
TTCTCCCATTTCCCCCATTTCCCCCATTCCCCCCATTTCCCCCATTCCCCGGATCACATTGATTAGGTGATCTCAGTGCGGAAGCACCTGTGACATCGGCGTCTATTATTTCAATTTCGATAGGGTATTCTCCTCCAACGGTTTGATCTGGGCTCATTCGCTTCTGGTAATGCGTCGTATATGACATCCCAAAGTCATTGGGAAATTGCCTTGGGCGCTTTGCTTATTCTGGGTTACAGAACGTTTCCATTGACCAGATGGTTGAAATCGCCTCTTTGGTATTGGTTTCGAAAAAAGCCTCCCTCATTCCGAACGATCCCTGTGCATTGCATCTCTTTTTCTTACTCTCGGCTTTATTGGTCGTTTCACACTCTTATTCTACGCCGGATGCCTGCCGTGAGCACCAGCCGTAATCTCGCCATCGCTGGTGCTGATGCACTTAGGAAGCACAGCAGCTTTGACAATCTACTGAGCGTGGCGGTTGAGGCTTGTTTCATGCAACGTGGAGTCATGGCTATTTATATTTCTTGGAGCCTCCAAGCTGTACTTGCAGCCTTTTTGCCTGGTAGAGCGCGGAGCTTTGTATTGGAAGTCCGCCACGCCAAAATTTATATTCAGATGCAGCATACCCGCTCATGATCCCACAATCAAATGCGTTCGACTGAGATGCTCAGGTGCGGTTCATCCCTCGCCACTGAAAAGTCACACGGAGGACAGGCCGGTTCGTTCTCGCGGCTCGCACACCTCCCGCCTAATCTAACAGTGTGACCATACGCAAAAACTTCTCTCTTCAACGTTTCCGGTTGGTGGCGATAGTACTTGCTATTCCGTTTGTGTATATTGTTGTACTAGTTGGCATTTTCTATGTCGTGCGCCCTGGTGACGCATCGCGAAATCTGGCCGTCACCTCACACTACGTGCGTCTTGCCGATCAAAAGAAACGTGTTAATGACCTCTTGTGGAGCGACTGCTGTATCGGGGCCACTTGTTTTTGCGATCGAATCGTATCAAAGTTTAGTTTTGGCTTCAATAGCGTTTCAATCTTCAAATAAATTTATTCAACTGATTTTCGCCTTTCAAAGCAGAAGCGTCCAATGAGTTTTTCTCCCAAATAAAATTGACTCATGTAAATCAAGGGGGTGGGGGGTACGGGGTGGCAGGTGTGCCCGGATGTCAGAACGAAACGAGACATGCTGCCCAGCGAAGAGGGCCAGGAAAAAAAGAAGAAGCAACATTTGGAGGCCTTAGATCGAAGGCTGCCATGGTGACGTCTGTACGACGAGATGGTGGTGGAATCCTATCTTCTCCAACATATCAATGATCCGTACGACTGATTGTTGCGAGACGCTATCAGAAAGCGTGTCGGTTCGTACGCCAGGTATGTTTGTACCTTCTCTTTAGGACGTTGGCTTTTGGAGAGCGAGCTCCATCCGGACGTAACGCACATCGCAAAAGTGATGTTTCCGGAAGAAATTTTCCAAAAGACTTTCATCAACCACCTGATTGTTTTTAATGGGAAAACATCGAGGATAAATGAGCGAGTGTATGCCTTTCTCAAAAATTACGCCAAGTACCTCGTCATCGGTGCTGTACACAGGGGTGACGTAGATATTTACGAATACAGGGCAAAGAGGTGCCTCAGGAATGTGAGGAACCGTAGCATCGCAACCCTCGATTGTTTCATGATACGCGTCGTCTTTGCGCTGTACCCGGGCCTATTTCGCGAAGCGATGCTTGCAATCATCGATGGTATGAAGAACGATCGCCAGCATGAACAGGAGATCAGATTCGTCGACAAGAGGACATCACGCCCGAGAAGGAATATTGCTTTTGTTATCCGCGCGACTATTCTAAAACATCGTTCACGCTTGGGGCTTGTCGACCCTAGAGAAAAACTGTCAGATATGATCAAAAAAGACGAAGAAAGATTTTAGTCCCTCATCCTGCCCTACTTCATTTTTCCGACCGAAAACTCGAACGCAAGGCTGACATGGAGCTGAGTTTGGAAAAATGACCGACGGGAGAACGGACGTTGAAGAGCTTCTCCAGATGCGCTTCGTTGTCGTCCGGTTACGCGAGTTCAAGTCACATGTTGTGAATATCGACTCTAGAGTCCTTTACGCCTTCATGAAAGAGTTCTATCCAGTGCTCGATATAAGCAACAAAGGGGCCACCGGCGAAGACCGGGACACCTACTGGAAGAAGCATTTCGATTCCAAGTGTCCCAAACCGGCCAAAAAAGGTATTCACGGGGACCATCGATAACGATGATGGATACATATTGGTACATTAGTAGCGGTTGTAAGTACTTCGTCCTATCTCGTCTTCGTTGTCGCCGTTGCCGATGCACGAACAGAAGAAGATGGGCGATGGAACGTATAATCGCCACGAAAACGACTTTGTCGTCGACCTTAACCCTAGGAACACGAATATCATAACAATCGCAATACCCGAGTGTGCGGAAGATGGTACTGAATGTAACGTACGTCAGAGAGACATGCATCTTTTGAGGCTCTCGAGAGCGAGATACTATCGAGAATCCTGTATAATGAATGCAAAAAAGAAAATTGCAGCATGGAATGAAGGAATGAAAGAGCATATGGAAGCTATGGGCGAGGTGACTAGCCGCGGAGCGGACTATAAAGCTTTTCGGAAATTCATGGAAGTTCGCGTCGCTCATTGGGATGCGCTGTGGAAGGAGTATACAAAGCCCCGGTGGGCTCGTCTGCGAATAAATTTGTATTGTGGGAACCAGCGGGCGTTCGCCAACTTTTTCAATCAATTGGGTGCCTTGAAATAGGATGACAGTCAGAGGCTCGCAGTAGCGTATGGATCAGGGCGATGGAAGACCCAAAAAGGGACTACTCCAGCTCTGTCGACAAGAACATACAATGTGTGTTAACGGCGTTTCGTCACGATACCTGTCGATGAGTCTCGAACGTCCTATACACACCATGAACTGGTTGTACACTTCTGAGAGTGGAGATAGAAAAGGGCCAGCGGAGCCCTGAGGATATAGAAAAGTACGGACCGCTGATGGAGGAGCAAATGGAAAGGCGAGCGAAAGTCCGAGGGCTACTCGCATTGGTGAGTGCAACTACCAATGGCAAGTAACGTATGGGGTTTTTGAACCGAGACTTTAATGCCGCTATCAAGATACGGAGGTGTGCGATGCTGGAGAACAGACCTCCAGAATAGACAAGAAGGAACTTTGTTTGACAATATCCCAAAGTCGGACTATATGAGAAAAAGTTTGAGCCAGTAGTAGGTGGCCGGTACAAAAAGACGGGGAGGCGTCTGCACGTTAGTTGGAGACGTCTTGTCTAGTGCGGGTTTCTCGCCACTACTGTACACTGTTGTCGTTTGACTTAGAACGGCGTTGTTGGTGTCAGGGCTTCGATGCATAATATGTTTACGCTTTCGTGTCTTGTAATCTTCCGTTTTCGTGCTTTCCACTGCAGGAGTGGTAAAATTGTGCAACTGTAATCCACTTCTGCTTCACAGCCGTCTGGTGCCATTCTATATGATGTATCAGTGTCACTTTCTTTTCGGTTTTTTTGAGACAATGTATTCCATCACTGATTCTGATATTTTTTCCTCGTATAAATTCCTGAATGCCTTACACCACCGCTTCGAGAGTCAAGCAACAGAGCAGACCGTTAACATCCACAAATGTGAAAACAGTCTGACGGAACGCCTCGCAGCTTGACAGCCTCCATGACATCTCCAAGCTTCGATGCATGTGTATCGCGGATCGACCTGTCTCAAGTGACCAACAGGACCTGCTATTTTCAGCCACGGCTCGATGATGCATCACATCTCGTTTCCATTCTATTGTCAATCCACAAATTTTGCGATCGCGTGGATCCATGGATGCAACCTCACCCATACATCTACAGGGCTCAGGTTCCATTCATGACCAACGTACCTTACAATATGCTGTTTGAAGCCTTCCTTGTTATAAATAACATGTTTTCATCACCGCTCGTTCATAAATTTCAGACAGTAGGCGTAGCAGCTCATGATGGGGCTCACGTCCTGGTCGACCGTGGACTCTGCATCAGCTTCGCTGCTCAGCAGGCAGCAGCCACAACACTCACACGAGCCTCCTTCAAAATGCGCGCTGCTATCGTCCACATGCGATACAACCCTTCTGCGTACGGCATGATACCGACCGTACTGTCTGTGCCGAGCATTGAACCCCATATGGTACGCAGCGCACCTACACGTGCAGGCCATAGAACAGCATGCGCGACAACATGAGACGGATACGTTCCGTAGCAGCTCACGAGAATGCCGTCGACAACAAGACGCCCTGAGCGCGTCAGCGGTGCATAGAGGCCATCACGCGTAACAAGAGTGTCGATCGCGACTACCGGATCCGGGAGATCCGAGGCAACGTCCAGCAGAGCGTCGCCAATGCGGATATCTTCTGCGAACGCTGCCTCAATGGCAGAGGTCTCAAGCTCAAGGCTCTTATGTATGCGCTGCTGCTGGTTCCGTAAATGACCTGTCGCAATAGTTATTATACTGCCATCCAGGACTCTTGAGTGTTCGTGCATCCGATACACCAGATGCTGCCTCGTCAAGCGTAGCTGCTTCCCAGAAAGCGTCTTGATCGCAAGGATCTCCACTACAGCACCAGGCTCGTTATGCAACCATCCCAGTACAGTATCCTCGACGAGCTGCCCACGTCCATTGACGCCAATCACCACCATACCCGGGCGCAACTCGCTCATCAGCACCGTATTGCCTAGACGATCAACCATTACAGAGGCCTCCGCAGGGAAGCATACCGCGGAGCCTGTGCCTACTGGGACCTCTGTTACGTTCGTTGTTGCTGACATTGTCGCAGAGTACGACGCCGACACCGACACTGCCGGACTTGCTGTAGGCGTTATAGTTGGAGTTGGTGTAGGAGTAGGATACGGCGAAACGAATACCTCCGATAGAGAAAAGACATCATTAAGTAACCCGGTGATAGGAACTGACCCATTTGCATAGCCAAAGCCGCCAAATAGAACTGGATCAAATGCCGCAAACGTCGCGTCATTTGATTGAGAGACCCATATAGTAGAGCCAAATCGACCACCCGGTTTGACTGAACTATTGGTCTCGTTAAAGACTCCGTAGAAGCTCAAACTGTTCGGCATTGCACTACCGTTGATCCACGCCCATTGTCCAAGCTCCGGATCAAATACCCAGAGGTCATTCAAGTATCCGCTGAGGCTAGATGCAGCGGCCAGCCCGGCGCCACCAAATAGCTGAAGATTACCCAAAGAGTCCACAAAACTGACGCTACCTAACCGACTACCAGGCATATTCATCGCAGAATACCCTCCAAAGACGTCGTAAACGCCGAAATTGTTTGAAGTCTTCCCTCCAGTGACATAGACCCAGATACCGGTGCTTATGTTGTACATCCATAGATCGTTGAGGTTGCCGTACTGCGCCGTGCTGTTCCCGTAGCCCCTACCACCAAACAGCCACAGATTACCATCAAGATCAACCCACGTGGACGCAGCGTGTCGTGCACCGGGAGCGTTTGAGGAGTTTCCAACACCAGGAGCGCTGTAATTACCGTACTCATTGCCAACTAGGCTACCTCCGACCCAACCCCATTCGGATGTAGTGGTGTTGAATACCCATAAGTCCGCACGATCACGAAATATGTGATCGGTACCACCAAAGAGCCACAGGTTATTATTCATATCAGTCCAAAAGGCGGCACCATCCCGAGCACTCGGACTAAAACTGCTGCTGAAGCTTCCTTTCTGTCCGCTAGCGCCAGGCACGTCCACTGTGTCGTTCCCTGCGATCCAAGTCCAGTTTTCTGTAAACGGATTGTACTGCCACAAGTCGTTCAAACGACCAATGTCTCCGTTCTTATCAAGACCGTATCCTCCAAAAAGGTAGAAGATGCCAGTAGATGTCTGCCAAAACGCGGCGTTTTCCCGAGCACCAGGCATATTAGACGAGTTCGCCTGCCCGAGCGTCCCATAGGTACCAGACTGGTCGGGAACCGATGACCCACCAATCCACGTCCACTCCAAGGATGATTTATTGAACACCCATAGGTCGTTCAGGTGTCCTATGCTTGCGTTTGCTTTCCCTTCACCACCGAATAAGTAGTGACCGTTCGGACCCGACCAACTAGCGGCGCCATGCCGCGCGCCTGGCGTGTTGCCCGTTGCTGGAAGACTCTTGTTGCCGTAGATTCCAGACCCGTCGGTACGCTGATTGCCCCCTACCCAAGTCCAAGAAACCGTATTCACGGGAGTAGCTACGAGCGTGCGAACAGCAAAGCTCACAAACAGGTAAAGAAAGAAGCAAACAGTAGGTTTAACTCTGATTATAACCATAGGAGAGACTTAGTCGTGTTCCCTAAAACAGCACGCCGGGGAACAGGCTCTTCAAAAAGAGCGACAAAAACTTTAGTCACTTACCAGCAGCCTTTGTAAAAAACCTAGGCGGGACTCGCCTGAACGCGTATCTCCCGTGCGTAGTCGTTGGGTTCCGCCATGTCGCCGCCGCGGCGAACGCACACGTGGCAGAATGGTAGTTATGCCCATGTTTTCGTGACATAAAATTTGCCGTGACATCGATGCCCCATTGACGATTTCTAATAGCCCGGCCTCTCGAGGATATCCAAGGCACTTGCAGGTACTGCTCTTATTTCCGTGTCTTCTACCTACACGGATTTGTAGCGTTTAGGCATTAGCAAACGTTACGCAGCACATGCCACCTCCGGCTTCAGAAACGAGACATATTTCTTCCGTCATTGCTGCTTTCTTTTGCTGATGCTGGAGACCTTATCAATGCGATTGCAAATAAATGGTTGTGTCCCCCGCGCAGGCCATATTAATTACGACCATTCCGGAGAGGAGACTGCGATTAAAGTCTATTCTGTGCCCTATGTTGCCGATGGAGTCCGAACATCACATTTGTATGATGTTAGATGGATGAATGCAGCAAAATCTTTCTGCGTACGTATGTTTCGACGAAGAACGTGAAAAAAAAACTTTGCCGTCAGGCACATACGCACTGGTGTAGTATGAGCCTCCAAAGTATTCATTTGTATAGAGATAAAAGACAGATCCAACAATCATCCCGCTATCAAGCAGCCTCAAAAGCTTGCTGCGACTCCGGATGCGCGAATGTCGCTGATACCCTACAGTGAACCAACTACTTCGCCATACAGCTGAGGCCGTTGGCCCGGAGCGTAGCACCCGCTGCGGGCTTGGGACTCTTCTTCTTTCTAGGACCCAGCAGGGCGCTGATACAGCCTTATTGCCGGCTCTGCGAAACAGTACGCTGGGAAACCACAGCGACCAGGGCGCCTATGAGACGCATGCCGCCGGTGGTAGTACCAGAAAAGCTGAACTAAAGTATTTTACTCTCTGCTCCCTTGTACGATCAAACCGGCACCGAATATGTGGGGTTCACGCTGACGCCTATGGCTGGTGGCGACTCGACCCGCTGCTTCTTGGATCACGCACCCCGACCTTCCTCTGGCAAGGACCACGCCTGTGACTGCTGTCGCCATGTGGCATCGAACTCGAATCCGTGGGCCGGGTCGACGCCCCGTGTTCCCGGTGAAGCGAGCAAGGGTAGAATTCGAAAGCTCACCAAGTGCGAACGGGTTTGCCAACACTCGCTCATACAATATTTGAGCAAGAGTGCTGCTTTAGCCAACCTGTTACGCGCAATCGGTCATGTCCAGAATATTTTTTGCCCGTTGCGCTGCCCAGCCCGGGGCGAGCGCCGTGAATATATATTGCCTCGTGCACGAAAAAATAAACAATGCATACGGATAGGCACATTCTATGGGGCATATTCCTAGTAGGTGATTATGGGGAAGGTCAGTGAGACGACGGCAAATCCCGTTTGAATCGAGTAGCCAGAGAACGTGAACTTGCGCTTATACCAGACAATCTGCAGGGGACGGGCCGTCTTGCCCAGCGCATTGTGCGATACTTTCCAGTAATCTGACACCTCAGAAATAGCTCTAGTACAGCTGGGAATTTGATTCAGGGCAGGACCGTTGACCCTGAGCTCCATACAAGTGCGCCGAATCCAGAATCCACCCCAAGCGCCACTCGCACACAAGATAGATCCCAATTGTTCAGAATTTTTACGCATACGTCTTGGTGGTACTCGGGTGTGCGCAGCCTCTGGATTCGTTGTCCATCCCGTACGTGCCGTTACCTTTCTCTCTAGAATTTGATAGTGTGCGCGTCATGAGACCTCGCCCGCCGCTCTGTGTACTAACCTTCAAGCCCACGTCTTGGGCGTTACCGCTGCCAAGGAAATGAACAAAATACACGGAGAAGCATGTACCATAAGCTTGTGTGAATTCTAGTTTCGTCCCTGGTACACCAGACTTCTAGTCGGGCCTTTTTCATTTTCGATGGTAAACGCAGTCGCCTAACACCTCGATGGGCCGTTTATGGAGTAAAATATTTCGCAAGGCACCTCATACGTCACATCTGCTGCTGATGTGTGACCAAGAACGGGGAAACAATAGCTGAACACCCTTCCAAGTTGGTGCTGCGTCCAACTGCCCGCGTTTCCAACTACCTGCGCTTCAGTAGCCCAAGACTACTGCATCGCATGCAGACAGTAAGATTCCCGCTGAATTTGCGGAGCACGGCATCACCTCGCGCTCAAGAACCCAAAGCCGCGAATGACGCCCCCGGTAGACAGCCGAGCCAGCGGGATGCGCAAGCACCGCCACGAAAAACCAGGGCACAACCACCATACGAGCAATGCTCTCCGGGTGCATGCCGATCCCGAGTCGATTTCGAAAACGTTTCTAACGCTGTACAGAAAAACGTTATGCACGGACGTATGCGTATGACGGAAACAGACAGTACCGCTGTAACTCCCAGAACGAAGCATTGAGGATCACGCAAAGCTGCGCTACGCTTTGTTCGAGGCATGTAATCGACGCCAGCGCTCATGGGATTCGTTGACGGCAAAATCAGCGTCCGTAAATCGAGCTCGGAATCGTTCATCATCTTTCTCTCGTCGGCGACTCGAGGTGCGGTTCTTCTGCGAATCCACAGCTCTGATGCGCTGCTGCTGCTGTTGGGCGATTCGCTCTTGAATGCGCAAACGACGCCATTCCTCATACTCGGCGGGATTTATGGCCGATCGAGTCTTCCGATACAAGGAAAGTTCAATCAAAAACCCGTGCAGATGAGGAATTAAAGCATCAGATCCGAGGAGCGATTCCAGTCCCAGAGCGGAGAGTTCGTCTCGAGTCACAAACCGATAGTGGTCATAGATCGCCACGACCGAATCCTGCTGCGAAACCGTCGATTCCGCGAGTTCCTCTGTCAAATGTTCCAGATAGGCACACCATTTCGGAGCCGGGCCAAGTGCTGGTATGAAATAGCAATGAACAGGTCGATCTGAACAAGCTGCCATGACGAGTCCGGCGCCGCCGAATGAGGTCTCCAGCTGCTCGATATCAGCAGGAGTCTCGAAACTCAGAAAGGGTGCGTCCTCTAATCGGAGGTCACCGAAAATTTTCACGCATTTTCTGTCCGCTGCAACTAGCCAGGAACGATTCGGCTCGTGTGCGCCAACGTGGATGCTGACCGACTGCACGGGGAGGCCAAAGCCGAGCGACCGTACCCCAAGTGGTCGTTCTGATCGAATATCATACAGCAGTAGTGTCCCGTCATCCAGCCCAACACCAAGATGTAGACCCTGAAACACGGAGCAGGTCACAGTGCTGTTCCCGAGTTCTGTTGCATGCTTGGCAGGATTGAAGCAGCCCGCTCGCCGATGCGGTTCTTCGCGCGGATCGAACACTTCATAAAACCCCGAGTCACCGCCAGCTCCGAGCAAGTTAAATTCTTTGTTGAGCTGCAGAGTCTCGTTACTCGCGGAAAATGTTTCTAGGGGCGGCAAGAACCGACCCTCGTCAAGGTTCAAGCGATACACGCGAGACCCAGCCGCGGCAACGTACAAGTCACAGTTGCTCGGGTGATAGGCCAAGGCTCGCCCAGCATGCGGAACACGCACCTTCTCGTGCAAGCCGCCCTGCGAGTGCAACTCAATAAATCGATCGTTTCGCAGAATAGCCAGCTTTCGCCAGTCGTCTTCAAGAACGAGAAGATCCACAGGTGCAGCGTCAAAGTGGCGCACAAACTTGAGACCCAGCTCTGCAAACTCGAAAACTCGCAGCTGCGGTGGGTATGTCCCAACTGCAACCAAGTGCGTACCGGAAGGTGTCGAGCGAACTCGCACACACGATCCAGGAAACTCAAGGTCCTGCAGCAGTTGGATCTGTGCAGCGTGCGCGCCTGTCCTTGCACGAACGTCTCGAACGTTTCGGCGCGACGCTTGCTTCGAGCCTTTGGTGACTTGCTCAAGCGGCGTTTCTGCAGGCGGAGAGGTAATGTGGTACACCGCAGCACCAGGAACCGCTTGTCGCTCAAAGGTGCGCACCATTCCCCCCAGAACAGTACCAAAACGTCTCAGAAAAGAACAAGACAGCGGTGGACGTTGTTTTAGCGCATACTCTGGTACCTCGGTACGAGCGCCGCAACCAGTCCCCGTAGCACGAGCGCAGCAGATCTATATATATCAATTTTCGCTCGATTTCATACGTCGCGCAGCGATGAGAAGGTCATGGGTTCAATTCCCATCGAAGGCTCAGGACGCACAAAACGTGCTCCAGGCCTTCGTAGCTTAGTGGTAGAGCATCTCACTAGTACCTATTTTTTTTCTCGGTTTTTTGGTCATCTCGACAAAATGGTGTCAGAGTATACTACAAACGTTTTAGACTTAGTGTTTAGAACAAAAACACTCCAGGAGGCTGTGGAAGAGCTCGTTTCACACATCCACGGTGCGGCGCTCGCGCAAGCGCTGCACAGCTGGAGTCTGGACTTGGGAGCAGCGTCTCAAAACGCTACCGCAACGCGAGAGCGAGCAATAGCCGCACTATGTAGCTGGCAAGTGCTCGACGCCCTCGACGCGGGAACCGCTCCAGCCGGCTATGTGATATTTCGCGACATCACCGAAGCCGAGGCGCACCAGCTCCGGGAGCGATTCCTTAGCATAGGCTGGGCAGCGGAAGAGCCAGAACCAACAGTGAACGGCGCCCGGGTTCCTGAATCGCAAGATGCAGGCTCCAGCGAGCCGTCTGGGTTCTCTCTGCGCGCACTGAAGCCCAGTGACTCCGCTCACTTCGGAAAAGTCTTTCAGTTGCAGGATGCGACCGTCGCGACGGAGTACATCGACGACGAAGAGCTTATATCAAGCACCGAGCTTTCCGGGGCACAGAACTCCGAGCAAGCGAACGGAAAGACTTCTGGCTGTGGGACATCCGGAGTGGCTTTGGCCAATCGCCAGCCATGTGCAAACTGCACATGTGGACGGCGAGACCAGCAAGATGCCGCAGTGAACGGTGGTTCTTTTTCAGAGAATACCGCAAAGAGTGACCCAGCAGGGAAGACGCCAACTATGGAGACTGGCTCCTGTAACAGTTGTCATCTCGGAGATGCCTTTCGCTGCGCGAGCTGCCCCTACCTCGGCTTGCCGCCCTTCAAGCCTGGTGCCCCGCTCAAAATCGACGCCAAGCTTCTCGAAGGAGACCTCTGAAGCACCGTGTTCTGGATCACGCAGTAACAAGCCGTGTCCGTTTTTCGGTAAAGCACCAAAAGATATGTAAATCGGTGAGATTGGTGCCGCATAGCGTTTACGCGCGTGACGCTGCCTTTGAGGAGCATTCGGCCATGCCGCGCGTGGCGTAGGAATAGATCGCCACGAGTGAAAGCTGCCCGCAAGCCTCCCGAAACCTCACGCATAGGCAAATGAGGATACAACGTGTTCGAGAATGCGTAGACGTAGCGCAGCAGGTCGCGCAAAGAAACCAGCATTCGCATCGCCTTGCAGCGTGATGCGCAACGTTCCCCCGTCGTTGCACGCTGCCTCGTGCATTGGAAGCAGAGGAATCCCAGTGGCTGCATATCACTTGGTTGCTGTGTGAAGCGTTCTACAAAGCATGTGTTGCGCCTGCGTTGCGCCTACGTTGCGCCTGCGTTGCGCCTGCGTTGCTAAACATAATCCATAGTCGAGGCGCTTCGCTGTACACAGCAGAGAGTGATAAGAAAACACGACTCTGCGCCTTAGTTGAATCAAACATGGTACAGACAGACTGGAGTGCCACGCGCGCGCAGTTTCTATGTGCAATGGATTCTAGGCCCGTAGACGGTACAGCGTTGCCTCCGAACTGGCGTCGCCCTCGTCATAAATGTCTGGAATACCATAAATCACGTCGAAAAGATCACGAACATGCATTTCTATGCTATGGACAAGGAGCGCGACGGCTTCATCACGGATGCCGGTAACAGCGTTGCGTGATGCGGACCGCGGCATCCCGTTAAAACCGAGTGGTACGCACTCGTACCCAAGCCAGACTTCGTTTCCCGTATTTGTGCTAGACATCTGCTCCACAGCTTCGAGCAGCTGCACGAGACGTCGCTTAAGTTTCAGGAAAATCTCAATATCCAAGCTGAGGCCTGGTGGAAGCGGCGAGAATGGTAGCGAAGGATACCCCACGCTACCGGGGTCTCCGCTTCCGTTCCCGCTGCTCCCGAGGCGGGCAGCTCGTCGCAACGGCATGCCCCGTTGCTTCGCCATTGCCACCGTCATTGCGTTCGCCACGGCCGGTGCGTCGAGGCGCTCCGATCGGCGCAAAAGCTCCCGTTGCCGAAGATCTGCTGTTGCCTGTTGGAATATGGCCTCATCACGATAGGACGCGGTGCTCACAGTCCCAGTGGCATTAGATTCGCCTTGCAGACCCTTGCCAAGCGCGCCTCCTGCTTGGCGCTCAGCAACATGAAGGCGGGATCGCCGGTCCGTAGTAGCGGCATTGGCAGCGGCGCGAGTTCGAACGCGAGGACGAGTGCCCTTTTTGCGTACGGTAGCGACCAGTTCGGTATGGTGCGATGACACCTCAGCTGTTCCGGCGTCTCCGGCAGCATCAAGGTTTGCCACAGGTGTGGAGCCCTCACTGCGTCGTCGCTTCGCAGGTCGCCGCGCCGTACTTCGGCCGCGATGCTCCGCTCGGGCGAGTTGCTCGGCCTCTAAACTGCTGAAGGGTTTCAGCTGCAATAGATACTGCTGTCGCTGCCGCGATGATCGGTTGTGCTCCCATACATTCGGCAGCGGCGGCACATTTGTATGTGCTCCGTGTAGGGCGCGGCTCTGCAGGTCACGCAGGAACATGTTATGCTCACGCAGTTCACTTGTCGAGAAGATTCCCTGAAGCGCATCTTGCAACTCCATCTTCGTAAGCTGCGCTTTGAAGAAGCCTCGAAGAAGCTGAAAATACTTCATTTCTTGGTCTGGTGCGAGTTCGAATCCGACGACCTTGAGGCGCTGCCGAAAACTCCCCATCGCGGACGCCCCTTGCATTCTGTTTCCCAGTGATGCATTTGGACTGCTGTCAGCGCGTGCACCGCCAGGCTCCGCTTCATGACCAGTGCTGGACATGCGCTGCTGGGAGTGCATGCCAATCCAGTGCGCATCAGTGGATACAGGGCCCTGCTCGGCTGGCGCATCGACGGTATCCATTGCTGGTGCGATACCCTGAGCAGCATGAGAAGCTTTTCCATGTCGTCCCGGGGGTGTCCCGTTCTGCTTCGAAACCATATATGCGATAGGTGGCCCTGCAACTCCATCGGTATCGGTAGCCGTTTCGAGTTTGGGCATCTCACACGGGAGCGTGTGCCGCGCGGAACGCCAGCCCTCACCGCCCCTGACCCGCCAGCGGGTTCCGTAACCTTCACCTGCTGTGAACGCTTCTCGAAACCGTCTTTACGACGAGCGCTCAGGGCAAAACGCAACAACTGGCCTGCTGCTAGCCCAGGTGCTCCCGCGCGACGGACCGGCGCAAGTCCGAGAAACGAACCTTGCCAGACAACCCGTCTGCCTCCTTCAACTGGGGCTTCGGGAGCCCACAACCCACCCGCCGACCTCAGAAACACTCCGGTCAGCAGCCCCCGAGGAGAGAGCGCTCTTTCGGCACGCAACGCGCTAGTCCTTTAGAGCACCTGTACTGGCGGGTTTGGCGGAGTACCCACCTCCGCCCTCGGTCACGTGACACGAGCCGCCGCGTCCACCGCCGCGGTATGCGCCTCCGCGCGCGCACGCGACGCTGCGCGATGGCGCATCGCAGGCTGCAGAACGGTACACGCTTCGGATTGACGGCTTCGTAG
>Ga0078972_1012764_pt1 | contig 14236 bp, 7 predicted proteins | sample YelNatPaOPGAMG01_FD_67568 | JGI IMG/M metagenome (GOLD analysis project Ga0078972, IMG submission 67568) | Hot spring thermophilic microbial communities from Obsidian Pool, Yellowstone National Park, USA - OP-RAMG-01 (SPADES assembly) (version 2) | ecosystem: Environmental > Aquatic > Thermal...
CCTGTTTGTGGTTTTTGGCGTATTCCGGTATCTCTATCTTCTGTATGTCAAAGCGGAAGGAGGTGACCCTGCCCGGCTCGTAATTTCTGACATTCCCTTCATTATCAACGGAATCCTCTGGATATGTTCCATCCTGTTTATTATTTACTATCAAAACTCCTCTTTACGGGAACTCATTAACAAACTGCAGTAACCTATGAAAAACCTCCGTTTTTCGTTAAAATTTCCGATGAACAGTTTAAAGTCATCCCCCCTTCCGGCCACAAAATTTTACTTTTATCTGGGCGCCATCGTATTGTTCTTCGCCCTGATACGCCTTGCAGGTATTGCCATACCATCCCTGCAATGGACTGCATGGAAGGAAATTGACTATATCTCCATTTCAACCAATTACATTGAAAACCGATTCAAATTTCATGAACCTACTATTACCTGGCCAGCTGAGCCACCCCGTGTAACAGCCATGGAATTTCCTCTGGTGCCTTACCTTTCAGCTTTTCTTTACAGAGTATTTGGTTTTAATCCTATTACAGTGCGGTTCATCACCCTGCTGTCGTTTCTTCTGATCATCTGGTTCACAGGCCTGTTTGCCAGAAAAATCATGGGTCAGTATGGTGCTCTAATGGCTTCCGCTTTTGCCGGTTTTATTCCTCTCAACAGCCCTTTTGGCAATTTTCAGTTTTCAGAACCCCTGTTGTTTGCTTCATCCCTTATGGCATTGTACTTTTTTTACCGATATACCGAAGAAAATAATGTCCGTTTAGCCCTGCTGTCATTTGGCCTTTTGTCCTTAGCCCTTCTGTTGAAACCTACGGAACTCTACATTGCCCTGCCCATGGTCTGGCTCTGGTTCCGGAAACATCTTTTTCATTTCCGGCCATGGCTGAAACTTTCACTCTGGTTTCTTGCGGCATTCATTCTGCCGTTTATATGGTATGTGTATGCATGGCACCTGACAAAGACTTCCATTGATGTTTTCGGCGTTTTCGGAGGGCACGACAAGTTTCAGACCCTGACCATGCTTTCACAAAAGAGCTGGTATGCGGCCATGTTTCACAGTATATGGTCTTTATTCGGAGGGGCCGCGGGCTTCCTTCTTTTCCTGGCCGGAGCCCTTTATGCAATTCTGGACGCAAGAAAATACCATTTGCCAATTGTCTGGCTTATTGGGGTGGTTCTTTTCTTTGTCATTGTAGCCGAAGGAAATATTGATGCTCCCTACCGCCAGCTGGCCATAGTACCGGTTGCTGCCATGCTGATGACATCCGGACTTTTTGTGTTGTTCGTTTTGCTCACCAGGGTTCCTGGTGTTGGCAGACTCTTTGGAACACCTGTAGCGTCGGTTCTTGCAATTAGCCTGATCATCCTCGTTTCGGGCTACAAATATCTGGTAGTTAAAAAAGACGCGCCGTTTCACCCTGTTGAGTGGGAGGTAGCCCGGCACATTAAAGAGATTTCAGGCCCGGGCGACCACCTGATAACAGCCGGCACTTATACCATTCATAAAGGCGGTAACGACCTGAGTCCGGTATTGTATTACTATTCCGGCCTGCAGGGATGGACACTGCAGAAGAACGAATGGAATGAGGATAAAATCGGCGAGCTTAAAGCAAAAGGAGGAACCGTTTTTGCCGCCACTTATATGCTGCGTGAACCCGAAATGGAAAGGTTTGTCCTGCGCCTGGCCGAAAAATACAAAGTAATTTACTATGCCGAAGACCGGCAAAGCATGGTGCTTGACCTTCGAAACCCTTCCTCGCACTGATGCTTCAGGTTTTCGTATGCCCGAAGTTTTCAGGCAAAATTCCGGTAAAAATACTTGTCTGCCATTTTCCCCAATGCACTATCTCCCCGGCTATCGCCATAAACAATGAGTGCGTCATAGTCTCCGGGCCGGGCTTTTTCAAGAAGCCTTCTCACTTTTTCCTCACCATAGCAATTCTTCCCATCTATGTGGCCGGTTATCTTTCCTTCTTTCACTTCCAGACTGCTGGCAATGCATTCTACTCCGTACCTTATACACCAGGGCATTACCCAATTTCCGGCTGAAGCTGTAACCACCAGCACCCTGTCACCGGCTTCTTTGTGTTGCTTTAGACATTTTATCGCATCGCTCCGCAGCATACCCTCCAGCTTCTCGTCAATAAATTGCTGACACAGTTTGCCAAACTCCTCAACCGTTGTTCCTCCGAAGAAGAATGTCAGGAATCGTTCTTTGGTGCGGTGGTTCGGATAAATGCCCAAAACATGCATCAACAGCCAGGGTGATAGTACCACCATTCCGGCCAGAAATCCTGGCAGGCCACAGCGATATTGTGCGAGCGCCAGCATGGTATCTTTCCGGGTAATGGTTCCGTCAAAATCAAAAACAACAAGATTGGGCATACGTACCAATGATCATTTTGATAAAGGTACAATTTTCCCTTTAACCCTGGGAATTTGAACTGAAAAATCCGGTCAGCCAATGGGAGTAACCTTTTTCTCTCGAAGATTCCCTCTTCATTTTGTCACCTTTGACCGTCTTCTCAATTGAAAAAACAGGATACTTGTCAAAAGAACCAATTTCTTTTTTTACCAGCCGAACAATTGAATTAACTTGCGGTTATTAATAGAAATGCCTTTCACCTGATGCAAGCTGACCAATCCCTGTCTTCCAAAGAACGTTTTGCCTGGCTGGATGCCGTGAAAGGCTTTGCCATTATCGGAATCCTGTTCAACCACCTGATAGAAGAATTTGCTCCGGGAGCATGGTTTACCAATCCATCCGAAAACTGGCCCGGTTTTGCTGAACGGATGCATTCGTTTTTCCCTGCTCAGGAGAATCCGCTTTTCAGCGTAGTAAAAATCGCCGGCTGGCTCGGCGACAGCTTCCCGGGAGTTTTCCTCCTGCTCAGCGGACTGGGTCTCACTATGTCGGCCATTAAAAATCCCACACCGGGATTTTCCCCTTTGTCTTTTTACCGGAAAAGAATGCTCAGGATCTTTCCGTTATATATCCTTATCCATTTTATTATTGTCCTTTTCAGCGTGGCGGTTCCCCAGGCACATGTAGCTTTTACCGACTACAGGGTTCTGCTTAGCTTTGCTGGTCTACGGTTTACCGACCAGCTCTTTTTCTTCATCAACCCTTCCTGGTGGTTTATATGGACCCTCCTTCAGCTCTATCTGGTATTCCCATTTCTGCTGCTTTTACTGATGAAGTCAGGACCCAGGCTCTTCCTGGTTGGTACCCTTCTCCTCACTTTTGTCATCCGCCTCCTTGCTATCAACGGCATCTATGGAGGGGATTCTCTTTATTACTGGATGACCGGATTGTTTGCGGGAACGCGCCTTGCCGAATTTTCTGCCGGCATGGCCATGGCTTTTTTGCTGATCAACTCTGAGCGCTTCCGCACTTTCTGGGAGAATACCCGGCGGGTAACTTTTCTGAGCCTGATTGTTTACCTGGCAGGCCTGTTACTTTCCTTTACGCTTGCCGGAAGCATTGTTTCCAATCTCCTTGTTACCCTCGGCCTTACCGGCATAACAGTTGGCATCTGGAGGTCCATTTCAGGTAATGCTTTTTCCGGTTTACGAAAACTGGTTCTCGGTATCGGAAGCATTTCTTTTGCTCTGTTTCTTTTTCATCAGGCACCGCTTAAATGGACTGCCTTTTTCTCGTCCGGGATACAACATGCCATTCTGGCTCTTCTGGTAATTGGATTCTCCTTTCCGCTGGCGGCTATGTTTGACAAAATCATCAACCGGATAAACAAGCTGTCTTTTATACCCCGAAGACTGCATCTCATTGCATTCCTGCTGCTTGCAGTTGTCCTGTATGTTTCCCTGTCGCGTACCGGAAATCCTTTCCTTCTTCATGTGCTAAACGGCTTCATCTTTGCCGGAATCCTGACCACTCTGCTTTTTGCTGCCAAAATTCCTGTTTCTGATCCCTTTCTGCGTTCCGGCATGGTTTCGTTGTTTCTTCTGTTCACCGGACTCCTGCTGGCTCCTCATGCCTATCATAAGTACATTTTGCTTCTCTCTCTGTTATTCTTCATTATCTGTATGATAATCAGCCGTATAAAAGCATTCAGGGTTCATTACACCCTTACGGCATTCTTATTTTTCGCCATCCTGCTAACGGGAGCAGAGTTCCTGCTGAAACAATTGAAACCTCTGGAAGGTGCCGACTGGGGGGAATTACCGGTTCTTCAGATCGACGACAAATCGGTATATTCACTCAAGCCACACCGGCAAACCCGGCTTCGCTACAATGCATACGATTTCGTTATAAAGACCAATGCGCAGGGTCTTCCCGGGCCTCCGGTACCGATTCCTTTGCCCCCCGATGAAACCAGGGTGCTGGTCGTGGGCGACGCATTCAGCATGCCGGAAGGGATTCCCTATGAAAATTCATGGATTGCACTGGCTCAGAAAATTCTTGACTCCCTGCAGATGCACGTGCGTCTGATAAACGGAGCTGTAACAGGATATGGACCCCGGGAAATAAAAGGACGAATCGATTCGCTTGCTTCCATTTTCAAACCCACTCTGGTCCTTTACCAGTTTTTTGTGAACGATTATGAAGAAGCACACCTTCCTCCAATTGCAAGGCTTAAGGAAATCGGCCTTGTAAAGGCACCCGATGAATGGTTGCCGCGCTGGTTCATGAACCGGCAGATTTTTCTCCATGCCGACAATCTGATCCGTTCCATTAAGCAAAAAACGAACCGTTATGACTGGTATTTCTATTACAAATCGTTTCTGCACCTTTATCAGAAAAACAACAACTTTTTCTTTACGCCTGAAGCACTGCATGTAACCGATTCGCTGATAGTCTCCGTCGATTCGTTATGCAGGTCATATCAGAGCAGGCTTCTTCTCATGTATGTTCCTTCGGCCATCGAAGTGAGAAACCCCGGCGAAATTAACTATCTGCCAGCCGGAATTTCGCCTGCCGATACCACAGCATTTGATACAGAACGGGGACGGAAGCATCTTGTTGCTCTGGCCGCTCAACAGGAAATCCCCCTCCTTGACCTGAGCGTTCCTTTGCACAGGGCCTCATCACCTCCTTACTTTCCGGCGTCATGGCATTGGAATCAGACGGGACATGAAACCGCCGCCATTACATTCGTGCAATTCCTCCTGGAAAAATTACCTGTAACCAACAAATAATCAAAAACATATTGCTCATGAATCCTGATGAAAAACCTCTGGTCACTCTTGTTATTCCTGCCTACAACGAAGAAGCCATCCTCACCGAACATCTGAAGATAATCACAGAATATATGGCGACTCTGGAGAACCGTTATTCCTGGGAAATTGTGCTTGTCAATGACGGAAGCAGGGACAACACCGGTCCGCTGGCCGATGCATTTGCCACTGCTGAACCCAGGGTCAGGGTTGTTCACCATCCGGTAAACCTCAACCTGGGCAATGCACTCAAAACCGGATTCCGACATGCCCGCGGCAAATATATTGTAACCCTCGATCTGGACCTCAGTTATTCTCCCGACCATATCGAACGAATGCTCGACACCCTTGTTCAGACCAGGGCCGACATGGTGATTGCCTCTCCCTACATGAAAGGAGGCAAGGTATCCAATGTTCCCTGGATGCGCAAAGTTCTGTCGCGTATGGTTAACCGGTTGATGTATATTGCCGCTCAGGAGAAATTCCATACGTTTACCGGCATGGTCAGGGCCTATGACGCGCGATTTGTCAGGTCGCTCAACCTGAAAACAAAAGATTATGAAATCAATCCGGAGATTATGTACAAAGCCTTCATCCTCCGGGCCAGGATTATTGAAATACCGGCACACCTCAACTGGAGCCTTCAGAAAAAGGCAGGAAAGAAACGTACCTCAGGCATGCGGGTCCTGCGCGGCATCTTTTCGGGGTTCATGGCCAGCTTCATCTTCCGGCCGTATATTTTCTTTTTCTCGGTTGGCACTTTCTTTTTCCTGATATCGTTGTACATCATTGCCTGGCTTTTTATTAACGGCTATAGAATTTATCCTCTGGTGCAGGTTGATTCTGCTTATTTTGACGACCGGCTGTCGGCTACCATCGCCATGCTGTTTCAGACACGGCCCCATGCCTTTCTTATCGGCGGTTTTGTTTTATTGGTTGCTTTGCTGTTTCTGGGAATCGGATTTTTGTCGCTTCAGAACAAACGTTATTTCGAGGAGCAATTCCACATTGCTACTACTTTGCTGAAGCATCACCGGGGCCTTGAAGAGAATGGAGGATGAACAGGTGCGGATTGAACCCCGAAGGGGAGCCATGATGGTGATCATTATGCCACCATCAGAGCGGTTCTTCTTCACCGATACGGTACAAAATATAATCCCCTTCACCAAAAACCTTCTTCAGCCATGGGAAATCGAGCACCCTGTCGGTGACCACATAATGCACCCTGTAATCCCGGGCAATGTCCCGCAGAAAAGTAATATCCTCCTCAATCCTTTTCATGGCAAGATACCTTCTGTACCATTCAAAGGTATTTTTCCCGCCATAGGGGATGAACTTGCACGAAAAGAAAACATCGCGCCGGGTTTTCCTTGAAAAAGAAAATTCCGTTTTCTGAGGGAAATAGCTCATCAGATCTTCCGGATAATAGAACAGGAACACCTCCCCGGGTTGTGTGTATTCAATAACGTATTTCTCAAGCGACTCCATCTTTGACGGTTCCTTCCGGAAGGCCTTATACCCGTTCACTCCCGCAGTGTATACCACAACCGCCAGCACCATCCACCCGGCCATCCGCTGGAGCCTGACAATATTTTCCGCCGTACCGATGATTTCTTCCCGCAGGTAAACCGCGGCGAGAATCAGGCTGAAAAGTAAGGCCAGAGCAGCCTGCCGGTAAGGGAAAAAACGCATGAAGAATCCCTCCCGGTCGAAGTAACTTACCGGAATAAAAAGCACAACCAGCCCCATGATTATCAGATTCAACCGGTTAAGCTGACGAAACCGGCTTTCCTCCCTCTCATGGAAGATCGTCAGACTTACCAGTCCTGCCGCCAGCATCAGCAATATACCCGGCAGATAATCCCGGCCAAACCATTCCATACTGCGGAAAAGCGACAGATGAACGGCATTCCCGAAGTGGGTTATAATCCAGTTGTATTTCACCCCATCCTGTTCCGAAGGAACGCCGCGGAAGGACAGCAGAAGAATGATAATTACCGGCAGTACGGGAATTCCGTACCACAGGCTCCGACGGATCAGATCCCTGAAGGAAACTTTTTCGACGACCCACTGAATGAAAACGGCCAGAAAAAACCAGCCCGCCACCAGGAAGTGAAACCAGGTGGCAGCCGCCAGGGCAATCATCGCATGGATGTTCTTTCCTTTCAGCAGGAAATACAAGGAGAAGAACAACAGCACATACGCCAGGCTTTTGGGTTCGAATCCGCCGAAAATCCACTCATAGGCAAAGAACGTCTGAAAGGGAAAAAATCCGATCTGCAGCAACACCATAACGTCCAGGTTATCGAGCCGGAAGAGCCTGAAAATACGGGCCAGCGGCCAGGCCAGCAGGAACGAAACCACAATGCCTGCCAGCAGGGAGAACTGCTCAAAGCTGAGAAACTTCAAAGCAAAGCCGGTAATGTAGTAATAGAGAATTTTGGTCTCCGGAGGATCGGTAAACGAGAAGGAATCCTTAATCCATTGCGGATCGAGATATTGTTTTGCAAGGGCAAAATAGTGCTCTTCGTTAGGATGCAGGTGGGGGCTTACAAAATTGATGCACAGCAGGATGAAAAGAAACAGAACCGGAGGTACACGGTTCAGCAGATCAATCAACGATGCGACCCGGCTTCCGGTGGCGGACCAAGCCGAAGAATGTCTATTCATGGATTTCCCTCCTGTAACGGTTCATAATTTCTCCTTCAGATTGTATAAGGTTTTCCATAACCTTCCGGTACAGTGCATCATCGGCTTTCACTCCAAAAGCGCTCTTTCCGTAAAATGATCCGCACAGGTTGGCGGCATACAGAGGTTCGGAGAACAAGGCCATATACCGGCGCATCAGGGTGCCTCTGCCGGAAGCGATATCTTTGAGCAATGCAGGACTGAAAAGGCCGATGTTTTCAATCAGCGGGAGGGGGAACATTTTATGCAGTGCCGTAAGGTACATGGTGCCGATAACAGCCACCGGAACGTCCTGTGCCAGGGGTTTCAGCTTATTCTTCAAGGAAAACAGCTGGTACCGGAAATCATTCGACCCGCGGAACCGCTCCACCCAGTGTTCCCTGTTCTTTACCAGCTGTTCGGCGCTGTAGATGTAGAAATCAAGAAAGGGATTTTCCCGGCGGTACACCATGGCCGCATTGCAAACCCTCACCCATACCGAAGGCACCAGATGAAGGGAATACGTAATCCACACTTCCTTTGTCAGCAGAAACGGCTGGCCGGTATCAATCCGGAAGCGCCCGGGACTGTATACAAAAAGATCAGCATCCATCCACACAGCCGCATCAAATCCTTCCGAAAGAAGCTGACGGGCAGCGTACAAGCGGCCCAGATCCGACATGGGAAGTATCTTATGAGACACCTTCTCCCGGAACCATTCCGGTACAAGGTCGAACAGGGCATCGTCATAAAAACGGTATGCATAATTATTTGCCCGGGCCCAGTTTCTTACGCTTTCCATGCACCCGGAAATAAACTCCGGAACATTCTGCGTGCGGTATGACTGATATACGACAATTTTTTCCAAACCTTTCTGGTTAAATGATTTTGTGAATTTATCGAAATATAGGCATAAACGCAAATCGGGCGGTTTTTGTTTCTCCTGCCGCAGGCCGGTTACGTTTCCGGCCGGAAGAGGCTTTCCGGCTTCATTCCACGCCTCTTCAGGCAGTTACGCAGGATGACCACCAGGCGGCGTTGTACACGAATTTTGAGCAATAAACAAATTTCGTTGACCAAAGTTCCGGTTTTTGTTACAATTTTGAGGGAGAAAGCAGGACAGCCTATTCAACTTTCTGAAATTTTGATTGTTATTAAGGAAAATTCCTATGCGAATCACCATCATCATCGCGCTTTCTGTTCTGCTTTTTCTCCTGCAGGGAAGCCGGACACAAGCCCAGCAAAAGCGCATCTACCTGGCAGCCGATGACCATACCGACTACCTCTGGTCGGCCACGGAAGAAGGATACCGGCAGGCCTTTCTGACCATGCTCGACTACTACATCAATCAGGCTGAAGCGACTTCTTCCGAAGCGCCTGAATTTCAGAGCCGATGGAACTGCGACGGTTCCCTGTGGCTGCGCGTATACCGGCAGAACCGTTCTTCTTCCCAGTTCTCGAACCTCATCACCAAAATCCGTTCCGGGCACATTACCGCTCCCCTGAATCCCCTTGTTTTGCTCTTCGGATGCCAGAATGCCGAAATGGTGATCCGCGGGATGATGTATGCAGGCTCTCTGCAGAGGGAGTTCAACCTTGACTTTCCTATGGCGGTTTCGATGGAAAATCAGGGCCTGCCTTACGGGATTGCTTCCCTCTGGGCCGGTGCCGGCGCCCGGTACAGCTGGAAAGGAGTATGCGGATGTGCCACCAGCTATCCCGGCTTCGCCAATCGCCCGCGCGAAATCTATTACATGACCGGTCCTGACAACAGCAAAATCCTCATGAAGTGGTATTCGATGGACGGCGCCAATACCAGCCTGGGAGGCTATGCCGAAGCCCGCGACCCCCTCGACGCCCTGAACAAGGCTACAGCCAAATGCAATACCACCGCCTATCCGTTTGCTGTTGCCGGCGCATTCGGCAAAGGATGGGATGACGTGCAAACCCTGACCAATGAATTTGTTACCGTGGCAAAAAACAACAGCACCACAAGCCGTAAGGTGTTCGTTTCCAATATGATCGACTTCTTCCAGGATTTTGAAAATACCTACAGTAGTTCCACCCCATCGCTTGCCTGTTCCTACGGGAACGACTGGGATCTGAATATTGCCTCCCTGCAGGAGGTATCTGCCCGCATGAAGCGTTCCACTGAAAAACTCCGCACGGCTGAAGCACTGGCATCTGTCGCCGTGCTCTATGATCCTTCCTTCGGCAATGACCTGAAGGCGATACGGGAAGAAGCATGGCTTTCTGCCGGCCTTTACTGGGAGCATAACTGGGAAAATCCCCGTGTGGTGACCATGAGCGAGCGTGCCAACTGGGAACGCACGGTTCAAAACCGTTTTACCTCATACGTAGATACCCTCTATAACCGTTCGGCCGTCCGGTTTTCAGCCCTCCTGCCCTCGGTGCAGGGACAACAGATTGTTTGGGTGTTCAACCCTCTCTCCTGGGAACGTACCGAGCCGGCTGAAATCGTCTATACCGGAAGCCTCCCGGCCAAAGTTACCGAGCTGGAAAGCGGCAATGAAGTGCCCTCAGAATCCTTTTCGCGCGACGGGAAAACATGGATCCGCTTCCTGGCAGCCCGTGTCCCTTCCGCAGGCTATAAACTCTTCCGCGTTCAGCAGGGTACCCCCGCTGTTTTTTCCAACAACCCCACCCTGAATGCACAGACCCTCGAAAACGAATACGTACGGGTAACCGTTACCCGGCAGGGAGTCATCAAAAGCCTCTATGACAAAAAACTGCAACGCGAAATGATTGCGGCCGTCAGCAATAAATACGCCAACGACCTGGGTTCCGGCACCGGCGAATCGGGCACCATTTCCTCTTCCTTCCAGGGAAATGTGAGCGCCTCCATCACCGTCACCTCCTCTTCTCCCCTGCCGCACACCACCACCGTTACCATTTACAGGGGCATTCCCCGCGTGGATGTGGTTAATCAGATTACCCAGAATTTCAGCGACATCCGCACCTGGGCCTTTTCGTTCAACCTTTCCTCGCCCGAAATCCACCACGAGGAAGTTGGCGCCATCATGAAGGCCCGGCTGGTTAGCCAGGGCGGACAATATTCCGACAGTCACGCGCTATACAACTGGTTTACGCTCAATCATTTTGCTTCTATCAGCCAGAGTACCGGCTTCGGGGTTACCCTGTCGAATGCTGATGCTTTCTTTTTCAAAGCGGGCAACAGTTCCGGCACCACCCTTGATGTGAACACCCCGCAGATCACCGTGCTGGCCGGCGGACAGGTAAACGGAACCGAGTACGGCATTCCTTCCCAGGGCGGAGAGAGCCTGTTTACCTACCGCTTTTCCCTGATTCCTTTTGCACAATATTCTGCCCTGGCTTCCATGAAACAGTCCCTCAACCATCAGAACCCTCTGGCCGCCGGCTATGTAACGGGCAGTGGGTCCCTTCCGGGTACCAGCCGCTCTTTTCTTGCCGTGAGCGATACCAATGTGGTACTCTGGGCCCTGAAGCCGGCCGATGACGGCCCCGAAAAAGGACTGATCGCTCGGTTCTGGAACCTGGACGGCACTTCGCACACACCGGCCATCAGCTTTTTTCAGCCTGTCACCTCAGCTTTTTCTGCTACCCACATCGAAACCGACCTACAATCCCTGTCCTTTTCGGGTACCTCGTTCAGCAACACCTTCAACCAATGGCAGATGAAAACCTTCAGGGTAACACTCCAGGCACCGACTGCCCCGGTAAACCACCCTCCTGCAATCAATAACCAGACCTTTTCTGTGGCCGAAAATTCGCCTTCGGGTACTTTAATCGGTAAAATAACGGCCTCCGATCCGGATGCCGGCCAGACCCTCAGCTGGAGCATCCTGTCAGGGAACACCTCCGGGGCTTTTACCCTCCAGCAGGACGGAAGCCTGCGGGTGAACAATGCCTCCATGATGGATTTCGAAACCTGGCCGCTGTTTACCCTGCGGGTGCTGGTGCGCGACAACGGATCTCCCTCCCTTACCGATACCGCCACGGTTACGGTTACCCTGCTCAATGTAAACGAACCTCCTGTGGCAGCGAAACAAACCTTCGCCCTCGCCGAAAACCCTTCGGCCAATGCCCTGGCCGGAACCATCACGGCTGCCGACCCCGATGCAGGCCAGACGCTCAGCTTTTCCATCCTTTCGGGGAATACCGGCAATGCCTTTTCCCTCAACCCAACCTCAGGCCAGCTCAGGGTGAACAATCCGCAGGCGATTGATTATGAAACGATACAGCAGTTCCGACTGCAGGTGCAGGTTTCCGACAACGGTTCTCCGCCCCTCTCTGTCACTACCCAGGTAACCGTCAATATTACCAACGTAAACGAAGCGCCGGTTGTTCAGTCTCTTACCTACTGGTTTCCTGCCGGCATCCCCGACGGATACTATGCCGGCAACATTTCAGCAACCGACCCTGACGGAACAAACGGTTTTACCTATCAAATTCTCAGCGGCAACAGCCAGGGGTATTTTGCCCTTGATGCTGCCACAGGTGTTATTACCATTGTGAACAGCCTGGCCCTTCAGCAATCAGGCGATACGATTTTCCCCCTGTCCGTCAGGGTAACCGATAACGGCACTCCTCCCCTTTCGGGCGATGCCACAATAACCCTCCGGCTGAATACCTCCGTTGTTTTCAATCCACCCGTTATCAGCTACCAGGAGTTTTCCGTTCCTGAAAACAGTGCCGAAAATACTTTCATCGGAAAACTGACCGCAACGGATAATGTTTCCGGGCGCACGCTGATATTTCACATAGAGCAGGGCAATCTCATGAATGCGGTTAGCCTTGATTCCCTGAACGGAACGCTTGCCATAGCCAATCCTTCGATATTCAATTATGAGAAACGGCAGGAACTGCTCCTGCTTGTGCGTGTCTGTCCGCAGGCCGCCTGCTATGTGAACAGCGACACAGCCTGGGTTCGCATCCGGATAATCAATGCCAATGATGCTCCCGTGGTGCACGATACCCTGTTTGTAATTCCCGAAAACCTGCCTCTGAATGCAGTTGCCGGCATTCTTCCCGTGTACGATGAAGATGCAGGACAGAACCATACGTTTGCGTTTGTATCCGGAGACCTGTCCGGCGGATTCGGCATCCATAGCAACGGTTCGGTATATGTAACGCATCCGGAAGCTTTGAATTTCGAGCGCCGGAATATGTTTTCGGGAACGGTGCAGATTACCGACAACGGGACACCCCCTCTCTCAGCAACCGCTACCCTGAACATAGTACTGACCGATGTGAATGATCCTCCGGTGATTCTTCCGTTGCCGGTGCAGGTGGCCTGGGAAGGGAATCTTTTTGCCCCGTTCTGGCCGGAACCGTATGTGACGGATGAGGACAATTCGTTCGAAGAACTTACCCTGAAGGTTTCGGGAGGCACTTACATTACCGCATCGCTTACAGGCGATATGATTCAGCTTCAGCCAGGGAATCTGCAATGGCAGGGCACCGACAGTGTTCTGGTGACGGTAACCGATCCCGGAAACCTTTCGGCCTCGGCCTGGCTCAGGGGAAAGGTGGTTGTCACCGGTTCCGATCATATAGACGGTGATATGCCCTCAATTTCTGTCTATCCCAATCCTTCCCACGGAAATGTTACCTTTCTTGTTACGGGCATCAGCGGGGAGCAGTCCCTGCATCTCAGGCTGATGAATCAGACGGGGAAGGTTGTGATGGAGAAGGTATTGTACAGTGCCGGCGGCACAGGCTCTTATCCGCTGAATATGACGGGGCTGGCGCCGGGGCTTTATCTGTCGGAGATTCTCTTCGGCGGACGCCTGGTGCGGATCAAGATCGTCATTATCTGATAGCTGTTATCGCTGTTCGCCGTTGGCCGTTCACCGTTCGCTCAGGGCTTACTCCTTACGCTATTGTTTATACTACACTAAAAAATCTCAAATCACACCTCAAAATTCCCCGAAAATTTCCTATTTCCAATTTCCTATTTCCTGTATGAGATCACGCTATGAAAACCTGAACACATTAATGGGAAATGGGAAATCGGAAATCGGAAATCCTTTGAACCCCGAAACCCTGGAACGTTGAAACCCTGGAGCATTGGAACTTTAGAAACCATTCCTTAATCCCCTACGGGGAAAAAGATTTGGTTTACATCACCACATCTATTGTCCTTCATCCCCTACGGGGAAAGAGCGTAAAGCGTAAAGAATATGGTGTTTATCAGTTTATTCTCCGCTTAACGTTCTACCCAATTGTTTACTCAAGACTGTAAAATCTCAAATCACAAATAAAAAATCACAAATCACAAATACCAAACCACAAACCCTGCGCGCAAAGCCCAAATCGAAATCAACAATCGATGAACGAAAGATTTGTGATTCGAGATTTCTGATTTCTGATTTCTGATTTTTTTGAT
>Ga0078972_1012766_pt1 | contig 14234 bp, 13 predicted proteins | sample YelNatPaOPGAMG01_FD_67568 | JGI IMG/M metagenome (GOLD analysis project Ga0078972, IMG submission 67568) | Hot spring thermophilic microbial communities from Obsidian Pool, Yellowstone National Park, USA - OP-RAMG-01 (SPADES assembly) (version 2) | ecosystem: Environmental > Aquatic > Thermal...
GCCAGTGCGAAGATAAAGACTGCAAAAAATCAACTAAAGGTCATTGAAAATGCGCTTATGCTATATGAGAGCGATCATGGTTCATATCCAGCCTCGCTAGATGAACTTGTGGGTTCTGAGGGAGAAGGGGGTTATATAGATGAAAAGCAGCTGAAAGATCCTTTTGGCCGCCCCATCTTGTATGAGAGGACGGCGGATTCCTATCGCCTTTGGTCATCTGGTCCAAATAAGGTAGACGATGGCGGGAGCAAAGATGACATAACTTCGGAAGAGAAAAAGGCAGAGTAATTATGGGCAAACCTTCCAAAGGTTTTACCCTGATAGAATTTGCTATTGTCATTGCTATTATAGGGATTGTGCTTGTCTATATAGGCAGGGGATATGGGAGGTGGAGCGGCTCCAATATAAGGAATACCGCCAATAAGATAGGTGTACTTATACAATATGTAAGAGGCAAGGCTGCTTCCCAAGGCCTGTACGCGAGGATTAAGTTCAACTTAAGTTTGGATACTGGTCCGCAATACTATACGGTTGAGTACAGGAAGAGCCCATTTTTGATGCTTACAAAGGAGGAGCGCGAGAAGTTAAAGGAGGAGAGCAAGGTCAAGATAAAGGATGTTCGAATAGGTGCGAAGGATGATGCGAATAAGTCAAATCAGGGTAGCGAGGGCAAAGAGAGTGAGGAGAAGCCGCCACTTGAAAGATATGATCCTGAAAGCGTCGAGGGCGAGGGATTTTCAGATATTGGCGGCGATATTGTGAGTACCAAGGTGAACTATCTCCCGAAGGGCGTCTTAATAAAGGATGTGTGGACCAGCCACTTAGGCGCGCCTGTGGATTCTGGAGAGGAATATATCTATATATTTCCAAACGGGACTGTGGAGAGGGCTGTTGTAAATCTTACCAATACCGCTGAGACTGTTAATTATCATATAGAGCTGGACAGTGTTTTAGGTACAGCCAAGGTTGACAAGGGGTATAAAGAGCTCAAGGAGTCGGAGGAATATGCGAGGTGATTTATCCAGCCGCGGATTTACGCTTCTTGAGGTTATTTTGGCACTTGGGATATTTGCAACCGCAATGACCATACTTCTTGGCGCTCACTCTAGGGCAAATCTAGTCATGAAGAGGTCTAGGAATATAACAGATGCATCTATGCTTGCGATGTATAAGATACGCGAGATCGAGCTCTCTATCGAAAAGGATATTGCTAAGGGCGAGTTTGTAGTTGGTGAAAAAGAGGAGAGTGGAGATTTTTCAGATCTTGGGGAGTCGTTCAAAGATTATGCGTGGCGATACACATTACATCCTGTTGAGATACCTCTCCCGCCAGAACCTTCTGCTTCTGCCGGAGGAGAAGAGGCGGCTGCCGCGTCCGGCGGCGTATATCAGTTTATGAAGGTTATTGCAGACGCAGTGTCTAAATCAACAATGGAACTCTCTGTTGTGGTGTGGTGGGATAAGGAAAAGGCCGCAAATGGCGAGATAGACAAGAGGAAGCAAGTTGCACTTACCACGCATATAGTAGTGCTTAAATAATATGAAGACAGGGATTAGACAGAAAGGATTTACGCTTGTTGAGCTATTGGTTGCCCTTGCCATCTTGTCCGTTCTCTTTACGACTGTGCTCGGTGTGCTTGGAAGCGTGAGAAAGAGCGAAAGAAATGCTGCATCAGTGAATAGCATCTACCAAATGGGGCGAATATCTATGCAGAGGATAATGGATGATCTTAGTATGGCATTTATCGCCGCACCGCAGATGATGGGAAAGATGAGCGATGGCACTGAGAGGAAGAGCGGTCTTATTGGCAAGGGCGGAGGCGACTTTGATAGCGTGGATTTTACAAGTCTTAGCCATGTAAAGGTCATTTTCAACGCAAAAGAGTCTGAAGAGGCAGAGGTTGGATATTATGTTGATAATGACCCTTCGCGTGAAGGGGCTAAGGCGTTATACAGGAGAGAATCTGTATATATAGACAACGATATAGAAAAAGGCGGCACATCGAGCATGATAGCAACCGGGATCAAGAGGTTCAAGTTGAGTTATTATGATGGGGAGAAGTTTGAATGGATGGACGAGTGGAATAGCGAAAGTGAGTATCACAAAGACAAACTCCCCAGAGCGGTAAAGATCCTGCTCGTCTTTGATCATCCATATCTCAAGGATCGGGAGATTGCATTTACAAGCATTGCTTTTATTGGGATGTGGAAAGAACCGATCAAGTTTTGATGATTTTGAGGATAAAGATGTTTTTCAGAAAAGAACATAGTGAACGTGGCGCGGCCTTGATGATAGTTCTCTCAATTGTCACAGTGCTTTCAATCCTTGTTATGCAGTTTTTTCACAAGGCAGTGATAGAGAGAAACTTGGCAAATAACCTGCGCAACCGATTTAGTGCCGAATTGCTGGCTGAATCTGCTGTGAATATCACAAAACTGCAAATGACGCTTTGGGCAAAGGCTAAGGGGCAGTTATCAAGTATGGCCGGTGGTGCAAATATCCCAATAGATGTGTCCGCACCATTTTGCAGCCAATTTCCGGAACTCATGTCGACCTCGCTTTTGAGGATGATATTTTCCGAAGGGGGAAAGGAAGCGGCAGAGAAGCTCGCAGCCGAAATAAAGGCAAAGAAGGAGGAAGAAAGAGGTGAGAGCGGCAAGGAGGAGATAAAGATAGGCGATGTGGATGTAGGAGGATCTCTCTTTGGGATCGGCGCCTTTGATAAGGAAAAGGCAGAAAAGTTTTTGAAGTTTGAAGGCGACTTTGCAGGTGTTTGTTCGGATGAAAGTTCAAAGTTCAACATAAATATGTTTGCCTCCATGGACCCATCAAAGCCGGTGCTGTCCGGTTTAAACGCTTATGACAGCGCAAAGCAGCTCCTTGTAAAGATACTATTGTCCCGCCGTTATAGGGGGTTATTTCCGGACGGAGAACGGGAGGTGTCGGAGATTGTTAGAAATATAGCGGATTATGTAGATAAAAACAGTGAGATTAATGAAATAGGTGGCGTTACGAGGGGAAATGAAGATTCCTTGTACACCGGCGTAAAGTGGGGATATGGTGCGAAAAATACGAAGCTTATATCTCTTTCAGAGTTGAACCTGATAGCGGGGGTAGACGATAAATGGCTTATGCCTCTTCTTGCCGATGGCGATGCAATAACGATATACGGCAGCGATAAGATAAATGTGTGCACCGCCTCGGATGACATTGTCTCAGCGCTCATCCTAGATTATGCCAATTCCAGCCCTTCCATTCCTGATATTAAAGAGGGAGACGAGGCCGACTTAAAAAGATTGGAGGCGGCTGTTTCAGCAGTAAAGACGGGGTGTGGAACCTTATCACCCGACATAGATAATATAGTTGCTGAGGTAAATAAAGCGCTTACGACCGGTACCGCAGTAGAAGAGGAGGGTAAAACAGAGACCGAAGGGCCTTCTGCATCTTCGGTGTTTGCGAGCAGGATAACAACTGAGGGGAGTATTTATAAGATAATAGGCACGGGGAATGCGGGGGATATCGAGGTAGCAATAAAGGCGGTTTTTGACACGAGCGCATCACTGCCTGAAAAGTGGAGGCTTGTGTACTTTCATGTTGAATAGTTGTGTTGCAAGCCCCGCTATTTTAGAGTATTTAGTGTTTAAAGGGGGTAGAGAAAGTGCCACAGAGAGTAGTAGGATTAGATGTAGGGAGTTATTCGGTAAAGGCGGCGGTGATCCACAGGAGTTTTAAGTCGTTTGAATTGGTATCCTTTTACGAAAGACCTATTCACTACAGCGATGTCCTAACGCCGGAACAGTCCATTGTATCTGCCATTCAGGCCCTTATAGATGACAACAATCTTGTGTGGGATGATATCATTTCAGCTGTACCAGGCGAAAAGGTGGCGACACGGCTTATAACTATGCCATTTGGAAGCATTAAGAAGATAGATAAGACAGTTGCGTTTGAAATCGAAGATTATATACCGCTCGATCTGGATTCCGTTGTCTTTGATTACAATGCATCTGTGCTTGGCAAAAACCTTGCTAAGGTAATGGTCGCGTATGCCAGCAAAACCGAATTGGCTAAATATATTTCGCTCCTAAACGACGCTGGCGTTGATCCCCGTATCATATCCGCGGGAGGTGTTGATTTGGTAAATCTAATACATTTTGGATTTGCCACACCCGATGCACCTTGCGCAATAATTGATATAGGGCATACCAAGACTACAATTACAATCTGCCGCGGCAAAAAGCTGATACTCTCTCGCACAATTCCTATTGCTGGGAGGCTTATAACCGAAAGGATCAGTTCGAAATTGAGTATTCCTTATGATGAGGCGGCGAGGTTAAAGATAGAGGTAGGTAGGATTTCGATTGAAGAACAGCCTGAGTCTGATGAAATTACGACCGGTGTAAATTCAGCCATTAAGGAGGTAGTAGATTCCCTCATTGTGCATATCAAACAGACATTTTTTGCGTATAGAGAGACAGAAAACGAGGCGGTATCAGGTATATATATGTCAGGTGGTACTTCTAGACTGGCGGGTATAGATCAATATCTTTCATATGTATTGCGCCAGAATGTTACCTCTATAGACCCAACCATGCTGCATTTCTATAAGATTGAGCATTCAGAGTCGCATCCCGCGGTTATGAACGAGGCCATTGCAATTGCACTGCGCGGAGTTTCCTTTGGGGGCTCCTCTGGGATAAATTTTAGGTCGGGCGAATTCGCGTATCGGGTCGGAAAGAAGAAGATTGGCGGTGCATCGCGTCGCATTGCGACTATAATTGGTATATTAGCGATGTTGGGATTTGTATATTTTGGCGCCGAGTACTGTTCGCTTAGCAACAAGAACAAAGAAATGAATCAGGAGATAGCAAGGCTGGTTTCAAACGCAACCGGCCTAAGCCCAGAAGGGATACAGTCTGCCAATGATGCTATTAAGCTTGCGGAGAAAAAAGAGCGCGAGGTGAAGGAAAAGATAGACAAATTAGAGATGGAGCTTGGAATAGGGGTGCTGGACATCTTGCGCAATATTTCGATAAACCTGCCGCCTAAAGACAAGGCAAAAATCGATGTATATGAGTTTAGATATAGTGGGGATACAGTGGTTATAAAAGGGGTAGCAGATTCTCCTACCTCTGTTGATGAGATACAAAGGCAACTTCAGGGAACAAATGAAAACAAGACCATGTTCACAAATATAAAAACAGGTGGACTTAGCAAGGTGAAGGACGGGTACAAATTTGATATTACTATGCAGGTTTCAAAAGAGGGATCCAGCGAACAGGAGAAAGGGAAAGAAAAGTAGTTATGAAGGCTAGATATTCGATACTTGAAAGATTGAACATTGGGGCGCTTTATGATAAGTTTTTGGGACTACCGCCCAGACAACAACTTGTAGCCATCGTAGTATCTATAGCCTTTGCGCTCTTATTGGTTTTGCTGCCTTTTTCGCTTGCATCCAGCAAGATAGCTGGACTTAGAAAAGAACTCAGGGAAAATGGGCAGGCAATGGAGAGTGTGGTTAAGACCATCTCACGCTACAATGCCGTTGTGAAGAAGTATGAATTGATGAAAAACAAGATATCTTCAGGCTACGTTGATCAGCTTCAGTCCACAATCGCCGACCTTGCCGAGAAGAGCGGCATTAATATCACAAGTTATGGCACAGAGACAAAGGATGTTGCAAGATCCGAACTGCTCTCTGAAAGCTATATAGAGGTTAGACCTGAGAAGGCTTCCTTAAAGCAGATCGTAGATTTTATATATTCGATAGAAAATGCTGGCGACAAAATTCTTAGGGTTACCGAACTTAGTATGAAAAAGAGGTATGACGATCCCAAGCTATTTGACATATCGAAGATGCGCGTATCTACCTTTAAAGTTGTAGAGGCAAAAAAGGAAAAGGAAAAGGAAACTACAGGAAAGGGGCGGCGCACTAAATGAATAAGATTTTCAAAATAGCGTTGTATGTAGTGGTAGCGATACTTTCGTTTCTGGTATTCTTGTATATCACATTTCCATTCGACACATTATTGGATAGGGCGCTGGATAGCATTTCCAAGCGATTTGGTGGTCAGTACGAGGTAACATATGAAGATGTTTCGCCCAGAATCCCTGTTGGCGTAAGCCTTGGTGGTGTAAAGATCGTATTACATAGCGGCGAGAAAACATCTACGTTGTTTAGCTTTGATAGGATCAAACTCAAAGTCTCTCTTATACAACTTGTCTTTGGGAATATGAGCGCAGGCTTTGATGCAAAGTTGGCAGGAGGAGGGCGGATCAAGGGCAAGGCGAAGATCGGGAAAAAGACAGGAAAGGTGGAACTTAAATTGGACAATATAAAGATCTCTTCCATTGGCCTCATCCCTGACGAATATAGAAAGAATATCGAAAACAGCATGGACGGTAGTATGCATCTTGATTTGGACTTTGAAGATAACACAAGGAGTTCCGGCGTGATAAATTTCAAATTTGGCGCCATCAAGATAAAACCATTTACCTATGCAAGCCCCCTTGGCAACGTAGATGTGCCTGAACTCAACTTTGGTACCGAAAAATCTGAGTTTAGTGCCGAGTTGAAGAGGGGGAGTATAAGGGTGACTAGCCTTAATATAACCGGCGGTGATGTGAATCTGGACATGAAGGGCTTTGTGTATATCACACCGCCGCGGCCGAACCTACGTGGGAGATTTTCCCTTTCAGACAAGATATATGAAAAGGTGTCACTTTTGGATTTTATAAAAGGACAGAAGGATCAGGATGGATATTACCCCCTCACTATTACCGGAACACTTGATAAATTGAACATCAAAATAGGTGATTTTACACTTCCGCTCAGGTAATCATTTTGTTGTGATTTGATATACCTTTTCACCTTCTTTTATGTAGCCAAGCTTCTCTCTTATCACATGTTCTAGGTATGCTGGTTTTGTAAGCCGCGCCTTTTCTTCCTCCAATTTTTCAATCCTTTCTTCCAATTCATGTATGTTGGCGGCAAGTTTAGTCCTACCTTTTTTTAATTCGTAAAACTTAATGAGCCCCATATTTCCGAATATTGAGAAGTAGACGAGTCCTAATATTAGTAGGATATAGAGTGTATATAAGAGGGTATTTAATTTAAATAAGGCGCGCATAGGACTATAACAATGCCTCCTGCGTACCGCTTTTTGGCGTCCGCCCTAAATATGTGTAGGCGAGCGGTGTTGCAACCCTCCCCCTTGAGGTCCTATTGATATAGCCGTTTTGCATGAGGAAGGGTTCGTATACATCTTCTATTGTGTCCTTCTCCTCCGATATTGCCGCCGAGATGGTTTCAATCCCAACCGGGCCGCCGTTGAACTTGTCAATGATCGTCTCTAATATCTTTCTGTCCATGTTGTCTAATCCATTTTCGTCTATGTCTAAGAGGTCGAGCGCCTTGCAGGCTACTTCCTTGCTTATAGTACCGTTTGCCTTTACCTCCGCAAAGTCTCTTACGCGCCTTAGGAGCCTGTTGGCTATCCTAGGCGTACCTCTGGACCTCTTGGCTATTTCATCCGCGCCATCCTTTTCAATTGGGATATTCAAAAACTTGGCAGACCTCTCTATTATCTTTGCAAGGTCATCTTGTGTGTAGAAGTCAAGTCTTACCACCACTCCAAACCTATCTCTTAGGGGCGAGGTGAGTAGTCCTGCACGCGTAGTTGCGCCGACCAACGTAAAGTGCGGGATGGATAGTTTGACCGTCTTTGCCGACGGACCCTGTCCTATAACTAGATCTAGTTCATAGTCTTCCATGGCAGGATATAGGACCTCTTCCACCACATGATTTAAGCGATGGATTTCATCTATAAATAATATGTCTTTTTCGTTTAGATTTGTTAGGATGGCCGCAATGTCGCCAGCCCTCTCCAACACAGGCCCAGATGTTGCGTGTATTCCGACGCCGAGTTCGTGTGCAAGTATGTGTGCAAGCGTGGTCTTGCCAAGCCCTGGAGGTCCATAGAATAGCACGTGATCCAGCGCCTCACCCCTTTTCTTTGCGGCCTCCACGAATATCTTCAACCTGTTTTTTACATCTGTTTGTCCTATGAATTCATCCAACCGCCTTGGCCTTATACATAGGTCTATTGTCCTTTCTTCATCTACGGCAGATATTGGATCCAGATTTTTGTTCATCCTCTTATTCATCTTTTAGAGAGCTCCCTTAGTGTATTTTTTATTACAAAGCCCAAATCCGAACCGGCATCTATAGGCATCTGCTTTAACACCTTTTCCACCTCTTTCTTTTGGTACCCCAAGTTGACAAGCGCAGATATGACATCGTTGTATATATTTTCCTTTGGATCGAACACCCTTATCTCAGTTGAACCAGATGTCAATCTATCCTTCAGGTCTACAATGATCCTTTCCGCCGTTTTCCTCCCTATCCCTGGGATAGCGCTTAGTCTTACGACATCTTCTTGTACAACAGCATTTGCAAGTTCAGAGGGGGTTAGTCCTGACAGCAGCGCCAACGCTGTCTTTGGGCCTATTCCACTTACCTTGAGGAGTTGCGCGAAGAGCTCCTTTTCCTCCCTAGTCAAGAATCCATATAGCGATATCACATCTTCCCTTACATAGGTGAGTATATATAGCGTCAGTTCGTCGCTCTCTTGGGGTAGTCTCTCGAAGGTAGTTAGGCTTACAAATATGTGATAACCTACTCCACCCACGTCCAAGATGATGTCGGTGGGGGATTTTGAAACCACCTTCCCTGTGAGGAGTCCTATCATCGTCTTCCCTTATAAGAAATTTAAGGTACAAAGGCAAGCCAAAGTAAGGATATTATACCCCTTTCAAGACGCGATTTCAAATCTCATTTTATTTATTGTTATTTCTTATTTCACTTCTCTTTGTGACCGCAATTTTTAGATGGGGGTCAATTTGAGAGCCTTCCCAGGCCTTCCTTCCTTGGGCCATTCTTTCCTTTTAGTTCGTCTATGTACTGATACAATCTCCTTACATCTGGATCTATACGTTCCACGCCGCGGGCGGTCGAGAAGTCGGCATGTGTCCATGCCACAGTTGCAGTTACTGTCTTCATATATGGACGTGCCCCATTGGGACGGTGTCTTGATGGTACGTAACTTCCATCCTCCTTGATCCAAAGCGGCAGCCTCTGCACCTCCCCTCCCACCTCAACCTTGACGGTTGGCTGGAAGTACCTTTTTTTGCTCGCCTCCGATCTCTTAAGTCTCTGTTGATATACCCTAAGTGGCAGTTCTGGATCTACCTCCGTCCCATCTATCCTTCTTGTTGAATAGGCAATCCTTATCTGGTCGCCTTCTGCGGCAATAACCGGTGGCAACAATCCCAATTCTTCAAATACCTTGAAGACGAGCTCCCTGTAACCCTGGAACCTTGTGTCCACATCACCTCTTGGCGGATATTTGCCAAGAGAGGCCTTCATATCATCCAGCTCTATTGCGGCTATGACGTTGTATTTTGCATCTACCCCCGCTCTTTGTAAGAAGGCATGTATGAGTCCAACCTGCTCGACAAAAAAGTTTGCATTTTTGTCCCCCATTGTCCTCGTGGGCTTCATGAGCATGAGATATTGGGAATCCCTCCTCCCTTCTTCGCCCATGTTTAGCAGCCTTTGTACGAGGTCTTTGACAGCCCTCTTTAGCTGCTCTAGTAGTTCGAGAGATGGGTTTTTACCTGAAATCAGCTCCTGTATAATACTAGTGAGGTATTCGAGTGATCCGCCACCCTTTATATGGATTGGCCTTGTGATTTCGGCGACGGCGTGTGTCAGATCTGGATACCTCTCACGAGACTTGACATACGGATCCTTTTCGCCTTCATATCCATACCTTCCGAGCGGTATAGTTCCTTTCCTCTCTCTTATATATTCTTCTAATCCACGTAACATGTTTTCGTCCCCGCCGATTATCGGGTCGATGTGTCCATACACCGTAAACCCGCCTACCAGCATGGCTTGCTGAGGTCTTGCCTCTTTGAGCAATACCGTCTCGGCGTTTAGCCTGGCTATTTCATCCATAACCTTGGACGAGGCAACTGGCCTCGGTATCCTTCTAGCGCTTTCAAGTTGTTTGGCCGCCTTGTATTTTGTCATGAAACTACCAAGCGGCATGGTGGTGTAGTGGACAACGCCCGTCGGTGAGAATCTTGTTAAGTCCACCTCTTTTGCGATCTTACCTAAACTCTGAAGTCTTATAAGTTCTTCTCTGATATCTTTCTCCAGACCCTTTAATTTCTCCATTACAAGCCTTACCAAGAGGGCACCTTGTTCCCTGTTTGAGCCAGCGATCAAAAAGGATGTCCTCTCAGGCAGGCGGATCACAACCGGCCTAAAATCCCTAAAGAGCCTCTTTGCCTCTTCGTCCCTCTCTATGTTTTTAGTGAGCCATCTACCGAGTGCTGGTATATATTCGTCTGCCAATGAGCCAGTTGGATCTTGCTTGTTTAGTCTTGCAATATCTAGGTCTATCCTTATGGCTGTGGCGTCCCTTTCTGCGTATGCCTCATCCATGAGCCTTAAGATAGCCCTAAGCGGTCTTAGGCCCTCTTCTGTGTAGTATCTAATTACTGTTTCAGCAAGTTTGGGCAACCTTTCCATCCACTCGCGTATCTTTCTCTGGATGCGTCCCTTTTTTATATCCACTTCTGTGAGACCTTCTACGAATTCCATGAAACGAGAGATCGTTATCATCGTCTTAGTAAGCTCTGTTTGGAGGTGTGATGGGATTTCTCTGTATAGCGCACTCCTTGCGCTTGAAGGCACTTCATGTCTGGGTGTGATAAGCGACCTTAAGGTGACTTGTTCTCCATTCACTATGCCCCTTATTGCGGCGTAGGGATCTGGAGGTGTGGGGTCGTTTGTAAATATATCCTGTGGCGGCGTGCTGGTGTGTTGTCCACCTGTTTTTTGGTCATCGGGTCGTGCAAATGGCAGATATTCCACTCCGCCCGGCTGGTTTAGCATATGTGGGACAGGGCGGGCCGATTGGAATATTGCATTTAGTACACCGTTGTTAGTACCAGGTTCCATATTTTTACAACCCCTTCTATTTTCGGCACTTTTACAAAAAGGTTTCCCTTTATTCTCGAATATCCACCTTTTAGAAATTGTAAAAGGTTAACGGGGATACCCTTAAAGTGCTATTTTTATCTGACAAAAACTCATTGTCGTTGTGTGGGGGCGCGTATACACTATTTTACATATTTTGAAAAGTATTTTTTTATTTATTTGGAACGAATTTTTTTAGCAAGCAGATAGGTCTTGGTTTATAACCTGTTACAACAAGAATCCTTTAATGATTACATATTACTCTTCGGTGTATGGTGCGCTTAGCAGGGATGAAAAGTCTGGCAGGTACTTCTTGATCGCATCCAAGACTCCTTCTGGGTTACCCCCCATGTCGCCATATATCTTGCCGCCACACATGTATCTGTAGAGGCTCATCGGTGCGCTCTTCCCCGTTGTTATTTCTATCCCTATACCTTCTCCACCAGTACACCCCATTGACTCCTTCTTTCTTACCTTTTTGATACCGTACTGGTTCAAGGCACTTGCAATCTCACTAAATCCATCTTCCGTCATTGCATGTGAGGAGGACGAGAGGATCTTTCCATAGCTGTCCACCGCCATGGATATCTTTTCGCGTGATATGGTTATGGTGTAACTCTTATGGTAAGGTGGTGGCACAGATGCGTCATCAAACCTGTATGTGATTTGAGTTATCTTTGAGGGGTCTAATCTATTTGCATCCGCGCACCTTGTATTTGCTATTGATCCAAGGATTAAAAATCCTATGAACAAGAGAGAGGCTGGGTAGACCTTAGACATCTCGGTTCTCCGCGCCTTTTTCAAGGCGAGTGAGCGGGAGACGGGGCTCGAACCCGCGACTTTCACGTTGGCAACGTGATGCTCTACCAACTGAGCTACTCCCGCAATAAAGAGGATGAAAACGGAGGTCTTGTACATTATTGCACAGTGCTTGTCAATAACTCTGTCATTTGTTTATGAAGGATTTTATAACCTTGTTTCTTTTTCGTTGACTTGTACTAGCGAATCATAGGTAATAGATGACTGTCTTAAGAGGGGAGGCTGCTTGTATAGACCACATATGCCAGATATGCCAAGATTAAAATCTTACCTCCTTGCAGTTATCATCGTATTTTTCGCGGTATGTAGCGGTGCTGATTCGAAATACACAAGTCTAGCGCTGTATGCCGGAAATGGACTGAAGAGGCTTGTCATGAGGGCAGTGCCTATAGGTGGGAGATTGTGCGCGCCCCCCAACTCGAATATAGCCAAGGCGGGGAGTATAAAATTGCTAGATGTCGCTTCTGACAAGGGCGCTTCCGGCGATTGCCCTATTTATTTGCCAAAGGAGTTTGTTGGTGTTTCTCTAAGCGAAAGATACTTAAGTCCAATGCACGCATCTCATGTTGTACCGCTCTTGATATCCAAGGGCGAGCTTGGACTTGCCAAGGATATCCTAGATGATCTCTTTTTTGAAATGGATGGATTTGGATACCTGATTCGGAGGAATGCGGCGTCTTATATAGGTAGCAGCGAGGTAAGTTTTCTCCCAACGCTTGTCCGGATGTACTTTGAGGCTACGAAGGATGTGAGGTGGTTAGGGGAAAAGGGGATACCCTACGCCGAGAGGTTTATGGATTACATGAACTCCGAAGGAGGCATCATATCAATCAATGTTGGCACAAAAGATACGGGCGAAGATAAGGAGGAGGTTGAGGTAAACAGGTGGGCTGCTCCGAACGGAGGTAATGAGAGTGCGTTGGATAAAAGGGCGTCTCTTGAGGAAGATGGTTACACACTTTCCTCTCTCATCAAGATTTCGCTTACCCCAGATCCTACAAGACCCGCTTGGGCGCGCAACTTCGATTACAATCGCGTTTTGCACATTTTGGACGCCGAATCTTGCAAGAGATTAAAAGAGGATAAGGGAGCAGCCTTGAACATAAAGGACATAGATGTCTTGGGACTACCATTTAGGATCTACGCACCTTCTGATCCTTCACTCGCTGCAGGAGGGGTTGTAGCGGAGCTTCGTGGGGTGTGTTATACCTTTTCAAGGGAATATCTGAAGAATAGGGATACAGCGGCCGCTTCAGGTTACATTGGGAGGCATGTATTTGGTCCGTACAACGGCTTTACAAATCAGTTTGGAGATGTGGGGCTAAATGCCATTGTTTGGAGGGGTGCCAGAGACCTCGCGTGGCTTTTAGATACATTGGCGAATAGATATCCTGTTGATTCATCCAAGCAGAAGAAAGATGCCATAAAGAAGCGGGACTACTACAATGAGCTTGCCGATGAGAGGAAGAAAGCGGTGTTGAGGTATATGTTTCGCGATGGTATCCCTGTAAGCTACGATAGTTATCTTGGTCGTGCGAGAGATGGATATATATCTCCTGAGGTCTTTGCATACGTTCTCTGGTCTGGCATCTTGGATGTAAAGAATGAAGACGAGCGCGCGGCTATTATGAAGATGGCAGACCGCATTGCTAAGGATTTTGAGTGCGAATCTGGAGTCTGCTTTGAGGATTGGGATAAAGGGGGAGAAAAGGTGTATCTCGGCGGTGCGGCGCAGGCAATGATCGTAGAGGGGCTTTTTAGATACAGCTCGGAGTTAAAGGAGCTTGGCGCGCATGAGCAGTCCGATCTTTTGAGCAGGCTTGCATCGGATATCAGGACAAGATGCCTCACGTACTTCGAGGGTGTCGTAGATGGGAGGCTTGCCAAGAGGAAGGATTTTGATACCGCCTCTACATATGCTTCTATCATTAGGCTGCTAGGCATGTAGGTGTTTACGAGGTGCTTTTGGTTCTGTGGAGGTGATATGAAAGTAAGGTTTTTTGTAGCCCTTGCCCTTTTTTGCCTCTTTCATCGGACGCTATATGCCATACTCATCCCTGAAGGGGTTATGCCTAGGGAGATGAAGGAGCTTCAGAGTTTTTCGGCGTATCTGGAGGTATTGCCTACGAAAGGTCATGGTGTGCTAAAGCCTTATATAATGGTAGTTGAAAAGTATAATATAGAGGGGGTTTCACTCTGCATGGACGCGGCCTTGGGAGGGGGAAAAAGTGGGGGTAGTGGCAAGGGTGTGTGTGCCAAGAAGAGGTACGGATATGTCATAGACCTCCCAAAGGAGGCAGAGGATGTAAAGGTGAATTTTCTGTGTTCGCCTATGGTATGTAGCGGTAATCCGACAGAAGAGCG
>Ga0078972_1012767_pt1 | contig 14233 bp, 7 predicted proteins | sample YelNatPaOPGAMG01_FD_67568 | JGI IMG/M metagenome (GOLD analysis project Ga0078972, IMG submission 67568) | Hot spring thermophilic microbial communities from Obsidian Pool, Yellowstone National Park, USA - OP-RAMG-01 (SPADES assembly) (version 2) | ecosystem: Environmental > Aquatic > Thermal...
GTTTAGAGGCTGACTTGGAGGAGCTGTTGGCCTTTTACGACTGTCCAGAGGCACATCGTCGGAAGCTGCGGACCACCAACGTCATCGAGCGGGTGTTTGTGGAGGTGCGGCGGCGGATTCGCACGATGTGTGCCTTTAGCACTCGAAGCAGTTGTGAACGGATCCTGTTTAGCGTGTTTGATCGGCTGAATACTCATTGGTCTCAGAGACCCCTCAAGCCTTTTACACAAAACTCTTGACGCCACCCATCCGCTCAGGCACGGTCACCCAGTCTTATGAGTCGGTTGATCGTCGTGACCGTTCTGGTGGAAAACACCGTGTATGGCCGTGAACTGAAGGCCGAACACGGCCTGGCGTTCCACCTGAAGGCCGGGGCCGCGAGCCTGCTGTTCGACACGGGCCAAAGCGACTTGGTGACGAGTAACGCGCGTGTGCTGGGTGTCGATCTGGCCGCCGTGCGGGCTGTGGCGCTCAGTCACGGGCACTACGATCACACCGGTGGCCTGCCCGCGGTGAGGCGGTTGGCCCCAGACACGCTGCTGTATGCGCATCCGGCGGCCCTCAGGCCGCGGTTTGTTCGGGATCCGGACCACACAACCCGACCGGTCGGCATCCCGCCTGCCAGTTTGGCGGCTGCTCAGCTCCAACGGCATTCAACCCGGCAAAATTCAGGCCCGATCGAAGTGTTGCCCGGCATCTTTCTGACCGGCGAGATACCGCGCGAAACCGATTTTGAGGATGTGGGCGGGCCGTTTGTGCTGGATGAAGCCGGCACTCAGCCCGATCCAATCGCAGACGATCAAGCGCTGTTTTTCGACACCCAAGAGGGTGTTGTGGTGCTGGTGGGCTGCGCCCATGCTGGCGTGGTGAACACTTTGCGGTACATCCGCCGGCTCACTCATGACCGCCCGATTCACGCGCTGTTGGGCGGCCTGCACCTACTGGCAGCCGACCCCAACCGCCTGGACCGCACGATGGCTGCGTTCCGCGACCTGCAGGTGCAGCGGCTGGGCCCGGCTCATTGCACCGGCGCAGCCGCCACCGCGCGCTTGTGGACTGAGTTTCCCCAAGCTTGCATGGTTTGCGCTGTAGGCAGCCGGTTTGTGTTCCGAGGCTGATGCCATTGGTGCCGTGAGTGGATCGGTGCCATCCAAAGTTGATCGGGCCCTGGCCAGGGTGTGCGAGCTGTGCCCGGTATGCCGGCGCGCTCGGCACCAGCAAGCCGGTCTTGCGTTCTGGTTGGTGACCCGGGTCGAACACCGCCTTTGCCCGTTCTGCCGCGCCTACGAACGGGTCTATAGCCGCAAGGCGCACCAGCCCCCGCACCCCTCGCCTCCGAAGCCGCTTCATGAGCGGCAGAACGCTAACTGTGCTGCTTTGGGCTGCGTGGGGCGCTGGCCACGTTACTGGTATCGCATCACCGGGCTGCCCGGCTGGAAACGGGCCGAATTGGGGATGCCAGCGTTCAGCTTGGCACAGTGTCTCCCACACGGTCAAGCCGACCGGGCGCGAAAGTTTTTTGCGTTCCTACGCCGGATTCTTCGGGGGCGCATCTTGGTCCGTGGAGTGTCCCGGGATTCGGACTCAGCGACTACACGCCAGCCCAGTTAACCAGAGCCTATGAAACTAGCCATCCCAGTCGAAAACGGTTGCTTGCACAGCCACTTCGGTAGTTGCCGCGAGTTTGCGGTGGTGGAGGTTGACCCCGAAACGAAAGCCGTGCGCCGCACCGAAACTTTGTCAGCGCCGGACCACGCGCATTGCGTCTTTCCCGGCTGGCTGCGAACGCAAGGTGTCCAAGCGGTCATCGTGGGTGAAATTGGTCGGCGGGCGCTTGAACTGTTCGCCCAGCAAGGCATTACGGTGCGGGCTGGCACACCCGGGACGCAGGTTGAAGAATTGGTAAAGGCCTTTCTTGACGGCCGGCTGACTGAAACTCCGCAAGGCTGTGGGCACCATCGTCACCCCCATGCCCACAGGCACGGCTGCCGAGGCCAAGCCCCAGGTGCGCCACGAGATTGAAGTGAGCTAGTGGCAGTGCAAGATCTGCCCTGGGCGGCTTGGTGGACTCTATTTGCCGAGCATCCTCTGCACAGACCCACACGAAGCCGGGAGGTGGCTGCGGCTGGTTTGCACTCTGGCCTTTTAGCTTCCTGCGAGCCTTCAGAACCTGGGTAACTTGGAATCAGCTTGTAACCAGTCCGACTTCTTTGGATCAATAAGTTCAGACAAACCATGAGCAACCGTATTGAGTCAGCAACCAGTGATATGAACGCCACGCAAACAACCCAAGAAACCGCACCGGCAGGTCGAATTCCATTGATTGGCGAGTCTGCACCGGCATTTAAAGCGCATACCACCCAGGGACCCATTGATTTCCCCAAGGATTACCAGGGCAAATGGGTCATCCTGTTCAGTCACCCGGCGGATTTCACGCCGGTCTGCACCACCGAGTTCATGACCTTCGCCAAGATGCAGCCCGAGTTCAAGGCGTTGAACTGCGAACTCGTGGGGCTGTCCATTGACAGCCACTACGCCCACATTGCCTGGCTGCGAACCATCAAGGAGAAAATCAAGTTCAAGGACATGGCCAACATCGAGGTCACCTTCCCGCTCATTGCCGACGTCAAGATGGAGGTGGCCAAGGCCTACGGCATGGTTCAGCCCGGCGCCAGCGATACCCAGGCGGTGCGGGCAGTGTTCATCATTGATCCGAAAGGCAAGATCCGCGCCATCCTCTACTACCCGCTGTCCAACGGGCGCAATTTCCAAGAGATCAAGCGGCTGTTGATCGCCCTGCAGACCAGCGACAAGTTTGGCGTCGCCACGCCGGCAGACTGGCAGCCCGGTGACGACGTGATTGTGCCGCCGCCCGGCTCCTGTGGCGCGGCGAAACAACGGGTGGAGAAACCCGAGCCAGACGCCTACGCGCTGGACTGGTTCATGACGTTCAAGAAATTGCCCAAGAGCAAGCTCAACCTGCCGGCTGGAGCGAAGGTGTAACCGTTGGCCAGCGCACGCTAACCCGGCCTTTGAAAAGCCCAGGCCTCCGGGCCTACCGTTCTGAGCAAAGCCTTGGCGGGCCTCCAGACGCGCCCACGACGGCGACGCGCGTCCGAACCCACACCAGTTTTCATAACAAAGAGCAGGCACTGTCCCCATCTTCCGTCCGAACCGTCCAGGCCGAGCCCGGCACCCGGCATCTCGATTCAGGCACGGTGGTCTGCCAAGTCTCTGCTTGGTTTGGTTGCCCGTCGAGCCGCTGGACCAGCCGGGAGTGGGCTTCGCCCCCGCGGTAGGCTCGTGCTGGGCCGAACAACTAACGCGACCCCCCGGTGCGCCCAGTAGCCGCGCCGCATTTGCGGCTCCGGCGATGGCGGAGGCAGTTAAAGCAGGTTCAGGCCAGATCGACAGGTCAATGGCCGGGCATGGGGAAGGACACACGCACCAGAGTGGCTTCACCCGGCTTGCTTTCGATGTGGAACCGTCCGCCCAAAAGCTCGGTCATCCGCTTGGCGATGATCAGGCCCAAGCCGGCGCCCTGCTGTTCGTAAGTGCGGCGGTCAAACTGCATGTGCGGGCCAATCTTGGCGATCTGCTCCGGTGTCATGCCCCGGCCATGGTCCTGCACCGTGAGGTGACAGACCGCGTTGACTATCTCGGCGGCCACCCGCACGGGCTTGCCAGGCTCGGAAAACTTGAAGGCGTTATCGATCAGTTCTTCCAGAATCTTCTTGAGGTTGTCCTCGGGAATGAGCAGCTCAACCGGCTGGACATGCAACTGCAAGTCGGCGCTGCGGTTGTGTCGGGCAGCCACACTCTGGGCCAAGGGCGGGATGAGCTGCGCAATGGGCACGGGCCGGACGGACGGGGAAATTTCGATCTTCTTCGACTCGCTGGCCATCAACTCGATTTGGGAATAGACCAGGAAATTTTCGATGAGCCGGTGCAGGCGCAGAGCGGATTGATAGATGCACCGAGCCGTATCCAGCACGTCTTCCGGCGCCATGGTGGCATAGTCTTCCATGAGGATCTGTGCCAGGCCCATGATGCCGTTAAGCGGGGTGCGCAGCTCGTGCGGCAGCGCCAAAGTGATGTTGCCGCGTAACTCATCGAGTTTCTTTTCCGACTTGCGTTGCAGCTCGGCGTTCTTGGCCAAGCGCGTGTGGACCGCGTTGAGCAGCTCCTCGTGGGTAAACGGTTTGGTCAGGTAATCATCCGCGCCCAAGTCCATGCCCCTGCGCATGGTCACGCGGTCGGTGGCACCGGTCAGGAAGATGAATGGGATGGTGGCGGTGGCTTCGTCTTGGCGCATGGCCGTCAGCGTGGCGTACCCATCCAGCCGCGGCATGTTAATGTCGCAGATGATCAGGTCCGGCAGATACTGCTTGGCCAGTTTGATGCCTGTCTCGCCATCCTCCGCGCTGATGGCCTCGAAGCCGGACATCTGCAGCGACTCGGTAATGATGGTCCGCACCTCCGGCGTATCGTCAATGACCAGCACCTTCTTCATGAGACGGAAGTGGGACGCGGCGAGTCGGGCACAGCCGCATTCCAAGCCAGCCCCAAGGCTTGGAGCCGGAGCAAACCTCGGCGGCCCGGCAACCGATTCAATGCCGGGTAAGCTCCTTGCTCGGGGTCGGTTCTCCAGCCCGCACGGACACCCATCAGATCCCCATTTGAGCAGTTGCAGTGCCACAGGGCGGCCTACCGCCAGCAGGAAGGGTGGCATGCCGGCCGCCGGGCCGCGTCCGGAAGGTTGACGTGCTCAACCGGTCAGGGAAGGCCGGTGCCAGCACAATCGATGCGCAACACCACGCAGGCGATGTGCCGGCAAATTCTGCCTTGAGTCAGTGGCCCTCGGCGCCGGCGCCACAGCTCAGGGCTGGGCGGGGCTGACCAGGCGGTAAAACCGTTGGCCGCCTGAGCCGAGCGGCTCGGAAACCGTCACTGGGCGGGGCAAGGTGTCTGGAAACACATCGATCAGCTTGGTCCAAGGGCCATCGAGCCGATCGGCCCATTGGATCGAGTAACTGCGTTCCGAATCAGCCCAAAACCGGAGTGCGACGGCGCTCGGGCTGGAGCTGGCCGAATCCGGCGCAACTAGTTCCAAGACCGGATTGCTCGGCGCCATGAAGCAGCCCACCGGCAACCGCGCACCCAAATCGTCGCCATCACGCCCCGCACCGCGGCAGGGTGAGCTGGGCCCGAGCCTGCAGTCCAGCTCCGCCAAGTTTACAAACTGCGGCTCGGCGCTGAAATTGCCCGGGCCAGGCCAATTGGTGTTCTGCAAATCGGTGTAGGCGACCACCAAGACCGAGTTGGTCTCGATCACAATGGCGTTGGTCACATACCACACGATGTTGTTGTAACTGTTGGTCAGCCGGCCGCCCCCGGTGCGCGCGATTTTCTCATAGCAATGCAAGCCAATCTCAGCGTGCAGGATGGTGCAGTGATGGACCGCGGCTTCGGACACGTCCTTGACTTGGACACCCCGGCTGACGTGGTGGATGAAGCAGTTGCGCACCAGGATGTTGGTCGAATTTTCGCCAATCGAGACGCCCTTGTCGTAGGGAAAATCATACATGAGGCAGTCCTCGATGATGACCCCCACCGACCGGTTATTCCCATCATTGCCCACATCCACCGCATCGATGTTGCCGCTGCGGCCGTGGCGGAACGTGCAACGCCGCACCACGGTCCCGGGCCAGGCCGCATCGAAATCCAGCCCATCCCCATGCGGATGCTCAAACAGGCAGTCTTCCAGCAGGTGCCGGCCGTTGCGCAGCAACACCTCGTAGTATTCCCGAAACACGCACCGGCGGACGGTGGTGGGCTGGGCATAGTGGGCCAGCAAGATCGGTTGACTAAACAGCGTGCCGCCTGCATCAAGCCGATAATCGTGCAGGTAGGAATCCTCCAAAACCAACAATGCATTCGAGTAAACGGTCACTTGCCCACCGGCAATCTCGGCATGCCGAATGACCAGCTCCGAGTCAGTGAACTGGGCCGACAGTTCGCCCCACAGGTTGGTGCCGTGCAGCGGCACCAATCGGACAGGCGCCTCGGCGCTGCCTTGGATGTGAATGGCCCCGCCGTGCACTGCGCGAATGGACGCGCCGTTGGTCAGCCGCAGCACGGTGCCGGGCTGCACGCTCAGCGTGACACCAGCCGGCACGGTGACCGGCCCGGCCACTACCACCGTGCCCACAGCCGGCGACAGCAGCGTGTTGGTCTGTAACGGCCCCACCAGCATCACCGTGGGTGTGCGCCAAATTCCGCTGGCCACATTCGAAAACCGTGAAGCGCCCGACCCGTTCACAGCCCGCACGCGATAGAAGTACAGCCGGTCAGGGGCCACTGTCAGATCGGTAAAACTGACCACATTCGGCCCCACGTTGGTCAGCCAGGTCCAGTCGGTCCCATTGGTCGAGCGTTGCAGCTCGAAGCCCGACTCGTTGGCGGCGTCTTCCTGCCACCACACCAGGATGCCGCCCGAGCTGACGGCCCGCGCAGCCAGGTTGTAAGGAGCCGGCGGAAGACCACCTACGGGTAACACTGCACCCGGATCAGTCCCGCCAAGCCCAGTCCCACGCACAGGCGAGTCCGGTGCCAGGCGGTAGTCGCCGCAAGCCGCATCCACAAACCGCGGCTCCACGCTGATATTGCCCGCTCCAGGCCATGGGCCGCCCTGCACATCGCTGTAGCTGAGGGCCAACGCGCCGCCGCCGGCCAAGTGAATGTTGGTGATGTTGCCCCACACAATCAGGTTGGTGCCCGATGCCAGGCCTGGCCCCGGATGGCCAGCCCGGGTGTAGAGGCTCAGGCCAGTGATGCAATCGGCGACGGTACTCTGGCTGATCACACAGTTGGATGCGGCGTAGGCCGCCACGCCAATCCCACAACGATAAATCAAACAGTTGCGGATGGTCACCCCGTGCGACAGGTCGGCCACCGAAATGGCCTTATCGGGAATGTCATGGATCAGGCATTGTTCGATGCTCATGCCCGGGGCGCCGCCCAAGTCCAACGCATCGGTGTTGGCCCCTTGCGCGTAGCGATAGGTGGTGCGTCGGACCTGGATGTTAGGATGATCAGCCACATCCGTCCCGTCGGAGCCGATCTGCTCAAACAGGCAATCTTCAATCTGCACCGGCGTGGCAGCGAACCGGATCTGGTCGTAGCGCAGCACGTGACTGCGCCGGAGTGTAAAGCCTGCCCCATTCGTGGCGGCCAAGAACAAGCGAGTGCTGGAGCGAAAATCCCGTAGCAGGCTGTCTTCGATCTCTACCAGGCCGCCGGGATGGGCGATCACCTGGCCTGCCACTAACTCCACTCCGCGCAGAGTCAAGGTTGCCCCAAGCCCACGGGCGCTCAACTCGCGCCACGGGCTGGCCCCATCCGCCGGAAGGAACCAGACCGGTTGATCAGGTGTGCCTTGGGCGGTGACTACGCCGTTGGTCAGCACCCGCACCGCCGCATTCGAGCTGACCAACACCACCACCCCTGGCTCAATCTGCAGGCTGGCTCCCCCAGGCACCACCAGCTCGTTGGTCAGTCGCACCACGCCATCCTCAGCACGCCAATGGGTCGAGCCGGTCAAGGTGCCCCCGGCCCATTGGGTGGCTGCTTCATAGACGATGTCTTGCTGCGCGCTGGTCAAGATCGTCCCCGTGTCATCCAGCGCCGCGATAAACAGCCGGTTCAGCCCCGGAACAAGCGACTGGCTCTTGGACCACAGCTTGGTCGTCGGGTCAAACTGCGCCTCCCACCCATTGACCACCACGCGCGTGGAGCCGCTGAGCGTGTTGGAGCCGCTCAGCAGTACCGTGTTGGCGGTCACCAGGGTGAACAAGTCGCCCGAAACGGCTGTGCCAGCGCCGCCCACCAGCAGCAGATCGGCTATCAACGAGAAGTCGCTGCTGTTAATGGCACCGTTGAGCCCCAACACAGCCAATACATGCGTGCCTGGGGCCAAGCGCGTGCCCACCGGGCCCAGATCAAATGTAGTAGGCGGATTACCGCCCGGGCCGGCGGAAGCCTCGTGGTTGGGCGGCAGAGACACCGCTGTATGCGGCGGTTCAGTGCCCACTGCGCCCGGGGCATTGCTGGAACGCGCAATCTCGACGCCGTCCAGCCATGCAATGAATCCGTCGTCCCAATCCATCACCAGCACCAAATGCCTGAGCGGGTCCACCGGCTCGGTAATCTCGAACGATTTGCGGATGTAGAGGGTGGTGTAACCGTTGAACATGTCGGTCAGCACCGTCGCATCGTCATTGTCTTCATACCCGAACCCGCCCGGGCCGGTCAGCCACGTGCTGTCCAACTCAGCTTCAGGTCGGGTCTGCCAACCGGCTCCGGGATGGTTGGTGCCTTTGTGGTAACGCCACAGATCACTGTGCCTAACCAAGAATGTAGGGGGCGGGGGCCCGGCCCCGACCTGAACTGTCAAGCCCTGGCCCCAACTTTGCCCAGGCAAGCCCGCTATTAGCGCCAGAAGACCCACTGCCAGGGCGTGGTGTTGCGTTTGCTCGTTCATTGGCCTATCACTGCATACAGATAACCCATTTTGGTCAAACGCGAAAGTCGAGCAGCTCAGTTTATCCCCGACGATTCACGCCTTGGGCCGATCGGCTGGCATGCCAGAAGAACTCCCTCACACCGGCCACGCACTGGCCGGTGTGCACCCCCGGCGGCGCGCTGGTTGCAGTGGTGCAGCGGGCCAACCGTTAGAATGGATAGACCCGTGTGGATCACGCCGTGGGCCGGCGCGCCATTGGGGGGCAACAGTCTGCCCTATTTTTCGGCCACCGACTCGCTTGCAGTTCACCAAGCGGTCGGCCAAGCTAACAACAAAGCCGTGCCGTGCGCTAGGGCGCCGTCACCTCAGCAACCCAACCGCACGGCACAAGCCCCGCCACCATCGATTGGCTTGTCTTGGTTAGGGAGCGCCGTAAATCAACCGGTAGAAAGCGGAGCCGGTGGCCTGGGGGACCACATACACATTCCGGCCATTGGCCTGGGTGACGCCCGTGGTCACGGTCGTCCAGGTTGGCGTGTCGAGGCTGGATGTGGTTTGGAGCCGGAACGGAATCAGTGGCCAGGACAGCGTCACGGTGTTTCCTGCTGCGCTGATGGCCAGACGCGGCTCGGCCGCGGTGGCCAACACGTTGTCAAAGGTGGCATCGGCCCAACCTGTGAGGTCTTGGCTTGCCACTAACAACCCCACATGCCCGCTGGGATACAGACGGTCTGGGTCCCTGCCGGTCAGCCGGGCCACGGGCGTGATGGTATTGGGCAACTGATACACTTCGCCCACAAACTCAAAGCCTCTGCCCATGAACACTAGCCGGTAATTCTTCCCGCGCTCGGGCTGCAGCACAATCGATTGGTCCTCGATATACCCGATCGGGGCACCCATCTCCACGCGCCAAATGTGCAGGTCGCCCGCCGGTTCCCAACCCAGCATGTAGCCTTCGCTGAGACTCAGCCCGGGGGTTTGGATGCGCGCGGCCAGGCCGAAGCTCTGCCAAGCCCGGTCGTCGAAGTCGATGACGTCGGCTGCAACGCAGAAGTCAGTGTAGATGAGAGGCAGGAAGCTGCCGGCTCGGGCGGAGCCGGCGCCGGGCGAAGAAGGCGCGGGCGCATAAATCCGATAGCCCCCGTTAGTGAGCAGGAAGCTGGCGGGCGGAGCCGTCTGCCCGCCAATGGGATCGTAATGCGTCCAGGGCGGGTCCAGATCGTCGCCGTCGGCGAAGTTGTCGAAGATCGTGGTCGAGCTCTGACCGGTGGGCACAAACAGCAGGTAGTCCATCACCACCATCCGCCGATGCTCGCCGGGTATGCCGCCGTGGGTTAGCCGCAGCGTATTGGTGCCGGAAAGACTGATCACCGCCGGCTCACCCCCAATCGTCAACGGTTCGTAGGTGTAGTTGAGCCGCATGAGGTGGTTGGCGATCTTGAACGTGCCCAGCCGCAGCGTCGTCTGCCCGCTCCGAGTAGGATCACTGGTCACGCGCTCCAAGTAAACCGTGCTGGCGCCAAAGCTGGCACACCGCAGATAGACCAAGTAGTTGGTCGGCTCGAACACGCGGGTATAGTTCATCCAGTCGCCCGGTTGCGTTAACCGCACTTGGTATTCCCACACCCCGGCGGCCCCATATTGGCTGCGCTGCGTATCGTGACGCCGAATGGGCAGAACATCTTGCACGGTAAGAATGTCTCCCGCTTCGTCTGTGCCGCTGGCGGTCACCACCGACCCTTGCGTGATCATGACCCGGTCGCCCGGGCGGTACTCCGCTAAGTCCGACCAATACTCGCCAGGGCCCTTGAAGTAGTCTACATCTGGTGTGCCTACCACACCGAAATACCCAACCCCAAACCCGTTGATTTGCATCGTCCCGGTGGTGTCCATCCCGGACACCGGGATCGGGTCCAACTGAAACACGCCGTTGGAATAGTTGTAGTCCTCGCACTCGATCGTCTTGACCGGCGGCGTGAGCAAATACGCGTCCGTAAAGGTGTCGAACCAGAAGGTATTGGTGGACCTGAGCCTGCCTGCAGTGTCTACCAACTCGATGCGCGCTGAATATACCGTGTTGGGGGCCAGCGTGCCGGGCGCGGTGGCGAAGTTCACGTTACTGCCGTTGGCCGGCCACGGCGCCAGCGCGGCGGACACATCAACCCCGTTGAGGTAAAGCTTGGTGGCCCTGGCATCGATCTGATTGGTGGTGAAGGTGCGGGCATTGAAGCTAATCCCGCTAGCCACCGGATGGAAGTTGGCAAACCGCCCAGCCGGAACGCGGCTGACCACCTGCGGTGTGCCAAGCACCGGATGCGACAACGCTGGAGCCGGGGCCAGGTTCGGATCCGCCGGGCCGGAATAGTAATTGTCATAGGTGACATCGGTGGTGCCCGAGGTACCCTGGCGGCTGAAACTCAGGAAACCACAGGCGCCGTGAGTGAACCCGCTAACGGTGTCTTCCACCTCCAGCGTGACCAACGGACGGGTAAGGTCAAACAGATCGTAAGCCTGCGCTGTCAGTCGCGTGCCCACGGCCTTGAAGAGTATCCGATACGAACGCCCCGGCACGAACGTGATCTCCCCCACAGCCAGCGTGGTGGTTTTGAAGCCAGCTCTGACCACATTGATCTGGAACTGCCCCTGACGCCGGTCACCTGGGTTTTCACCGTACTGCGACGCGTCGTAGTTGCAGATGATCCCCTGAGCGTTCGCTGGATTCAAGTTCGGCACCACTTGGCCTGTGCCGGCATCCGTCATGCGCCCGAACAACACCATGGCCTGGTTCTTAGCCGTGCCCGGCCAACTAGCGATGTCGATGGCCACGTAGAAGTCCGTGTAATCCTCCATCCGATACCACATCCCAACCGCTGGCGCTGTGCCGGGGATAGGATTGCATTGGAGCCGTACCCCTTTGCCATGGGTAGTCTCCGGGAACGTGGTGGTCACCAGAGCCGGATTCAGCGAAGAAAGAATCCAACCGGCTGCGGTGAACTGAGCCGTGTTCGAGTAGGAATCGAAGTTGTCACTCACGATTCCTTGGGCTTGGACACCAGGTGGCCCGCCCACCGCCACAAGAACAATTCCGCCGGCCACAACCGCACCGGAGGCCGAATGTAACAGCTTCCACAGGGCTGGAAGTCCATTGGGATGGGCTTGAGACAGGTTCTTCATACACGCGCTTGAATTGGTTATTGGTTCACATCTCGGGCTTACGCAGCAACTCTACGCCCATCGGCCCATCCGTCAAATCTTTTCTGCCCACCTCAAGTCCTGAAACGCGGGCCTGCCTTCCTGGCCCGCAGTAGCCGCCAGACAGCGAAAAACCCCGTGCCTACCCTTCGACAGCTTTTCATCTGGATGGGCCCGAGGGCGATCTGCATCCAGCGCAGCGGGGCGAAAGCCCGGGGTTGGAGCCGACCGCGCGTGTGCGGTGTCAGTGGCTCTGGATGCCGTAAGCCCTTCTGGTGGCGCTGGTTAGTGCGGTGGTCAGTGGTTGGGTTTTTTAATCCCTCGGCACTGTTTTCCACCCCCGCCTCCAACGGCCCTCGGTCCACAGCATGCCCTGGGGCCAAGCCCGATTGCACCCTATGCGCGCTGAAGACCGGATTACGCGCAAAACAGGATGCCCTTGGTGCCAGTGTTCAAGTTGGTAGTCGAGCCCTTGAAATCCAAGCCGGTGCACCTTGTTAAGCCTCAGCCCAAGTGAAGGGCCGCCCACCACAGGGTGGCACCGGGCACTGCCACTACCAGATAACTGAGGCCAAGCCAAGCGGACTGGTTTGCGCGCCTTAGCGCTTGCTCTTCTTGGCCTGGCCGGGTTCTCCAGCGGTAAGAGCGCTTCGGCGTCGGATGTCTCAGCTACAAACCAGCCCGGACTTGTTTCAGCCGCGCGGCTAACCGGTCGGCGATGTCCTTGTGCAGGGTGATGAGGTTGCGCGTCTCGCCCAGATCTTCGGCCAGATTATAAAGCTGGCCGGCTGGGTCATGGCCCAGCTCGATCCCGGTATTACGGCTCAAACGGGCGCCGCGGCTTGGCTCGATGTATTTCCACGGCCCGGAACGCAGCGACAACGGCCCGCCTTGTTGGACCAACTGGTCCCGGCCGGTTCCGGAATCGCCCAACAACGCGGCCACCAGGTTCAGGCTATCGGGGCCGACGCCTGCCGCTAGCTTCTGGCCAGTTAACGCCGCTAAACTGGCCAACAAATCCACTTGGCTAATCAGCGCATCCGACACGCCGGGTTTGACCCGGCCCGGCCACCGTACCAGGAACGGCACGCGGGTGCCGCCTTCGAAGGCGCTGTATTTGCCGCCCCGCAACGGCCCAGCCGGGCGATGGTCACCCAGCTTTTCCTTGGCCTGGTCTTGGTAACCGTCGTCCACCACCGGCCCATTGTCGCTGGTGAAAATGACCAGCGTGCGGTCCGCCAGCCTGAGCCGATCCAAGGTTTCCAGCAGTTGGCCCACGCACCAGTCCAGTTGCACAATCACGTCGCCGCGCGGGCCCATAGGGGTTTTGCCGACAAAACGCGGATGCGGCACCCGCGGCACGTGAATGTCGTGCGTGGCGAAGTAGAGGAAAAACCGATTGCTCTGGTTCCGTTCGATGAACCCGACTGCCTTGGCGGTGAGCACGTCAGCCATCTGCTCGTCCACCCATCGGGCTGCGCGCCCGCCGCTCATGTAACCGATGCGGCTGATCCCGTTGATGATGGTTTGGTCATGGCCATGGCTGGGCCGCAGCTTGAGCAGATGCGGATGGTCCCTGCCCGTCGGCTCATTGGTCAGCGGCGTCGAGTAACTCACCACAATCGGGTCCTGCGGGTCAGCTCCAACCACCCGATGATTTTCCACATACACGCACGGCACCCGATCACCTGTGGCCGGGATCAAAAAGCAGTAGTCGAACCCCAACTCCAGCGGGCCGGGTTGGATCACCCCGTTCCAGTCGGTCTGGCCCCGGCCGTGGCCCAGGCCCAAGTGCCACTTGCCAATCACAGCCGTAGTGTAACCGGCTTGCTTGAGCACCGAGGCCAAGGTGGGCCGACCCGGCTCGATAATGAGCCCGGCGTCACCCGGCAACACGCCCGTGCCTGGGCGACGCCAAGCATATTGGCCGGTCAACAACGCATACCGCGACGGCGTGCAGGTGGCTGCCGGCGCATGACCATCCGTAAACCGCAGCCCCTCACGAGCCAACCGGTCAATGTGAGGCGTCTGAACCCGGGTTGCCCCGTAGCAACTCACATCCCCATAGCCTAGGTCGTCAGCATAAATCAGCACGACGTTCGGTCCTTGGCCGGCAAGTTCTGCAGCGCAGATCAGCCCCGCAAACCCGGCAGCCCACAACCCGACAAACACTAGACCAACTGGCCTGCCCTCAAGCGTCCACCATCGCTGTCCCATGCTGCGGCTAATTGCTACCCAGCCCTCAGCCGGGGTCAACCAAATCTCTTGCTTCGTCAATCGAAGCTGAGTCCAAGCACACACATCGCACGCAATCTGAACGCATTGACCGCCTGTTTGGGAAAAGCCGTGACGCTGCGCGTTTGTGCTAGCGACCAGCGACTCCGCTGCAGCCTTTGATAGGGGTAGGGATGGCGGGATTAGCGCCACCCCTCCCTCCGAACCGGACGAGCGGTTCTCCCGCATCCGGCTCTCCAGTCAGTGGGGTCTCCGCGAGACTAACCATAAGCACAAGAGCCA
>Ga0078972_1012769_pt1 | contig 14232 bp, 15 predicted proteins | sample YelNatPaOPGAMG01_FD_67568 | JGI IMG/M metagenome (GOLD analysis project Ga0078972, IMG submission 67568) | Hot spring thermophilic microbial communities from Obsidian Pool, Yellowstone National Park, USA - OP-RAMG-01 (SPADES assembly) (version 2) | ecosystem: Environmental > Aquatic > Thermal...
CACAAACCCGGCGCTCTATAGCCTCCCTGTGGGGTATTCCCTCAGCAAAGCTTCTGGGGTACCGAAAGAAGGCATGGCGGTGATGCCGATAATTCTGCCAAATGCGAGCCTTTTCATGCCATACAGGGGTGGGCTCAGCCCACCCCTGTATTACACCTTCACGCCTGCGATCAAACAGAGGCGCTGTTAGCTGCTCGTTACATCCACCCAGTACACTTTCTCCTGACAGCTCGAATCGTCAAGGTTTTTGAGGGTGATCTTTACTTTGTAGTTACCAGAGGGAGGATTATCGCTCTCGATACCACTATCAATCTTTAAGGCTTCGATAGCGAAATTTCTACCGCTTGCAGTTTTTTTATCAGTCTTATGTTGATTTTCGTTTCCTAAGTACAACTCTGCTTTCACCTCAATACTATCGTTGCATACGTTGTCGTCAACCCAGCCGTCAAGGAGAACTTTCCATTTTCCACCTTCCTTATGCCATACAGCTCTTATTGGATGCTGGTCGGTATTGATGAGCTTGAAGTAGCAGCAGCACTCGCCACCCAGTGTTATTTGCTCCGTAAGGGTGGCTGGAAGGGTCGTACATGTATTTTGGACCTCAACCCGCACTTCATAGGTTCTACTCTCACATTCTTCAATATCTACAAACTGGTAAGAAGCTGCTGTTGTCCAATCGGAAGAAGTCCAGTCAGTCCACGATGTCTGTGATATCTTCTTGCGGTAAGAGTAACGATACTCAAGAGTTGGGCTTCCACTGGCCTGGACATTGGTTATCTCAATCGTGCAGGTCTTGCAAGGTGGTGTTGGTGTTGGTGTTGGTGCTGGGGGTTTTTTACAGGTGCTACAGGTACTCTGAAAATCAGTGCTAAGTGCCTCTGGACAGCTACAAGAAGCAGTAACATTAAAATCAGTTATGGTAGCTGGAACGCATACTGTTCCGCCACCGCCGCCGCTTCCACCTGTGTAGGTGTTCGTAATCGTCCAATCGCCATACCAGTTACCACTACCCGTAGTGACGGTAATACTACCATCAGAATACTGGGTTGACCAGCCTTCGGGCACAGGATCCTCGATGATAGTGTAGGTACCTTCTCCTAAGAAAAACTTCGCCTCTCCAGCACCGGTGATTGTGAAAGTACCCACTTGCGTGTTACCCTTTTTCACCGTGAAAGAAAACTCTGTTGACGTTGACGGTGGGTCACATGCAGGAACATCTCGAACCGTTGCCTGCGCAGCAGCGTTATCACCACATTGAACCTGTTTCCTCAGGATGAAAGCGTAGAGGTTGGCGCTGTCGGTATCGCTCACTGTAGTGTCGCCATACTTCCCAGAGGCTGTAGCGGTGTTGGTGACAACTTGCGCAGGCCCTTCCCAAGTTGGAGTGCATTCTACATCGAACCCCCAAACGCCGCCTGGTGCTAATGTGCCGGTATAGGTATATTCTTTGCTGACTCCACCACAATTGTCATCCACACGTACATTGGTTAGAGGAACGTTACCGGTGTTGGTGACGGTAATGTGATATTCTGCCGTTTCCCCGGCAGGAACAAAATCTGGTCCGGTTTTCTCAATCTTGATAGCAGGCTGAGGTTCAACCGGCACGGCACCCTCCTCTGGGGCATAAACCGTTACCGAGTTTCCGTTGGTGATGGAAACCACAGCCTTGTTCCGGTACTTAACGCCTGGCTCAAAGGTGAGATTGGTGAAGGAATAATCGAAGGTTGCGCTTCCTCCGGCTGGGATCTGCGAAGTCACCGAAATAGTGATGGAATCTACATCCACCCACATGGTGCCGTCCCACTTCTGCAGCTGGTCCACAATGGTGAGACCGGTGGTAGCGACAGTGCCGGTATTGTTGACCGTAATCGTTCCGCTGACCGAGTTCGGAGTGAAAGTAGCGGTCTTGGAAGCAGTGATGGTGGTAGTTGTAGCTGGTGCGGTCCCACCGCCGCCACCTCCAGCCGGTGCTCCACCACCACCTACCACTGCTCCACCTCCACCCGGGGCGCCGAAGTAGGCTGCGGCGATGCGTCTTGCCCACTGGAGGACAAAACCGTCCTTCTGGGCGTCCTCACACCGGGCAAGGACTCTTTTCACCGCCTCAACAAACTCGGGGTACCTCGTGAGGTCGAAGTTCGGGATATCGCTGCACTTCACAAGGCCCGGATAGAGCTGCTTCGCCACCTCATAAACAATGACCTGCGCCGTAGTGTAGTAGTTGGCCTCTCCGGCGTCGTTGGTCTTTCCACTTTCCAAGATGATGCCCTTCTTCACCCGGGCAGTTCCTCCGGGAACATCGGCGTAAAGGACGTAACAGGAATCGCTGGCGCCGCTGACCTCGTAGTTGCCGCAATCATCAGTCTGCGTCTCGAGGACCTGTCCCCCCTCCCCCTCAAGACGGACCTTCGCCTGCGGGGCCGGGACGTTGCCCTCAGAGACCTGGGGGCTGGCGCAGGAAAGGGTGTAACAGTTGTTCCCCGGCATCGCCACCTTACCACGGATTCCGGTCACTCCAGGAGCACCGAACTGGGCTCCCGGTAGGCAACCCACCACAAGGAGCAGAACCACAAGACCCACAGCACCAAGGGAAAACACGATGACCTTTTTCATCTAAAAACCTCCTTCTGGGTTTTCTGCCTCCAGACTACTCTGGGAACAACCGGGAGAGAATAGGCCATTTTTCCTATTTTCTGGGAAGGGAAGGACTATTTTATCCCGGGTGCTGGCAGGGGCTCATAGGCCCTGCGGTTGAGTAAGCAAAAAGAAGACCCAGAGGGGATGTACTGCAGGCAAAACCTCTCAGTGCAACCTACGACACGAGTCCCGGAACCTGGCCAGAAGCCTCCCGGAGGGTCCGGTAGAAATCCTGAACGTCCCGGCCCTTGACGAGGTAGGCGTAGGCACCCCGGCGCAGGGCTTCCTCCTCGTACTCTTCATACATGCTGAGCATCACCACCGGGATGGCAAGCTCCTTTTTGAGCTTTTCCAGAAGTTCAAGCCCGTCTTCGTTGTTCAGGCGGACGTCAAGGACCACCACATCGGGGTTGAGCTTCTTGAGGCGGGAAAGAACTCCCCGGCTCCCTGTACTTTTCCCCACCACCCGGAGATCCGGCTGGCTGTTGATGAGGAACTCAAGGCTCTCAAGGAGGAAACGATTATCGTCGATCAAAAAGACCCGGACTTCTCTGCGCCCCACAGCAATACCTCCTTTGCTTCACACAGCATACCCCTTTTCCCCCTTTCCTGCTATAGGCAGGAAGACCTATTTGTATGGCCCCTTGGTCCTATTTTGCCTCCTCCAGGAACCCCTCACGGAGGGCTAAAAAGATGACTTCCTGGCGGTCGGAAAGGCCGAGTTTCTGGAGGATGTTGCTCACGTGGTTCTTGACGGTTTTCTCGCTGATGAAGAGGAGCTCTCCAATCTCCCGGTTGCTCTTCCCCTGGGCAAGGAGCCGCACCACTTCCTGTTCCCGGGGAGAGAGTTTCTCCCGGATGGTCGACCTCCCCTGGGGGACCGCCCGCTTGACCAGATGGTGAATCCTGGAGTAGACGAGGTCGCTCAGGAGAACCTCACCCGAGAGACAGGCCCGGATGCTGCGCAAAAGCCGCTCCGGCGAATCCTGCTTGAGGACGTATCCCCGGGCTCCCTCAAGAATCGCCTGGACGACAACCTTTTCATCCTCCTCCACCGTGAGCATGAGAAAGACCGTCCCCTTTTTGGCCTCACGGAGCTTCCGGAGAAGCTCAAGCCCGTTCCCCCCGGGGATGTTGAAGTCAAGGAGCACCAGGTCCACTTCAATGGGGAGAATTTTCGCCACCGCCTCCTCGAAGCTGTGGGCAAGCGCCACGACCTCAAAATCCCCTTCGGCTTCAAGGAGCTTCTTGAGCCCGGCCGCAAAAATGGGATGGTCGTCCACCAGGGCCACCCGCCACTTCGTCATCCCTGCTCCACCTCTTCCAGGGGAATGAGGGCCTCAACCTTCGTCCCCTTTCCGGGTGAGGAACTGATCCGCAACCGCCCCCGTACGGTCCGAAGCCGCAGACGCAGGTTCATAAGGCCGAAATGCCCCTCACCGACTTCCCCCCGAGCAAAGCCCACCCCGTCGTCCTCCACAAGGAGGCGGAGTTTCGCCCCCTGCAGCGCCTCAAGCACCACCCGCACCTTCTTTGCCCGGGCATGTTTGGCGACGTTCGAGAGGGCCTCCTGGAGCACTGCCACCACCGTCCTGTACACCCGGAAGGCCAGAAGACCCGAAGGGAGGGCAAGGCTCTTCTCCACCGCAATTCCCGGGGGCAGGAAGCTCTCGATCACCTCCTCGACCTTCCGCCCGAGCTCAAGAGGGGACACCGGCCTTCCCTTGAGCTCCGAGAGGATGAAACGGGATTCCTCGATGGCAATGGTGTTGAGGTTCCGGACTTTCTCAAGAAGCTCCCGGGCAAGTTGCCGGTCTTTCCCCACTTCCTGGCTCAAAAAATGGAGGTAAATCTGCTCCGAGGCGAGCACCTGCGCCAGGCCGTCGTGCAGCTCCCGGGCCAGGCGGCTCCGCTCCGCTTCCCGGGTGAGTTTCTTGGTCTCCTCAAGGAGGCGCAGGTTCTCAAGGCAGGACTCTGCAAGAGCCGAAACCACAGAAAGAAGGAGGAAATCAAGGATATCTAAGGTGTCGTCACAGAAGGCAAAAAGCACGTAGTGCCTGGCTTTCTGCACTGCGAAAGGTAGAGCAAGGAGGGACCGGCTCTGGAACTCCAGGAAACGGGGTACTCTTTCCTCAAAAAGAAACGCCACCCTTTCCTGAAGGGGAGACAGAGCTCTCCAGGTGAGCTCCTTCGGCCAGCCCAGGGTAAAGACCCGCCACGACCTCCGGGGCGAAAAGCGGAAAATCGCCACCTGGGAGGCCCCGGTGAGGACCCGCACCGCGTCGGAGAGCTTCGCAAAAGCCTCATTCTCTGAGGAAGCACAGGGCACCCGGCGGGCAAAAAGGGAGACAATCTCAGAAAGGGCGAGGATTCTCCGCTCATGCTGGCGCCGCAGGAGGTTCTCTGCAAGGAGAAGGCCGATGCTTTCCGCCAGCGCCGAAAGCCGGGGGAGCTCCTCACGGGGGAAGGAGGGAAGAAGCGCGTTGAGGTTGAGGACCCCGATGACGTTTCGGGCACTGTCGAAGACCGGAAGGGATACCGAGGCGTGTTTTCTCGTCTGGCGGCGGTCAGGATACGGGGAACCGGCGTCGATCACGATGGGTTCCCGGCGCTCAAAGACCAGTGCAGAGATACTCCCCTCTTCGTTCCCCACCCGCATCCCCAGGTACTCCCTGCGGATGCCTCGCCCGGCGGCAAGGTAAAGCTCACCCTTTCTGTCCCGAAGAATCAACGACCCGCTCTCTGCCTGGGCGACCTCTAAAGCCAGGTCGAGGATGTGGTCGAGAACCTTCTGCTCTTCTTCGGAAAGGACATACTCGGGAATACCCATCCCCCCTGGGGAGATTATACCACCTGTGCTTTTCTTTGAAAGATGTACTCTCCCCTGTGGACCATTGTGAAACTAATCTCCCACGCGGCACTACAGACCATAGGGATTCCGTCGGGGAAAGTAACCCTGTGAGACTGCTTCGCCCGCAACGGCCTCTTTGTGGGCCATTGCAAACTCGCTGTTTCGTTTGCGAAACAATCTTCTTGGGGCTTTCTTGTCGCTTCACAGTTCGGAATAACCGGCAAAAGGTGCCACCGCGAGGTCGATTTTTGCTTCCAAGCGATCCCATAGGCTCATTCGCTCCGCTTGCAGCGACTCCCCACCCTGTCACCGCAAGCTCGTCGTCTCTTCTGCGAAGTAGTCGCGCTTTTCTTTGTCATTGCGAGCCTCGCTTTTTCGTCTGGCGAAGCAATCTCGCTTTCCATCCCCAAGGCTGGTCATTGCGAGCTCGTCTTTCCGTTTGCGAAGCAATCTCAATGACGAGATTGCTTCGGGGCTTCGCCCCTCGCAATGACGCACAAGGGGTCCCTGCGAGGTTGTCGTGTCGCGCTTTTCTTCTGTCATGCGAGGTCGTCGTTTCGTCCTTTCCTCGGTCATTGCGAGCCTCGTTTTTTCGCCCTTTTCTTGGTCATTGCGAGCTTGTTGTCTCGTTTGCGAAGCAATCTCCTTCCTCACTCTGTGGGAATACGGGATTGCTTCGGGCCTTTGGCCCTCGCAATGACGAACAAAAAGGGTCATTGCGAGCCTCGTTTTTTTCGTTTGGCGAAGCAATCTTGTGAGACTGCTTCGTCGCTTCGCTCCTCGCAGTGACAAAAGAGGGGGGTCCTCGCATTGACAAAAGAGGGGGGTCCTTGCAGGGACACAACATGAGATTCCTCGCAGGAACAGAAAAGAGCTTGCGGCGACTTCCTGGCATGTCACTGCGGGGTCGTCGTTTCGTCCTTTTCTTCGTCCCTGCGAGGTCGTATTTTCGCTTCCGAAGCAGTCTCAATTGCGAGATTGCTTCGGGGCTTTGGCCCTCGCAATGACTGGGGAAAAGTCACTGTGGGGTCGTCGTTTCGTTTCCGAAGCAGCCTCACCGTCCCAACCACAGGGATTTTCATGCTACAATAGGAAAAAGGAGGAGAGACTGGTGCGCAGAATTGCCGACCTCACCGAGGAGGAACTCGAACTCCTTGTGGAGCGCAAAATCCTCGAGATCCTGGGGGATCCGGACGAGGGTCTGGAACTTCGGGAAGAAGTGAAAGCAAAACTCAAGAGCCGCCTCCGTGATACCGCAACCGTTCCCCACGAAGAGGCTGTGAAGCACTTCCATGCAGATTGAATGGAACAGGGAAGCCCTCGAGGACCTCAGGCGGCTTGACCCTCAGGTTGCCCGAAGGATTCTCAAAAGACTTACCTGGTTTGCGCAAAACTTCGACCGGGTCATCCCTGAACCCCTGGGTGGAGAGCTGCAGGGGTTGTATAAACTCCGGGTGGGCGACTGGAGGGTCATTTACGCCCTGAGGGGCGATGCCATGCATATCCTTCTTGTGGGGCACCGGAGGGAAATTTACAGGTAGAGATATCATGACTCCCTTCAATCCGCCACCGTAAGGTTGCCTTCTCGTCTCCGAAGCAGCCTCTGAGGTCCCTCGCCGCTTTGCGACCTGGAAGGACAGAAAAAAGCGGCTTGGAAATAGCAGGAAAGAAACAGCTCGGAATATACGAAGTGACCTTCAAAGAGAAAGCAACATCAACGGGGTATCCTCAGAGTTCTATCGGGAGCCTCCGAATCCGGACGGCGTTCTCCTCCACAGTCACCGCGCAACCCCGAAGAAGGAACGACTCAACCTGAGGAACCACCTCAAGGAGCCTCCGGGCAACGATTTCAGGCTCCGGAAAGGGCAAACGCAGGGTAATAAGACTCGGAGAGGAGTAGCCCGAAAGCGCCAGAAGAACCGAGAAGTCCAGGTCCTGGGTGATGACAACCCGTCTTTCCCGGCGAGCGAACTCGAGAACCTCGAGGTCCTTTGCGCTGGCAGGTAAAACCTCCGATACCCGCAGGATGTCCCAGCCCTGCTCCCGAAGCAACCTGACGGTCCTGGGGGAGATGTTCATGTCGGCGAAGAAACGCAAAGTCGCCATACCCTCAGGTGCCCGGCACAATGTGGTACTCTTCGGCAACAACCCAGGCAGCGTACTTCACGGCCTGCCGGACATCCTCTGCTTCAAGCTCCGGGTATGCCTCAAGGATTTCCTCAACAGACTTCCCCCCGGCAAGCATCTTTAAAATCACGCTCACCGTAATTCTTGTGTTGCAAATGGTCGGTTGACCCAGACAGACGCTCGGGTCAACAGTGATGCGGTCGAGTTTCTCCGGCATTGTCTTTCCCCCTTCTTGAGAGTCCATTGCGTAGTATACCCCGACTCCACCCCAACGACAAGGAGTGGGGGAACCCGACCCGTGCCACTCCAGGCATATTTTAGGGCAAGACAATCACCGCAAGGCTACGGCATCACCTCAAAAGCAACATTGGAAAACAGGATTACCCCAGGGACTTTCGACCCCTCGCAAGGACAGAAAGAGTACCACTGCAGGGTCGTCTTTCAGGCGGGGTCATTGCAAGCTCGTCGTTTCGTCCTTTTCTTCGTCCCTGCGAGGTCGTCTTTTCGTTTCCGAAGCAGTCTCAACCACCAGATTGCTTCGGGCCTTCGGCCCTCGCAATGACCCACAAAAAGTGTCACTGCGAGCCTCGTTTGTTCGCCTGGCGAAGCAGTCTCTGAGGTTCCTCGCCGCTTTGCGGCTCGGAATGACCAAAGAAGAAGGGCTCGGAGTGACTGAAGAAAAAGGGCTCGGAGTGACCAGGGGAGAGGGCCTCGGAATGACCAGGGGAGAAGGACTCAGAAGGACCAGAGAAGAGGGGCTCGGAAGGACCGAAAGAGAAGTGTTCAGAATGACTCAAGGAGAAAGGCTCGGAAGGACTGAAGAAGAAGGGCTTGGAAGGACCAGAGGAGAGGGGCCTGGAAAGACAGGAAGAGCATTGGCTCGGAGTGACCAGAGAAGAAGGACTCAAAGGGTAGAAAAAATTGGCTCGGAAAGACAGGGAAAGAAGTGGCCTGGGATGACCGAAAAAGGAGTGGCTCGCAAGGACCGGAGAAGCAGTCCCTTTCCCCTGCTTTGTAGCCCGGAACGATCGGGCAAGAAAAGGGCAAGAACAGTCGAGAGGAAGACAGCAAGAGCGACCAGTGCAGAGAACACTGGAATTCCAAAAGGGTGTGAAACTGGCCACTCTGGGTGTTTCCAGGTGTTGCGTCACAGTGTGGTATAATGGGGAGCAAAAAGGTGAGGAAGCCCTATGCCTCGGCTCATCAGCGTGCGTGACTTTCGACAGCACATGAAGGAAATCCTGGGGAATGAAGAGGTCATCGTCACCAGAGACGGGGTACCGGTGGCCCGGGTAGTTCCCCTTGACCCTGTAGAGCGTTTTGCAATGTTCCTCGAAGGGGTGAAGAAGAACTTCGAGGAAGCAGGCCTTGATGATGCTGAAATCCAGGCAATGTACCGTAAGGCCCGAGGAAAGGCGTCTTGAAAGTCGTCCTTGATGCCAATGTCTTCATCGCCGCGCTCCTCAAAAACGGAGGCACCGCCTTCCAGGCTATGAGCATCGCCCTGCGGGAATACGAGGTCATTGTGCCGGAGCAATTCATCAGAGACCTTTACTCTTTCCTGCAGCAGGCCAGGAAAAAGGGAGTGAAAACCAGTCCTGAAGATTTCCTCAAAGAAATCGCCCATCTCCAGGACAAGGGCATCGTCAGGGTCGTCAAAACGTGCGGTTCCCTTTCCATTTCTCCCCACGAGGCAGACAACCACTATATCGAGGCAGCCGTGGAGCACCAGGCCCCGGTGATCCTGAGTGGCGATGCAGACCTCAACGTTAGGGAAGTTCGAGAAAAGGTCCGTGAGGAGTACGGGATCACCATCCTCCCTCCCCATGAGTTCCTGGAATGGCACAGAAAGTGTTGCGCCTCGCACTGAGGCACCTGGACTTTTGCAGGAGCTCCATCCAGATTCCATGCTGTGTGTAAGAAGGCTACTTCATCGCTTCGCTCGCAACGACAGAGAAACGCCTGCCAGATTGCTTCGCTTCGCTCGCAATGACCAACAAAAAGAGTCATTTCGAGCTTGTAGTATCGTTTGCGAAGCAGTCTCACCTCTCAGGGGTCATTGCGAGCTCGTCTTTCCGTTTGCGAAGCAATCTCAATGACGGGGTTGCTTCGGGCTTTCAGCCCTCGCAACGACAAGGGGGGAAGTCATTGCGAACTCGTTTTTCCGCCTGGCGAAGCAATCTCGTATTCTTTGGTTCTGAGACTGCTTCGCTTCGCTCGCAGTGACGCACAAGGAGCCCTGCGAGGTCGTCGTGTTGTCCTTTTCTTTGCCTGCGAGCTCGTCATTTCGCCCTTTCCTCGGTCATTGCGAGCCGCGTTTTTTTCGCCCTTTTCTTGGTCATTGCGAGCCTCGCTTTTTTGTCTGGCGAAGCAATCTCGCTTTCCGTCCCCAAGGCTGGTCATTGCGAGCTTGTTGTCTCGTTTGCGAAGCAATCTCCTTCCTCACTCTGTGGGAATACGGGATTGCTTCGGGGCTTTGGCCCTCGCAATGACGAACAAAAAGGGTCATTGCGAGCCTCGTTTTTTTTCGTTTGGCGAAGCAATCTCGTGAGACTGCTTCGTCGCTTTCGCTCCTCGCAGTGACAAAAGAGGGGGGTCCTCGCAGTGACAAAAAAGAGGTCCTTGCAGGGACACAACATGAGATTCCTCGCAGGGACAGAAAAGAGCTTGCGGCGACTTCCTGGCATGTCACTGCGGGGTCGTCGTTTCGTCCTTTTCTTCGTCACTGCGAGGTCGTATATTCGTTTCCGAAGCAGTCTTGCTTTTCACAGTATTGAGACTGCTTCGCTTCGCTCGCAGCGGCAAAAGAGGGAGGCTGCTTCGTCGCTTCGCTCCTCGCGGTGACAAAGTATGGGTGTCCCTGCGAGGTCGCCGTTTCGCTCTTCTTCTTTGTCACTGCGAGGTCGTCGTTTCGTTTCCAAAGCAGTCTCGACGTTTGGAGAACGTTTCATTTCAGAGATATCCCAAAGAAGTGGTCGTGTGTTACATCGCTCCAGCAGTACTTTCCTGAACGTACTCCATGGGGTATATATTGGTGAGGAAGCAGAGGAAACCGGGGAGCTATGATTAACCCATACCGGCGAGTTCGTTTCTGCGAAAGGGGGAGGTTTGGTTGAATTTTCTGAAAAAAACTTTCCTGGAGAGCGAAGTTTGTTCTGGACGGGTTACGGTACTACCCCAAATCCTTTCTCGATGGGGATTTCTGGAGAATTGTTCTTCGCTCCTCGAATTCCTACGACTCTCTCCCCTTTTCTCCTCAGAAAATCTATAAACCATTCGTGGAAAAGTTGGTCGCTCTTTTCTTTCGAAAGGAGGGTTTTTTCGAATTTCCCATTGACTATTATGGGAAGAAGTTCACCCTTCGTCTCTTTTCAAAGGAAGAAATGCATGGGGATGTTTCAGGGCAATTTTTGGAGCTTTTGTTTCCCTATCTTTCCCAAAGTTCGTCACCTTTTCTGGCCCCTTGACGGGGAATACGATAATGAGAAAACCTACCTCCGTAGCGGTGATGGAGTTTTCGATATTGGAGCGTGTATGGGTGTTTTTTCGTGTCTCGCCGGTTTGGCGACTGGAGAAGAAGGGAGGGTTTATGCGTTTGAGCCGCTCAAAGAGTGGGCTTCGCTTCTCCGGATGAATATTGCTCTGAATAATCTTCATAACGTGACTGTGGTGGAAAAAGCTCTGGGGGACTCTCCCGGTACAGTCCGAATGGAAGGTATAACGATTGTTGATGGGGCTGGAGATATCCCCGTGACAACGATTGATACATTCGTTCGAGAAAAGGGAATAGAAAGGATTGATTTCCTCAAGATGGATGTAGAGGGTTTTGAGCGCAAAGTCCTTTTGGGGGGAAAAGAGTCTCTGAGCAGGTTTAAACCGCGGATGGGTATTTGCATCTACCATTTACCTGATGACCCGGAGGTTTTGAGGAGGATAATTCTCGATATCAACCCCAATTACCGTATCGAAAAGAATTCAACGGGGAAGAAATTTCTGGTATATTGAATGGGTGAGGAAGCGAAACGAAGGGAAGAAGTAATGATGGGCGTGATTGGCTTGTTTCGGAAAATTTCCTGGAGGCTGAATCTCCTCCAGAAAGCCCTTTCCTCCCCTCTCAAAACCGACTGGGGTGGGGTGTTGCGGGGAATCTTTTCTTCGCATTCCCCTTCCTATCCCCAACCAACCCTTCTCCGCGAAGAAAATGGTTTGGGGTGCTACCAGGTGAAAGAGCGGGAGGTATGGTTTCCCCTGGGCTTTGACCCTGCTTTTCTGGATTCTATGTATGAGGAAATATTTGTGCAGAAAGTTTACGAATACAGTTATTGCCGGATTCACCCCGGGGAGTGGGTGGTGGACGCCGGAGCGTGTGAGGGGTTCTTTTCGCTCTATGCGCTGGAGCGGGGAGCGAATGTTCTCGCTTTTGAGCCGGTTCCCGAGATCGCGGAAGCTCTGGAGAAAACCCTCGAGAAGTATGTTGAAGCGGGAAGAGCAAAAGTTTTTCCCTTCGGACTGGGTAGAGAGAGGGAGGAGAAAACGATATTCCTTTCCTCCATTAATTCCGGTTCGAACACCGTAAACCGGGATTTTATGGAACTCCACGCTGAGGGGATGAAAGTGAATCGAGAGGAACAAGTTCTGATTACCCCCTTAGATGAAGTGGTTTGTGATCTCAACTTTCCCATCTCTTTCCTCAAAGCTGATGTGGAGGGTTCCGAGCGGGAACTTCTTTTGGGTGCCAGGGAAACCATCCGCTCCTACAAACCCCGCCTCTCAATATGCACCTACCACCTCCCCGATGACTGGCGGGAAATCCCCCGCATGGTGGAAAGCTTCAGGATGGGGTACAGGATAAGGTTCAGCGGGCTTTTTGACCATATGTATGGGTGGTGAGGGGATGAATAGCAATCCCCTTGTCTCGGTCATCCTCCCGGTTTACAACCGGGAGAAATACCTTGCAACGGCCATTGAGTCGGTTCTCCAGCAGACCTATGGCAATCTGGAGCTCCTGATTGTTGACGATGGGTCGAAAGATCGCTCGCCGGAGATTATCAAGGAGTACGCTGCAAGAGACAGAAGGGTTCGTTTTGTTCTCCATGAGGAGAACCGTGGGGTTTCTGCGGCACGGAATACCGCGCTTTCCATGGCTCAAGGAGAGTGGATTGCCCTTATTGACTCTGACGATGCCTGGCATCCAGAGCGACTGGAGAAACTTCTTGGGATCGTGAGTGAGGAAGAAAGAGTTTTTGTTTCCGACGACCTGCTGCTATGCTTTGACCGTGATGGGGAGCTTGTCCCATGGAGGAGGTTGCTTCCCTCCCATGGGATAAAGTTCTCAGTCTCGAAAAACCATTGCCTGGATATCGATTTACAAGTGTTTCTTCGAAAGAAAGCCCCAACTATAAAACCTCTTTTCCCTGCTCGTGTTGTAGCTGGATTTGGTCTTCGATTCACGGAGGGTTGCCATTTTGCGGAGGATTTTGAGTTTTTCTGCCACCTTTTTCGAGTGGGGCTGAAGCTTCGCATTTTCCCAGAGCCTCTTTATTTTTTACGTTTAACCCCAGTCTCGCTCACCACAAAGGAGAGTATGTTAAAGAACTTTGACCACATTTTCGGGGTCTACGAGCGGCTTCTTGTACATCCTGGCTTTTCTCTGGAGGAGAAGAGGCTCCTTGCTTCACTTAAGGAACGGCTTCAGAGAGACAGAACCTACCTTCTTTTCACTTGGAATCTTGAAAGGGGAGCCTACAAAGAAGCGCTTCGGGTGGCCTGTCGTTCTCCTTATGTTATCTCCAGGCTTTTCTTGAGTTTGCCCCGCTCGTTGAGGTACAGGCTCTCGGCAAAGATAAAGGGTGGGGTGGTGAAATCATGAGCGAGGTCTCCCTGCCCCGTCTTTCCTTTTTCATTCCCCACCTCCATGGCGGGGGTATGGAAAGAGTTACGGTTTCCCTTATCAAGGGGCTTATTGCCCGGGGTTTCCCGGTGGACCTTGTGCTTGTGAACCGGGGAGAAGGGGCATACCAGAAGGAAATCCCCCAGGAGTGTCGGATTGTCGACCTTGGTGCAAGGAGGGCCCTGACATCTATTTCCCCTTTCATCCGTTATTTAAAAAGGGAACGGCCGGAGGTGTTGATCACCGCTCTTACTCACGTTAATGTCGCCGCTCTTGTGGCTCGAGCGCTTTCTCGAGTTCAAGTTCCCCTGATTGTTACGGAACACAATACATTCTCGGCTTCTCATCCTTACGCAGAACGGCAATCCACAGCTCGGTTCCTCCCTCCCCTCATGCGCTGGCTCTACCCCAAAGCTGATTTCATCGTGGGTGTCTCTCAGGGGGTGGTGGAGGACCTCAAAAAGGTCCTCCGCTTTGACTCGGAGAAATTCCGGGTTATCTACAACCCCATTGTGGATGATGGGCTTCTCAAAAAAGCCGAAGAACCCTTAGACCACCCCTGGTTTCGCGAAGGAGAGCCCCCGCTGATTCTTGCTGCCGGGAGGCTGCACATCTCGAAAGACTTCCCCACCCTCCTTCGGGCCTTTGCGCTGGTGAGAAAACAAATTCCCGCTCGCCTTGTGATTCTCGGAGAGGGAGAGGAAAGAAAGGAGCTTGAAAACCTGGC
>Ga0078972_1012770_pt1 | contig 14230 bp, 13 predicted proteins | sample YelNatPaOPGAMG01_FD_67568 | JGI IMG/M metagenome (GOLD analysis project Ga0078972, IMG submission 67568) | Hot spring thermophilic microbial communities from Obsidian Pool, Yellowstone National Park, USA - OP-RAMG-01 (SPADES assembly) (version 2) | ecosystem: Environmental > Aquatic > Thermal...
TGCCTTACCTCATCTGGCGCTATACTAGAACTCTTGAAGCGGGTTGGGATCCCGTCCCTGCCTAGTGCACCCACGCCTGAAAGATAGATGAGTCTCTCTAAATCTTCTGTTGTAAGCGTCTCCCATCTTGGAGAGTATCCAGGGAGTGGCGAGATCTCTTGAGGCATATCTTCTTTGCGAATCACAATAGACCTTATCTTTTCCCCAAAGAAGTCTGTCTCTGATAAACCCTCCACCACTCCGCTTACGGGGGAGTGCACCGGCGAGGATATGGAGGCATCATCCCTACCTACAATTGACCCCGCCTTTACTATCTCACCAGCCTTGACAACGGGCAAGACCTCAGCGCCAAATCCCTGTCTCAGTAAGACAACCCCTCTGCGAGGAGGCAAAAAATCTCTGAGTATAGGAGAAGGTCCGTAAGAGAAGTTTTTGAAGAGGTATCCGCCCCTAAACACATCCCCTCCGTCTGGTTAAAATTATGTATATGCAACGCCGCATGTCAATTGATAAAATAATATAGATTTTTATTCTGCTCATGTTATCCTTTCTTGTGATGATTAGCATAAGATTTTTTGGAGTAAGGGGTTCTTATCCAACGCCATATCCAGCGCACTTAGGGTATGGTGGCAACACCTCCTGCATCCTCATCGAAGCGGGCGGAGAGGCCTTTGTCATAGATGCGGGTACAGGCATCAGCAAGGCAGGGGCCTTTTTGGAAAGGCGTAAATGCCGCCGCGCTACCATCTTTCTCTCACACCTCCATGTAGACCACATAGCGGGGCTTCCGTCATTTCTCCCCTTCTACAGAAAGGGTGTTTATATACGGATGCTCTTCTCTAAAAGATGCGCAAGAGAGGATATTACAAGGATATTCTCGCCACCATACTTCCCAATATCTATGGATAAACTCCCATCCAAAATAGAGTTTACTCCTGTAGATGACCACAAGGAAGTCCGCTCAAACGGAGTACCCTTGTCGTTCATACCGCTAAATCACCCAAATGGGGCACTCGGCATCAAGATAAGATATGAGGGAAGGGAGGTGGCGATACTATCCGACAACGAACCGTCTGCGGGGGAGATGGAAAGGCTGATAAGGTGGGTAAGTGGAGCAAATCTCTTGATTGCGGAGGCGCAGTATACACCAGCGGAATACAGAAAGAAGAGGGGTTTTGGACATAGTCCTTTTACATATCCGATAGAGATAGCTTTTCATGCTGGTGTAAAGAGACTCATCCTTACGCACCACGATTTCCTTCATAGCGACAAGGTGTTAGACAAAATCTCTCAGAGGATAGTAAGGCTTGCGACCCAAAAAGGCCTCGCATGTAGGCTAGCGAGGGAGGGAATGAAGGTAACCTTGCGCTAAGTCTAAAACTAATACACGACATATCTGCACATGCGGCTAAATGAAGGGTTGTCTGCACACTCCATTTCATATATGGAGCGGTACTTGAAAAAGAGCTCCTCTTCGCTCGACTCGCCAAGACCTATAGGGGCCAAGACGGGTAGCGCATTTGAAGGGATCTTGGAAAGGTACAGGAGGGATAATAAAATAGCGCCGCCAAATGTAACAAACTTTTGAAAGAAAGATGGATCTGGATCAAGGTTTAGTTTCCTCCCCCTAGGTGCACTTTCTTCAGGATGTTTCGCAGTCGGTGTCGCACATGGCGCACCCTCTCCGCTCGGTTCAGGGAGGGGCGATGGAGTCTCTTTTGGCTCACTAGCTTCGCTGAGAGGTGCCTCACCAGGCGCCTCAACGAACCTCGCTTCAAACTCACGCGCCCTCTGACACATATCCACACTTGGGTTTGCAAATAGAGCAATGTCTCTCCCCAGATAGTAGACTATGATGAGTCTCCTTAGGTTTGCAATCGCCATCCCAACAGACATCGAAGAGGCAAGTCCAAGGAAAAAATCTACACCAAGCCGCTCTAAGAGGAAGGCGGCGGATATTTCAAGTGCGCTACCTCCTATCCAAAAGTATGCCTCCTGCCTTACAAGATGACCTAGCGCACGCGAAGAATGACTAGCCACACCAGAATACCGCCTCTCAACAAATCTGGCAAATGCCCCCTTTGGATCCAGCAACAATCCCCGCACCCCCTCTGGGAGATGCCTGATACCTTCCCAAATCCTCCCCTGAAGGCGAGACGCAAGCCGGACTACATTTTGCTTAGAGACCATATCCACGGCGGCCTTTTTAACCCTGAAACCGCGAAGCCAATCGCCCATCCTTCCCAGCATATCTCGAAGGGCGCTCTCCCTCACCCCCTTCTTGAAGAGCCGAAACGCCTTTTGATCCCTTGAAAACGAGGTCCCACATCTCTCGTCCAACCTCGCAGCAAGAAACGCATCGACAGAATTAGAGAGCTCCTCGATCGCGTCACAAAACTTTTTTATACCGTATACTCCAACTGCATACGATGCGGGCTCCACAAGGTATCTGGAGTCGTGGATGAATTCCTTTACGTGGATGTCGGACATCGGTATGTGTCATATAATATAAAGATAGGGCTTGCAATATAAATCATATAAATATGGAGGGGGTTAAAAAATCCGCTCGCATCAAATCTTCTACTTGCAATGAGGTGGCAATATGGGTAATATCCGCGGGCAAAAAGGAGGATATAGAGATGAATGGAGAAAAGGTTATTGGCATACTCACAGGAGGGGGGGATTGCCCAGGGCTCAACGCCGTAATCCGTGCGGTCGTGTGGCAAGGGTATCGCTATGGGTATAAGATCGTAGGCATCAAAAATGGCTGGAAGGGTGTGTTGGAAAAGGCGCTCATGCCTCTCGAGAGGAAGGATGTCGCAGGGATACTCCATCGTGGCGGAACCATACTCGGCACCTCGCGTACCAACATATTTAAAGACGAGGAGACTGCAAACACTGCAATCCAAAACATCAAGGAGATGGGGCTCTATGCCATAGTCGCGGTCGGTGGAGAAGATACCCTAAGTGTAGCGTACAAGCTGAGTCAAAGGGGGATAAATGTGGTGGGTGTTCCAAAGACAATAGACAACGACATCATGGGGACCGACTTCACCTTCGGATTTGATACGGCCGTCTCTATAGCCACTGAGGCAATCGACAGGATCCATACAACCGCTGAATCCCACAACCGCGTCCTTATAGTAGAGGTGATGGGAAGACATGCCGGGTGGATTGCAACATATTCAGGTCTTGCCGGCGGTGCGGATGTGGTGTTGGTTCCGGAACATCCAATAATAGTTGAAGACGTATGCAACATAATAAAGAGGAGGCGCGAGGCTGGAAAATACTTCAGTATCATAGTTGTAGCGGAGGGGGCAACTATTAAAGGAGAAGATGTGGTGGTGGCTTCAAAGAAAAAGGATGCATTCGGCCACGTCCAGCTAGGTGGAATAGGACAGAGGCTTGCAGAACTCATAGAAAAACAGACGGGATTTGAAACAAGGGTGACCGTCCTAGGGCACATCCAAAGGGGAGGTACGCCAACGGCATATGACCGGGTGCTCGCAACACGTTACGGGGTTGCAGCAATGGAGTGCGTAAAGCAGGAGATGTTCGGAAAGATGGTAGCACTCCAAGGAAAGGACATCAATGTAATACCGTTAAGCACAATGACAAAGGATATAAAAAAGGTAGATGAGTCTATCTACAACCTCACTAAGGTATTTGAGTACTAAGAAATACTACCCATGGCGCTGATTGCGTAGTCAATCATCTCATCCGAGATGCCGTTGTGCACGACAAGTCTTATCATATTCTTGAAGTGCCTCCATTCGTGCAAAACGCCCTTTTCGGTTAGCCGGTCTGAATATGAAACAATATCCATCTTCTTCGGTCTAAAGAATACGATATTTGTATCAACCCTCCCTATGAGCTCCAGATTCTGGTTGGCAGATATCGCTTCTGCCAACCTCTGCGTCCTTGCATGATCTTCCTTTAGCCTTTCCACGTGGTTATCCAAGGCATACATCGCGGCGGCCGCCAAGATCCCTGCCTTGTGCCAACCTCCACCTATTCCCTTCCTGATATAATTCGCATACCTGATGACCTCTGCAGGACCAGCAAGTATCGCACCGACTGGTGCACCCAGTCCCTTGGTAAAGCTAAACATAACAGTATCCACAAATCCCGTAAAGTCCCTTATCCCGCGCCCAGAGGCCACAACTGCATTCCATATCCTTGCACCATCCAGATGTATCTTTAGACCCAGGCTGTGCGCCTTTATGCAAATTGCTTTGAATCGACCATAATCAGGGACCGTGCCCCCGCTCAAGGCATGTGTCACCTCAAGACAAAGGAGGCGTGAAGATGGATAGTGTATATCCGGAAACCTGAGTGCATTTTCGATCGCCTTTTCAGATGGTAGGCCATCTTCAAATGGTATTGGCCTCGTTTGAACGCCGCTTATCACCGCGTGTGCACCCTGTTCAAACTGAAATATATGAGAATTGCTATCTAAGATGATCTCATCGCGCGGCTTGGTCTGGGCCGCAATGGCAAGCTGATTTGCCATAGTCCCTGAGGCCACAAAGAGAGCTGCCTCTTTGCCAAGGAGCTTTGCTACCTTTTCTTGAAGCGCATTTATGAATGGATCCTCGCCATATACATCGTCACCTAGCTTGGAGACGGCCTCATTCATTGCTCGAACCATCTCCGGTGTAGGTTTGGTAAATACATCGCTCCTTAAGTCCACAATCATGCTATATCACCTCACCAAACTTACAAATGTAGTACTATCTTACCACTGTTTCCGCTCCTCATCAAATCCATTGCGTTTAAAAAATCATCAAAGGAAAACTCGTGGGTGATTACCTTCATAACACTCTTTCTAAGTGCCTCATTTTTTAGCAAACCACTCACCTTGTACCAATCTTCAAATATTCGTCTACCATTTACACCCTTCACCGTCACATATTTAAACACAACCTGCTCGGAGAGATCCAAGGTAACCGGTTCAGAATATACCCCAAGCAGTATCATCTCACCTCCGGGCCTCAAGATCTCTAAACCCCTCCTTACCGCATATTTGCTTCCAGACATTTCAAACACAACATCGGCGCCCTTTCCACCGGTCATCCGCTTTATCTCACCTGCTACATCATCCTTTCCCTCTATGTACACATCGGTCGCACCAACTTCTTTCGCAAGCTCAGCCCTGTAGAGGTTTTCCTTTTCAATGCCGAACACCTGTGATGCGCCACTATGCTGCAAGATGGCCGATGTAATAATCCCAATTGGACCCAAACCGATTACAACAACATCTTTTCCGGCCACATCGGTAAGGGATATGGAATGCACTGCGTTCCCGATCGGATCTTGGATAGAGCAGAGCTCCGGCGGAAAAAGTGGGTCATTCTTCCAGACATTTGAGGCAGGAATGGCTGCATACTCGGCAAATATTCCCGATACATCCACGCCAAATATCTTTACCCTCTCACATATATGGGCATTTCCCGTCCTGCACTGAAAGCAATGACCACATGTGATATGACACTCTCCTGAGACATAATCGCCCTGAGACACCTCCGAAACTTCACTGCCTATTTCAACGACCTTTCCTGCAAACTCATGACCATATATGAGGGGCGGCTTTATCCTTGCGGCTGCCCACTGATCCCAATTGTATATATGCACATCCGTCCCGCATATAGAGCACACATCTACCTTGATAAGCACATCCCTAGGACCGATCGAAGGGACATCTACCGATCTTATTTCGGTGTTGCCAAAACCAGCAAAGGTCTTCACAACCGCCTTCATCTTCTCCGGCATAAAAATCCCTTCTTTAATTGATCACGCCAAATTCGCGGCCCACTTTTATGAACTTCTCTACACCAAAATCTAGGTCCTCCTTCTTATGACCAGCAGAGACCATCACCCTTATCCTAGCCTTCCCCTTCGGAACAGTTGGATAGCCTATCGCCACCGCAAAGACATCCTCCTCAAAAAGACGTTTGCTCATCCCATGTGCGATATGCGCTTCACCTAACATCACCGGTGTTATGGGTGTAGCAGAATTTCCTATATCAAAGCCTGCTTCCTTCATGCGAGCCTTGAAATAGCGGCTATTTTCCCAAAGCCTACCTACAAGCTCCTCGCTCTTTTCTAATATCTCAATCGCCTTTAGGCACGCTGCGGCCTCCGATGGAGACAGGGCATTTGAAAACAAAAATGGCCTGCCGCGCTGCTTTAACCAATCTACAAGCTCATTGCTTCCAGCCGCAAAGCCGCCTGCACACCCAAATGCCTTGGAAAGGGTTCCAACTTCTATATCGATCCTGTCACCAAGGCCAAAGTGATTTACAACACCTCTCCCGCCTTTTCCAAGTACGCCCTCGCCATGCGCATCATCTACCATTGTGATGCAATCATACTTTTCTCCGAGCTCCGCTATTGTTTTAAGATCGGCAATATCGCCATCCATAGAAAACACGCCATCTGTAACAATCAACCTCTTTGGAAAGTTTGTATATTCTTTTATCTTTTTCTCAAGGTCATTCATATCGTTGTGGTTGTAGCGAACTATGAGCGCCTTGGAAAGTCTTGCTCCATCTATAACAGAGGCATGATTCAACTCATCGCTAAATATGACATCGTCCTTTCCTACAATTGCTGGAATCACACCCGAGTTCGCGCAAAAACCGCTCTGGAAAAGTATGCACGCCTCCCTCCCTTTGAATTTGGCGAGCGCCTCTTCAAGCCTCACATGGATGTCCATTGTGCCTGCTATGGACCTTACAGCTCCCGCGCCAACCCCATATTTATCTATCGCTTCATGTGCAACCTTCACCAGCTCGGGATGGTTTGCAAGCCCGAGATAATTATTGGATGCAAGGTTTAATCTTTTTCTTCCATCCATACGCACCCACGGATCATTAGGCCCCTCCAATACCCTGATGGTGTTGTAAAGCCCAGACTCGTGGAGTTCCCTGATCCCATCTTCTAAAAATGAGAGTTTTCCCATAAGACCTCCGGTTTAAGCTACAAGAAAATTTATGCCCAATGCACCCCATTGTCAATAACGGCCTTTGCCGAGACCGAGATTAAAAACCTCATCCTCGGAGAACCTCTCTTCCCAAGTCTGGCTATCCTTTGAAACATATCTAAAAAACGGCCTCCCCTTACCCCTCCACGCATCGTAGACAATCCCTTCTGACAAAGGGCGACCGCGCCTCGTAATAATAACTGCATTGTTTTCTGTAATCTTTCCCATATTGTGAACACCCCAATGCCTTTCAAAGTACTTAAATCTTTTATCTCCCAGTGCACTGAGAAGGGCCGCAGTCCACTGAAAACAATATCCCCCCTCCCGCGCGCCGATCTTGATCAGAAAATTATGCCAAAGCGGTGACCTCCCCATCCTGTACACCTTGTTCATGTCCAATGTGGTATCCACGAGCACCTTGGCTATCTCTTCAGCCTCCCTCTTTACATAAACGATATCCCTAAAACCTTTATCATAAAGAGCTGTCAGCGCATCTCTTATCTCTATCACCGCCTTTGTCCTCATCAAATCGTCTCTCTTGTCAATACAATCCCGCACCATCTCTACGACATGCGGTGGAGGATTCCCCTTGTTTGGCACCGTCTTGTCTAAAAACCTCCTTGCATAGCTGGGAAGGCCTTTCAAACATTCCTCATATATGGCCTTCTTCACTATGAGCTCCTCCTCTAAACTGACACCAATACCTTTTGCCGAGCGATCCGATGCACACACCTCTACGGAAACAAGAAAAGCGGTTGCAACTAGTGTAAAAACTGGAAAGTAACGGAAAAGATACAAACGCCTTATCATTTCATTCTCTCTCCAACCAGATGAATTGCCTTTTGATATCGCTTCGGGTCTTTAAGATAGGCAAGGGCTACCTCTTTCATGCTGGGACCACCTTCCTTCTCTTCTACAATAACATTTGGCGTAATCCCGCTCCCTTGTATAGAAGTCCCTGAAGGAGTATAGTACTTCGCCACAGTAATCTTCAATGCGGCTCCATTAGAAAGCTCTATCACGGACTGTACCGAACCCTTTCCAAAGCTCTGTGATCCAATGATAAGCGCCCTCTTATAATCTTTAAGTGCACCAGCAAGTATCTCGGAGGCAGAGGCAGAACCTCCATCTATCAGCACCAAAATTGGATAGTTAGGTTCATCGTCTCCCTCCTTGGCCTCATAACGTGAGACCTCCTTCTCCTTGTTTTTAGTAGAGACGATGACGCCCTTACTCAAAAATAGATCTGCTACATCCACGGCCTCGGTAAGCAGTCCGCCCGGATTGTTCCTGAGATCTATGATTAGCCCTTTTATATCCCCCTTTTTGTGCAATTCGCCCAACTTCTCTTTGAGCTCCATGGCAGTCCGCTCTTGAAATACAGAGATACGCGCGTACAGATATCCATCTCCCATATCTTCAACTGTGACAGAAGGAACCTTTATTGCCTCTCTCTTGAGGTAGAACTCAAGCGGATGTTCAACACCCTCCCGCATGACCGTGACACGTATGCCGGAACCCTCCCTACCACGCATCAGTCTTACCGCCTCGCCCAAAGACATTCCCTTTGTAGAGACACCGTTTATCCTGACAATCTTGTCTTTCGACCTGATGCCGGCCTTCCATGCAGGCGAATCCTCTATGGGCGCAACCACAGTGAGCCATCCATTTTCAATGCTCACTTCTACCCCTACTCCGCTAAACCTTCCAACCGACTCGGTCTTGAGCTCCTTATAGACATCCGGTTCCATGTAGACGGTGTGCGGATCCAATGTAGCAAGCATACCATCTACAGCGCCAGTGATGAGTTTTTTGGTATCTATCGGATCCACATAATTCTTCTCGACCTGGTGTAGGACCTCTGCAAAGATATGAAGCTGTCTATAACCTCTTTCGTCCAGAGTATAACCAACTGAGGTTGCAAAGAGGCAAAACAAAGTAGCCAACAAAAATGCCCAACACAAAAAACGCGCTCGCGTGCACATATCTTAAGTCTCCTGTAAAAGATATATATCTAGGTATCACATATACTCTCAATGAGGCAAGAGAATACAAAAATGGAAAAAGACATTAAAGGCCGAAAGACTATACCGCCTTACCAAGCGCCTTTGTCACCTCACTTTTTACCAGATCTACTACGCGTGGTATGGCATCGGCAACGCTCTCGGACAACCCTATACCTACCTCTATTCTATCAGGCTGGACGCCCAATATAAGGACATGTCCCACATCAATCTGAAGTTCTTTTGCGAGCGCAAGGACGCCATCCAAACTTATGCCGTGGAGAGAAAAGCCTTTAAACTCCCCAAGGGCAAGTCTTTTGCTATCCGCAAGGATGATCTCCCCCGGCCTCCCACCAAAATCAGCGCAATCAATAATGATAGAAAGCTCCCTTCCTTCCAGCATATAAATGATGGATGGGCCGGGTACAGCAGCATCTATGATATCTACCTCATCACCAAGATCTAAACCGCTAAGATACTGAACTGCATGGATTCCAACCCCCTCATCTCCCAATAGGAGGTTTCCAACACCTATGACGGCAATCCTTTTTTTGGTCATGTCTTTCAAAGAGACTACTCTACAAAGTCCACTTTAAGGAAATGCGTGGAACAGGAAATGCAGGGATCATAAGCGCGGACGAGCATCTCCAATGTAAGTTCTATCTCCGCCTTGGATTTATCCAAAATCCTTGGCGCCAGCGCCTCCATGTCTTTCTGGATATTGGCATGGTTTTGATTTGTAGGAATGATACAGTTTGCGGCGACGCACACCCCGTTTTCGTCATATGTATAGTCGTGGAAGAGTATACCGCGCGGCACCTCCACTGCACCAACACCCCTGCCAGCCCTTACCTTCACCTCAGGCTTGTAGTACCTGTACGAATCTGATAATAATTCATCTATAAGCCTTATAGAATCGTCAATCGAGTGGACTATCTCTACAAGCTGCGCAATGTTATTCATAAACGGGTTGTGACAGACGGGTTTAAGTCCAAACAGCTCCGCTATCTGCTTTGCCCTTGGGGAAAGCTTTTCATAGTTCTTGTTGACCCTTGCTAGTGCCCCAACCATATATGATTCCCTTACGTGTTTTGTATATTTGGCCGTAGATTGCGGAACAATGTGCTCGTTCGTAAACTCCAAATACCTCTCTTCAGGTATACTCTCTGTATCAGTAGAACCAAGGAGCCCTGAATACATTGCATATTCATCCTCGCCCGTCAGGGCTATAAATTCCGTCTCCCTTTCAAAAGATGGGAGTTTGTCGCGTAGCTTATGAAACAAGTTTGCAACTGTATTTACATCATCAGAAGATGCAATGAGCCTTTCCTTTAAACCCATAAGTTCTTCTTTGGAAGGTATCTTGGCAAAACCTCCAGGGATGATACTTTGCGGGTGCGTCGTCCTACCGCACACAAGATCCGACATCTCATTTGCAAGTCTGTGAATCCTTATCGCCGCCTTGAGCTCCTCAGGATGTGTAGATGCAAGTGGAATGACAGAACCCACACCCATAAGATCAGGGAGCACCAGATAACCAAGGTGAAGTGAATGACTCTGAAGATTTTCTCCATGCAACGCAAGCTTTCTCAACCTCACATCCTGCTCATTTACCTTTATGCCCATCGCGTTCTCTGTAGCCCTAAGAGAGGCAAGTGTATGTCCAATAGAACATATACCGCATATCCTAGATGTAATATGATGGAGCTCCTTCCACGTGCGGCCAACTACCATCGCCTCAAAAAACCTCGGCGCCTCGACTACACTCCACTCACATTTTTCTATCTTACCGTTCTTCACGTTTAGGGCTATATTCCCATGCCCCTCAACACGTGTCACATGATGGATGTTTATATCTAGATCTAAGTGTCCCATCATCTACCTCCGGTTATTTTATCTATGGACTATTTCCCTTCCTTTAACGCAGAGACATCTACCTCGCCATCCTTCGGCTTCTTGGTCCAACCATAGTAGAGCTGGAATTTGGCCATTGCCTGCTCAACAGTAAGCCCGTATTTCTCTAATACCTCCTTGTGCGCATCTATGTTTGGATTATTCACTGGACCCCTGCATCCCCAACAAACAGAACCCGCAGTAATACAGCATGCCTCGCATCCTCCCCTCGTTACAGGCCCAAGGCAGAATTCGCCCCTCTCGAAGGCGCACACATTGCCGGCGAGCTTGCACTCCACGCACACGGGATTGTTGCAAAGCTTTGGCTTTTGGCCGGTCAAAAGGCACTTCATCACATACAAGAACTCCTTCTTGTTTATCGGGCACTGCGGAATGTAGTAATCTACCGGTATAACAGCATCTATAGGCCTTGCTTCATATGTCTCAAACCAATCTGCCTTGTCGCCATATACATACTTCCTCACTTCATCCATATTTTTATAATTCCTAAGGCAGTTAATTCCTCCGATCGTGGCGCATGCACCCAGAGCCACGACAATCTTTGCGCGCTCCCGTATCTTTTTTAGCCTCTCTTCATCCGAAGGACGGGTGCACGAACCTTCGACCAGCGCGATGTCATACTGAGAGGACTCCTCCTTCATCCCTTCGCGCCATGTCACGATATCCACATGTTCCAGCAAGGAAAGGAGATCCTCCTCAAGATTTACTATCTGGAGCTGATCGCCTTCACAACCTGCAAAGTCGAATATGGCAACCCTTGGCTTTCCCATTATATCGCCTCCTTTAAATGCTCTTCTAATATCTTAGAGTATCTAAACACCGGGCCTTCCTGGCATACATAGACCTTGTTGATCTGGCAGTGCCCGCACTTCCCAACGCCGCATCTCATCCGGCGCTCGAGTGAAACAATAATATCCTCATCTCTAATACCCTTCTCTTTGCACTCCTTTATGACAAAGCGATACATGATAGGCGGACCAACGATGATCGCCGTTGTCCTACTTGGATCTATCTCTATCTTTGGAAAGAGGGTGGTGATCACACCTACATTTCCCTTCCAATTTGCATCGCCCTTGTCTACCGTCTCTAGGTATTCCATCTCGTTACTCTTTCTCCAGCGGGCGAGTTCATCTGTAAAGAGCTGTTCACTTGGTGTCTTTGCACCGAATAGGACGATCAACCTGCCATAGTGACTTCTGTGTGCTAGTATGTAATTTATAAGCGACCTCACAGGTATCAAGCCGATACCCCCCGCTACTATTAACACATCCCTCCCCTTTAGCTCTTCATATGGGAAGTAGGTGCCGAATGGACCCCTTATGCCCACAATGGCGCCGGGTTTTAGATTGTGGAGGGCGGTCGTAACATTTCCGACGCGCCTCACACCAAGCTCAAACGCCCCATTTAAGTCCGTCGGGGAGGATGAGACAGAGATTGGCGCCTCGCCCACACCAAAGACCGAGACCTCGACAAACTGGCCTGGCTTGTGCCCGAGCGGCCTGCCGTTCTTCAGTCTGATCCGAAATAGCTTCTCTGCGGCGGTGAGGTCTTTTATGTCCTCCACTACAGCAAGTTCTGGTTCATAGATGGATTCCTTCATTATGCTCCCTCCTTAAAGGCTGTTTACTATACCTACCGGGTCTGCAATGTCGGGAAGGCACGCGCTAGAACATCTACCGCATCCAACGCACGCAATCTGATTGTACCTCTCATACTGGTAGAGCGCCTTCCTGTAAAAGCGGTGCTTGAACCTATCCACCCTCTTTGCCCTAAAGTTCTCGCCATGGGCAACCAGCGCAAAGTCCTCCAGCTGGCAACCATCCCAAAGCCTTACCCTCCTCCCCCCTTTTAGGTTTATATCTAGGTCCTCGGTCACATCAAAACAATAACATGTAGGGCAGACGATGTTACAAGAACCGCAGCTTAGACACTTCTTCGCCCTCTCCTCCCACGTCGGATGATCCCAACTCTCCTTTGCAAGACGAGGAAGCGCTTCCGGAGAGACCTTCATCTTCCGACTCGGATCACAGAGGTTACAAAGCCCCTTCCTCACCTCATTTCTCCGTGCCTCATCCTCTGGGGTGACAGCCTCCAACTTGGCGTATTTGCTGATAAGCCCTTCACCCTCCTTTGAGGCTACCTCCACAAAGTACCTATCTTGAGAGATCTTGGTAAGCCAGATGTCATATCCACTCTCTACTGTATACGTCCCCATCACATGCCAAAACGACCAGCGGCTTGCCCTCTCCGGGTCAACACCTATGATGATCGTATTGCGGCGCCTTGTAAGATAGTGCGTATCCTCGTTCTTATCCTTCCAAATCACATCCATCTGGTTTATCGCCACCATGTCATACGGGTGGACGCCCAACACCACCCTCTTTCTCGTATCAAAGACCGGCTCTGTCTTGATCTCAGGCGAAATCTTATAACGCAAGAATTCTTCACGCTCAGGTGTGAAGAACCTCTTGGGCGGCGTGAGTGTGACATCAAAGTCGAGTCTAAACTCTCTCCCTCCCCTTAGTTCCTCATAATTGAAGCGGCCATTTGCATTCTCTACGACGCCATACACGGGGATCCCGTCCTTTATAATGGAGTCTACAAACCTCGTAAGCCCGTCCCTTGTGATGATGCCGTTCTTCATCCTAAAATCTCCTTTCTGTAGATTTACAAGGTGATTTATATAACAATAGCGGGCCTGATACGCAAACAAAAAATTTTTTTAAGCCACGTACAAAATGAAAGATGGGCACCTAGATAAGATGCCCATCTTGGGCTGGCTTTAGAAGGCGGGGCTAGATGAAGATACTTATTATGAATTACTTAGTCACAAGTGTTTCATCTCATACTTTACGTACACCCGCCCCTTACCATCCTCGGATTCACAATAGGCCACCCCCTGATTAAACTTGTAGAAATAAAACTTTGTATACCCACCTTCATTGTAGAACCTCGCACTCTGATACTGAGCCCCTGAACTCATAATGCCGGTGGCAGGGAAGTAGTACTGACCGGAGAAGTACCAACCGCTATCATTACCATTCAAAAAGCCGAAGGTATATCCTGACATATAATTATATTGAAGGGTTATAGAATTGTATTTCTGCCCATTTACTACAGGTGTGCATGCCCCATCGGCCATCTCACCCAACCACTCGTAGGTATATGAAACCTCAAGTTCGTCTTCGGATGGAACGGCGCTACCTATCTGGCATCCACCACCATCCCCAACATCATAATAGCCACACCCTGAGCCTGTCCAATAGCAGTTGAAGTATTTAAAGCCGCCGATGGTTCGTCCATCTGGCGAATGTATAACATCTGGATA
>Ga0078972_1012773_pt1 | contig 14225 bp, 14 predicted proteins | sample YelNatPaOPGAMG01_FD_67568 | JGI IMG/M metagenome (GOLD analysis project Ga0078972, IMG submission 67568) | Hot spring thermophilic microbial communities from Obsidian Pool, Yellowstone National Park, USA - OP-RAMG-01 (SPADES assembly) (version 2) | ecosystem: Environmental > Aquatic > Thermal...
GCAAAAGAGTCATTTCTTGTGGTATTTACGCACGAACTAAAAACGCCGCTTAACAGTACTATAAATTTCTCACAATTCATTGAAGAAGAGCTAAAAACGTTAGCCTCAAAGAACAAAAATTTTGAAATGCTAGTTGAATTTGCAAAACAAATTCGCTCAAACGGCGAGTTTATGCTAGATATAGTAAATGGAATACTAGATATTTCAAAACTAAAAGTCGGTAAATTAAAATTTAATCCAACAAAATTTAGTCCTTCACTAACAATAAAAAGTGTAATAAAAAGACTAGAAGGCGCCGCAGATAAAAGCGCCAAGGTGGAAACACAACTAATAATAGACGAAACCATTTCGCTATATACTGATGAGTTTAGATTCAACCATATTATTTCAAATATATACTCCAATGCCCTTAAGTATGGTAAGGATAGAATTCTTATAGAATTGAAAAAATCTGACGACGGGTTTGAGCTTAGCATCCACGATAACGGTAGCGGTATTGATAACCCAGATAAAGTTTTTGAGCTTTTTGAACAAGGCGAAACTGAAAACAAAAAAAGAGTATCAAAAGGCACTGGCATAGGCTTGCACTACGTCAAGCTTTTATGCGACGGGATGGGACTGGGTATATCACTAACAAAATCAGAACAACTCGGTGGGGCAAAATTTACTATTACTGGAAAGACGGCTTAGATGAAAATTCTTATTGTTGACGATAATAGCGCAAATAGAATGACCCTAAAATGGGTTCTATCAAAAATCGGTATCCTACTCATAGAAGAGGCAGATAGCGGTCAAACGGCAATTTTAGCATGTGAAAAAAACAAGTTTGACCTTATTTTTATGGATGTTATGATGCCGGGAATGACCGGAATCGAAGCTACACGAGAGATAAAAAAAATATTGCCTAATTCAATGGTCATAGCTGTTACCGCCCTAGATGATGAAGAAACAACAAAAGAGATGTTTAATGCAGGGGCTGAAGACTACATCACAAAACCACTAAAACAAGACATATTCAAAGCAAGGCTTCAAACATATTTAAAAGTTATAGAAAATAGAAATTTTTATAGTTTGAGCGTAAACTCTATAAGTCTCTTTAGTGAACCGATATTTAATCGCTTTACGGTATTCAAAATCAAAAGAGAAAGTAATCTTGCCGAATTCTGGGAGTATTATCTATACGGTGGTAACGGTTTTGGAAACGAACAGTTATGCGATACCGTTTCAAAAATATATAATATAGGCGCACTTTTACTAAAAATGGATGTTAAATTCTCTATTTTTTGCGAAGAAAATGAAAAGACACTATTTTTTACACTAAACAAAACAGGCATATTAAACAAAATCGTAATAACCGAAATAATAAAAAAAGATAGTTTTAAAGGGAATTATCTAATTGCTGACGAGAAAATAAGTTTTTCAGTTGAAAAAACACAAAACAAAGATAGTGAACCAAAAAAAATAGCCGTTATGGATCAGCCACAAGATAAAATAGTGGATCAAATAACAAAAAGTGCATCGGAAACTTCTATCAGCGAATGCATAGCAAACCCATCATGTGTAATTAACGATAAAAAAAATGATGAACTTTTTGTTTATAATTTTATGGATGAGCAGGATTTTATAGATGCCGAAGAGTATATAAGAGACCTTGACAGTATGTTAATGCTAATGCAAAGTTCAAAACTAGAAATAGGTGACGTTGAAAATATAGCATTTAAAATAGAAAAAATAGCCGCTATATTAGCAATTTATCAAGAAACATACGAACTAGGAACTGCCCTTAGATCTCTGTCGCTTGATATTAAAGAAAATATAAATTCATTTCTAGGCAACAAGGACATGCTTTCAACTCTATTTTTTAGCTTCACTAGAGACCTCCTGGATTGGTTTGCAAAACTATTTAGAATCGGTGCGCCTTCTATTAATTTTATGGACGCAACCATAATAGCAAACGCCGTTATGATTTCAACTACGATAAAACCTCAGGAAGCCGTTACTTCAGGCAGTGAATTAGATGATATATTCTTTTAAGTTTCTAGCAATATGGTAAGAGTGGTTTTTTTCACACAAACTGATTTTTGTAAATTTAATGACATAGATGTTGAATTCATACCGTTTAGTGCGGAAAATATAAAAGATAGATATTTTGATATAGCAATAACGGATAAAACCTCATATGATATATTTTCTCAAAATCTAGCAAATATGCAAGAATATATTTACAAGATAGCCATCGTCGACGACAAATCAGAAATAGACTTTGTCTGTAAAAATCATAATGCCTGGATTTTATCAACAAAAATAGCTAATATACATAAATTAATCAAAGCTAGTCTGGATAGAATTAAGATTGCAAAAGATTTAAATGCTTCAAATAAGATTCTAAAGCAGGTCTTGGCAGATAACAATATTGGCACCAAGAGTTGCGACTTGGTGTTGTTAAATCTAAAAAAAGCAACTTTGCAAGTAAAAAATATATTTGAAATCCAAGTGGAAGAAATGAAAAATATCCATAATGATATTAAAGCCGTTCGTTCAAATCTTCAAGACGATTTTACGCCGCCGATATGCATTGATGTTCAAGGAGCGGCAAGACAAACCGACTCGATACTTATCAGAACCGACAGCGTAATAAAAGAGATGTATGGCTTTATCAGGATTCTCCAGTGCGAAGATAGAATCGCACAAATGTTAGATGGAATCAAGAATCTCCTAAATTTAGAGGCAGAATTAATAAGACAGCAAGGTATAGACATAACAAAAAATGAGTTATTACATCTTACGGACTCATTAGAGGTTTTATTCACTTTGCAAGAGCAACGCGATATAGCAAAGGGCGAAACTGATATAGATAAAATGGTAGCATGCGGTAGTACAATCGATAGCGAACCTGAAGAAATAGAATTATTTTAACTCAAAAAGGAGCAAATATGGCAAAAATTTTAATCGTAGACGACTCTAACATGCTTAGAGATATGCTAAAGTACGCGCTAGTAGACGGCGGCTATACCGATATAACAGAGGCGGCTGACGGCGTAGAAGGTCTAGAAAAAGCCAAAAGCACCGTTTTTGATCTTGTAATAACAGATATTAATATGCCGAATATGAACGGGTTAGAGCTAATTCAACACCTCAGAACTATTCCTTTGTATGCAAAGGTTCCGCTCTTGGTTCTTACCACGGAAAAAAGTGACGATATGAAAGCCAAAGGTAAAGCGGCAGGTGCAACAGGCTGGATAGTAAAACCGTTCTTACCGGAGCAGGTGTTAAAAGCCGTAGGTATCGTTCTTAAAAAATAGCGCAGATTTAAAATAAGGAAGGATAAGCATGGCCAGCTTCGATATATCAAAGTATAGGTCTATGTTTCTCGAAGAGTCTGTAGAACTATTCGAGAATACCGATACACTACTGTTAAAAGCCGAAGAGAGCGGGCACCTTGATGATGAGGAAATGAACTCGTTATTTAGATATATTCATACACTAAAAGGCTCCTCTGCGTCGGTAGAACTGTCGAACTTTGCTAAGTTTACACATGAAGTAGAATCTTTTATGGATAAGCTTAGAAACAAGCAAATACCTTACCAGGCAGATATGGCAACACTTCTGATCGATTGCGTAGATGCCATGAAAACAGTTCTTGACGAAGAAGTAAACGGCACGCTGACTTCTCAGAGTTTTGAAAATCTAACAAGAGAATATATAAATATTATAAAAGAAATATCAGAAGGCTTATCACCAAACAAACAAGAGCACGAAGCACAAACATCTACGGAGCCTCAAGCTAATAGGGTTATCTTGATTTCGGATGATGCCTTCGGATTTTTTGACGACGATTTTATACAGCAGTCTGAAACACAAAATAGCAATGATGACGGTTTTGGATTCTTTGACGATGAGATAGCTAATACGGCTACCGCAACAAAAGAGTTTGGAATCGGGCAAGTAACGGAGGATGACGGTTTTGGATTCTTTGACGATGAGATAATAAACATAGACCAAACTGACTCCATCTCGGAAACATCTATAGTAAACAAACCGACAGAAGATCATTTCGGCTTTTTCGACCATGATTTGCAAATAAAACATACTCAACTAGAAACTTCTAGTCAAGATACTTTGCCTGCTCAAAACATATCCATACCGGACACACAAATAACCTCTAAAACTTTAGAAGAAAAAAAAGAGGCTACCGCCGAAAATAAAGAGGTAAAAGCCGCAAACAATATTCGCGTAGACCTATCAAAAATAGACGTACTGATGAATAATGTCGGAGAACTTGTTATAGTAAACTCTATGCTATTTCAATTGACGGATGAAATAGCAGACATCGGCACGAGAGGTAAGGTTGCAGAAAAATTAAAACTTCTAGATAGATACATTAGAGAGTTGCAAGATTCCGTTATGGCGGTTAGAATGGTTCCTATGGAGACGATTTATTCTAAATTTCCAAAAACAATCAGGGATATATCAAAAAAACTTGATAAAAAAGTCGACTTCAAGCATATAGGCGACAATGTCGAAATTGATAAAGCTATGATAGAGGGATTAACAGACCCGCTAATGCATATTGTCAGAAACTCGCTAGATCACGGATTGGAAAATCCGGATGCTAGGCGAACCAAAGGAAAACCTGAAACAGGAACGATTACGATTAGCGCAGAACAAGCCAACGGTCAGATACTAATATCAATATCAGATGACGGAGCCGGTATACCTGCCGATAAAGTAGCTCTCAAAGCCGTTGAAAGAGGCGTATTAACAAAATCACAATACGATCAGATGACGCATGACGACAAGGTTATGATGATATTCTCCCCGGGTCTTTCTACGGCAGAACAAGTTACCGATATTTCCGGTCGCGGTGTAGGTATGGATGTTGTCAAAACAAATATTACCAAACTTGGAGGTAACATCAGTGTAGCTACGGAACTTGGCATCGGTACTACGATAACTATCGCTCTACCGCTTACGTTAGCTATACTCGACGGACTGAATATACGAATATCTGATAAAAATTATATTTTACCGCTAGCATCGATAGTGGAGTCGCTACAACCGAAATCTGATATGATAAAACGAATCGGAGACGGCGAAGAGGAACTTTTAATGCTTAGAAATGAGTTTATTCCCGTTGTTAGAATGCACAAACTATTTTCAATAGAACCTGAATATCACGAACTAACCAAAGGTATGCTAATAGTAGTACGTGCCGGCACGCAAAAACTAGCCTTATTCGTGGATGAATTTTTGCACCAACAACAAGTTGTCGTAAAGCCTATAGATAAAAACTTTACAAACGTAAAAGGCATTGGAGGAGCTACGGTTAGAGGCGATGGCTCTATTGGACTCATTATAGACGTGATAGGTATCTTAGAGGAACAAAAGAAGTATGAAAGAAGGAGACTTAGATGAGCGGTTCTTTAACAAACCAATTCTTGACGTTTATGTTAGGAAGTGAAACTTACGGTATTGAGATCACAAGAATACGCGAGATACTCGTATACCCAAGCGTAACATCTCTACCAAATACTCAACATTGGGTCAAAGGTGTTATTAACCTTAGGGGCGAAGTAACTCCGATTATAGATCTTAGGATTAGGTTTAACACAACGGAAAACCCGTTATACACAAGCACCACTATTGTCATAGCCGTCAAAACAAATGATGGAAGAATGTTAGGATTAGTGGTTGACAATGTAAGCGATGTGGAAACTATCGATTATGATAAACTTTTGCCGGCACCGGATATGGGAAGCTCCATAAGCGCAGAGTACCTTAAAGGGCTTATCAAGAAAGATGAAAGAATGGTTATTATTCTGGATACCGAGAGAATTCTTGACAAAAAAGAACTTGACGCATTAGCAGAAATAACTACGAAAGGCTAGAATGGATACCGATACTTCTAGGTTTAATCTGATAAGGGATATCCTATATAAGCATACCGGTATAAAACTTGACGATAAAAAAGACATAATGATAGCCAATAGACTCGAGAAGCTAAAACGTGTACTCCATTATAACGGAAATATAGACACAATACTAGAAGAGGTATCAAACGGAAACTATCTTGAGGAATTTATAAATACTTTCACAACAAATAAAACTCATTTTTTTAGAGAATGTTTTCACTTTGAAGATCTAAAAAATAGAGTCCTACCCCCTCTTTTTAATATCGGCAGAGAAATATCCATCTATTGTTCCGCATCTTCGACAGGCGAGGAACCGTATAGTATAGCGATAAGCGTATTGGCGGCGAAAGAAGAACATAACGCAAAGAATACTAGAGTTAGAATATTAGCAACCGATATTGATACAAATGTCCTAACTACGGCAAGAGAAGGAATCTACAGATTTAATACTCACAAACATGATTTTCCAGAATGGGCGCAACCTAGCAAGTATTTCAAGAGAAGGGTTCAGGATAGTAATTCCAATGAGTTCCTAATAAAAGCAAAAGACGAATTAAAGGCTCTTATCACATTCAAACAAATGAACCTAATGTCGCCGTCTTACCCAATGAAACCGAATAGCTTTGATGTTATATTTTGTAGAAATGTTTTAATTTATTTTTCACCTCAGGATCAAAATAAAATACTAAAAAAACTTTTCAACCTATTAAGACCCGGCGGAACACTCTATCTTGGACATTCCGAGAATCCCCTAGACCTATCATCTATGGTTGAAAGGCTCGGAAGTAATATATTCACAAAGAAGGGATAACTAGTTGGTAGTAAAAGGAGATAAGGACGGCAATATCAAAAAAATGCGCGACTCAGGTGTATTGCAAAATATAAACGGTTATCGTTCAATCTCCATAATAGGCGGCGAATTTGCTATAACATCCGACGAATCAAGCGTTGCTATTGCGACACTTCTAGGCTCCTGCGTAGCCATGATGTTTTATGAAAAAGAGTTGAAAATAAAAGCTATGAACCACTTTTTATTGCCGACTGCCGGAGAATTTCAATCCAGCTTCAAATATGGCTTAAACTCAGTAGAAACAATGCTAAACGCAATGTATAAACTAGGGTGCAAAAAAGATAACCTAGAAGTAAAAATAGCAGGTGGTGCATCAGTAATAACATCAACCACGATTGATATAGGTCAAAAAAATGTTAATTTTGCTAGAGATTTTTGTAAAGCAGAGAGGCTTAAAGTACTCTCAGAGCACGTACAAGGTAATCACGGCAGAGTTGTTCTGTTGACCGCTGAATTTCAAACATTTATTCGCTTTGTTACAAATAGCGCCGTTGAAGAAAAAATTAGAAATGAAGAGAGTAGAATCCTTGAAACCTCAAACAAAAAAGAGCTTGCCAAAGAGTCGCAATATGGCGATATTACACTATTCTAAGCTTAAAAGGATTACCTATTGTACACTGTCGTAGTAATAGACGACTCATTAGTTATGAGAGAACTTATAAGCGAAACTATAAATTCAACGGGTGATTTTCGTGTAATAGCAACAGCCGCAAACGCTTTTGACGGTCGAGATAAAATCAAACAATACGAACCAGATCTTGTAACAATCGATATAAACATGCCTAAAATGGACGGCGTATCTTTCCTAAAAAATCTAATGAGATTACATCCTATGCCTGCAATAGTCATATCTTCTGAAAGTTATAGGGGAAATGACGTGTTTGAATACGGAGCGATAGGTTTTGTTCCTAAAGCCGATACAAATACAAGTATTGAGCAGTTTAAAAAAAATATATCCAATACGCTACTATCCTTAGCATACTTCATACAAAGATACTCAAAACAAAAACCAATCATAACGCAACAGATAGCACAACAACAGAAAAAAAGTTCTACCGATGAAATTGAGCAAAGATTTACAGCAGATATAGTGTTACCAAAAAAACCGGCAATTATGCCTGGGGAAAAAATAATTGCAATAGGATCTTCAACCGGCGGCATAGAAACATTAATTGATATATTTGGTAACCTACCTGCAGGACTACCGCCAATTGTTATAGTACAGCATATTCCTTATGGCTTTTCAAAAAGTTTTGCCGATAGACTAGATAGAATATCACCGATTAGTGTCCATGAAGCCGTAAACGGTCAAATACTAGAAAAATCAAATGCTTACTTAGCTCCAGGCAATATGCATATGATTATCAGTAAAAATACCAACGGTGATTATGTGGCACTATTAAATGACGGGCAAAAAGTCAGCAGACACAAACCAAGTGTAGATGTACTTTTTAGAAGTGTAAATAATATTGCAGGAAGCGGGGCAATGGGTGTAATACTAACCGGGATGGGTGACGACGGCGCGAGTAGCATGGTTGAACTTTATGAAAATGGAGCGCTAACGGTAGCACAAGATAAAGAATCATGTGTAGTATACGGTATGCCCGCAAAAGCAGTTGAATACGGCGGAGTAAGGGAGGTTGTAGAGCTTAAGCATATTCCTGCAAGAATTATACAATTCAGTACAAACGGTAGATAAATTTAATCACAGGAGCTAGACAGGTGGGATACAATAGAGTAATTTCATCACAAGAAGTATTGTTAGACAAAAACACGATGATCACTTCAATGACCGACGCTAACGGTATTATACTATCGGCGAATAATGATTTTTGCAAAATAGCCGGTTTTACACTTGAAGAATTGGTCGGTAAACCACATAATTACATTAGACATCCAGATATGCCAAAAGCCGCCTTTAAAGACCTCTGGGAGACTATTCAATCAGGTAATGTATGGCATGGCATAGTAAAAAATCGAACTAAAAACGGTGGTTTTTACTGGGTATTTGCAACAGCCTATCCGACAACTCTTTCAAACGGACAAAAAGGATATATATCAGTCAGAAAAAAACCGACGGACGAAGAAATTCTAAAGGCTGAAGAGCTATACAAGACACTAAGATAGGATATAAATATGAATATAAAACCAGCAATCATAACACTTACAACAATCGCCTTATCGACTATTTTTTGTTTTGCGATATCGGCTCCGCTAATTGTTTCCGTACTTTTTATCATAACATTAGCTGTCCTTAGTGCACTAAATATAGGAGTCCATAACACAGGTAGAGATAGATACAAACCATCAATAGCAAAACTTCAAGAACTTTTAGAGTTTACAAATGGAGATAGAAACACATTAACAACCATTGAAAATATAAAAGACGATAATTTCGGTGAAATAGAAAAACTAATTAACCAGCAAATAAAAGCACTCGTAACCTCAAAAGACGGAGACATAAGAGTATACGGCGAAATAATGATAATACTTGAAAAAATGAGCGCCGGCTATATAGGAGATAAAATATCTCAAATATCTCCATCGGTCGAAATAAACTATATAGCAAAAACAATAAATGAAACAATCGACAATCTGCTTGTCAAAGTAGGTTCCGATATTAATAATATTACAAAAGTTCTAGAGGACTACAAAAATGCAAATTTTACGTCATCCGTACCAAATCCTAAAGGTATTGTAGAGATTGTTATTAATAATCTTGGAGTTGAAGTATCAAATATGCTCAAAAATGGACTAGAAAATGGACTTGCAATGCAACAAAATGCTTCTAGTTTAAAAGAAGCTGTCGAGAATCTATCCACATCATCAAACCAACAGGCCGCAAGCCTTGAAGAAACAGCGGCGGCCATGGAAGAGATGACTGGCAATGTCCAGTCTAATGCGCAAAAAGCCGATCAGATGGCAAAAATTGCGAAAGAAGCAGGTGATGCTACATCTCACGGTACCGTCTTAGCAAATAATACATTTTCTGCAATGAATGAAATTCAAAGAGCAACCGCGAGTATAAATGAGGCGGTAGCCGTGATAGAAAATATCGCTTTTCAGACAAATATTCTATCCCTAAACGCCGCCGTTGAAGCCGCAACAGCAGGGGAAGCAGGAAAGGGTTTTGCGGTTGTTGCTCAAGAAGTTAGAAACCTAGCTAACAGAAGTGCAGAAGCGGCAAAAACAATTAAAAATCTAGCCCAACAAGCGGCTAATAAATCAGACGAGGGTATGAATATTGCAAAAGATATGAACGAAGGTTTTGTAATAATAGCCGAAAAAATAAGTGAGACCGTTAAAATGGTAGAAGACGTCTCCGTTGCTTCAAAAGAACAGATGTCTGGTATAGAGCAAATAAATGATGCCGTAACACAACTAGATCAAATGACCCAAGCTAATGCACAAGTTGCAAGCCAAGCCGATTCGATTGCAAATCAGACTGCATTTATGGCTGAAGGATTAGTAAAAGATGCAAATACAAAAGAATTTAAAGGTAAAGAAAATATCCATTTTCCATCCTTTTCAAGAATAGCGAAACCGTCAATAATTTCAAAGCCAACAATAAAAACTGTATCAAAACCGACACCAGTAAAACATTTAACCAAACAAAACGTAACAAAAAATGATGATGTTTGGGAGAGTTTTTAAATTTATTAGTGGGGATATTTTAATTAAGAAACAATAGTGATAGCTCTTAAGAGCTATCACTGATATTATATAGCCGCTTTCGCCGCTTCTACAACTTTTGCAAACTCTGCCGGATTATTCATAGCTAGATTAGCAAGTATTTTTCTATCTAGTTCTATGCCAGATTTTGCAAGACCGTTTATAAACCTAGAATAAGAGATTCCGTTTAGTCTGCATGCTGCATTTATTCTTATGATCCAAAGTTTTCTGAATTCTCTTTTTTTCTGCTTTCTATCTCTGAAAGCATAATAGAGGCTTCTCTCTAGTTGCTCTTTAGCTTTTCTGAAATGTTTTCTTCTACCGCTAAAAAAGCCTCTGGCCATTTTTAGTATTTTTTTGTGTCGTCTTCTTCTGACAACTCCAGTTTTTACTCTCATAAAAGTCCTTTACCTTTTGATATTTTTCTTAGGTGCCGCTTTCTGCGGGCTTATCCACTACAAGTGGAGACTTTGCTTAATTTACATCATGCAAAGCATTTTTTTGACATGGTCTTCATTGGCGCTATGTACGCTTTTTGCAGATTTAAGGTTTCTAATTTTTTGAGGGCTTTTTTTAGTTAGAATGTGACTTCTAAACGCAGCGCCTCTTTTTATAGAAGTTTTTCTAAGGTTAAATCTCTTAGCGGCGCTTTTGACCGTCTTCATTTTTGGCATCTCTGATTCTCCTTTCATAAGATTTATATATAGTCTACTTTTATAAATCAATCCATAAAAGTCGCTATAACGCACCGACTCTAGTATTTTTAGAGAAAAAAGTCGTGGATTATAGCAGATTATTCTTTAGGCTGGTTCTTGTTTAAGAGTCGGCTTGGAGCTTTTTTTCGGTAGAACCATCATATTAACATATCTACCTTCTAAAATCGGTTCTTTATCCTTATCTCCAATATCTTTTACTGTTTCATAAATATTATTCAGTAAGATAACGCCTGCTTGCGGAGATGCCATCTCACGTCCGCTAAGAAATACTTTAAACCTTACATGCTTTTTTGCTTCCAAAAATTCTCTAGCATGTCTTAGTTTGTAGTCTATATCATGCTGAGCAATTTTTAGTGTAAGTTTAATCTCCTTAACATCAATAACCATTTGTTTTTTTCTAGCTTCTTTTAGCTTTTTTTCCTGTTGATACTTGTACTTATTATAGTCCATAACCTTGCAAACAGGCGGATTTGCACTAGGTGAGATACAAACAAGATCTAGACCTCTATCTTGAGCTATATCGTAAGCTTCTTTTGATGAGATGATGCCAAACTGCTCTCCATCATCACCCATACATCTAACCTCAGGAAATCTTATAGCCGCATTTAGCAGTGTGTCGTCTTTTTTGATCAAATATTTACTCCGTTTATTTTTTGCTCCAGATCAGAGATAAACTCATTAAGACTCATCTCATACTGACTCTTCTCTCTTCTATTCCTCACGCTGACCTTTTCATTTGCAACTTCATTATCACCAATTACCAAAATCATAGGCACCCTTTCCTTCTCGGCGATTCTGATTTTCTTATTCAAGCTATCATTTCTGTCGCTAATCTTGGATGAAATATCGACCATAAGAAGTTTGGATTGAATTTTCTTTGCATATTCTAAATGCACGTCACTAATAGGAATAATAATAACCTGAATTGGCGCTATGAACAAAGGAAACTCTCCACCGAAATGTTCTGTCAAAATTGCAATAAATCTCTCAAACGAACCCAATATTGCCCGATGTATCATGACCGGTCTAACTCTCTCATTGTGTTCGTCCGTATAATGTAAATCAAATCTGTCAGGCAAATTCAAATCAACCTGTACGGTGCCACACTGCCATTTTCTACCAATGCAATCCGTGATTTTAATATCAATTTTTGGGCCATAAAATGCACCGCCGCCTTCGTCTATACCGTATACTATATTTTTTTCATCAAGCGCCGCTTTTATTGCCGCTGTCGCTTTATCCCAGAACTCATCGGAACCTATTGCCTTTAGCGGTTTGGTGGATACTTCTACGCTATATTCAAAACCAAAAAGTTCAAGAACTGAGTGAACAAAATCCATCACTTCAAAGATAACTGACTTTATTTGCCCCTCAGTACAGAATATATGCGCATCATCTTGCGTAAACTCCCTAACCCTAAGTAGTCCATGTAAAACACCACTCTTCTCATGTCTATGAACGGTTCCAAATTCAAAATATTTAAGAGGTAAATCACGATAACTCTTAACATCAGTGTTAAAAATCGTAATATGCGACAAACAATTCATCGGCTTAATGCCATATTCAGCCTCATCAATATGAGTAAAGTACATATTCTGACCGTAGTTATCATAATGACCGCTTGTTTTCCACATATCAGACTTTAATATCTCTGGACCACGTACGGGTTCATAACCCCTTCTAAGATGCGCTCTATATAGTAATCTTTCTAGATTGCCTCTCAATCTAGCACCCTTAGGAAGCCAAATCGGCATACCTGAGCCAACCATTTCATCAAAGGTAAATAGTTCTAGCTCGGCTCCAACCTTCCTATGATCTCTCTTTCTGGCTTCTTCCATCATATGAAGATACTCTTTTAGCGCACCTTTGTCAGCAAAAGCAATACCGTAAATTCTGGTCAGCATCTCTTTTGTCTCGTCACCTCCAAGATATGCACCTGCAACACGAGTCAGTTTGAAAAATCTTAAATATTTCGTATTTGGCACATGAGGACCACGGCACAAATCTTCAAAAACACCTTGTTTATAAATGGTTACATTTTCATCCGGTATCTTTTTTAGAACTTCTAATTTAAGCTCATCGTTACTAAACTTAACGACTGCTTCATCTTTGGTGATAGTATATTTTGTCAACTCGCTTTTAGCGTCAGCCAGTTCACTCATTTTAAATTCTATCTTAGTTAAATCTTCTTCGCTAATCTTTGCACTTGTTTTAAAATCATAGTAAAAACCCTCGTCAACAGTCGGTCCGACAAAGAACTTTGCATCAGGATATAAAATCTTTATCGCTTCAGCCATAAGATGAGCAGTTGAGTGCCTAATGATTTCTAAGGAAAGCGGAGAGTTATCGAAGGAGATTTTTGTAGCATTTTGTGCGTCCGTTTCAGAACAACTTTGTGTATCGACAATCTTGTCGTCAATTAAATATCCTAGTATGTTTTCCAAGTCCTATCCCAAAAAAAATTTATAAAACAGCTTATATTTTACTATCATTGGTATTAAGGCTCACCCCTAAACACCGTCTTTTTTACCATAAACTCTAATATGTATCCTATCCGAATAAATAAATCCATACTTACTACAGAATTCAAATACACTTTTAGCAGTAATTTCCAGCTCTTCCCTTGTGGAGCCTTGAGGCATACAGAAAATATCAATATCTTGTTTTATTAACGATTTTATACCGATTATCTCATCATATATATCAAGATTGATATTATTTTTGTTTACTACAAATTTTAAAAAACACTCTTTTGCATATTCGGCATAGGTATTAATAACACTTGGTTTTACTCTATTTTCAAACAGTTCATCTGAATTCGAAAGCTTTATAGACATTGCATAAGTAAACTCTCTCAGCAATGGAGTTCCTTCAAAGTCAAGATCAATAGTACCGTTTGTTTCAACTGTTATTTTATAGTCCAAACAGAGAAGTTTTTGAGCTAATTCCAAAAAAATATGATTCGAGAAGTGGAGCGTAGGCTCACCGCCGGTTATGACAATATGTTTAGGTTTGACCGAAGTTTTTAGCAAAATAGCTTTATTTATACTTTCAATAATCTCACTTCTTCCACCA
>Ga0078972_1012774_pt1 | contig 14220 bp, 10 predicted proteins | sample YelNatPaOPGAMG01_FD_67568 | JGI IMG/M metagenome (GOLD analysis project Ga0078972, IMG submission 67568) | Hot spring thermophilic microbial communities from Obsidian Pool, Yellowstone National Park, USA - OP-RAMG-01 (SPADES assembly) (version 2) | ecosystem: Environmental > Aquatic > Thermal...
GCATCTCCCGATAAATGCCTTCGTCGCAAGGTTGAGCACCATGCGCCAAAATGGATGCATTGCGCTTTTCAAGCGTGGCTAATATCTTCTTGCGTTCTGGGGAAAAAACTTTGCCTAATGGGTCATCTAATTCAGCCAGCAAGTCGTAGTCTTCCAGCAAGCCAAGTTTGATTTTCCGTTCCCGCCCGGCATATTTTGGACGTAAGGTTTCAGGTAACAAGTTTGGATTCAGGTCACTGGTGTTCAGGGATGGTTCGCGCTGCGCCAACCGAATCTGCGCCAGCATTTCAAGAGCGCGATATAGACGAGCAACGGCATCATCATATCGCCTACGCACGGCGCGGCGTTCTGCATTCGCTATCAAGTCAAAGACTGGTTCGTAGCCTGTGCCTTTGGACTGGCCAGTCAGAATTTTTAGAAATTTCCACTGCGGCACGATTTCGGCTTGATAAGGCGCAAGGATTTGAGCAGCGCGGGCATGGTCAAAGCGATCCCAGGCATCGAAACCACGCGAAAGGGTGACAAACCGCTGAATTTCACGTTGCAATTCCATGCTCAGCGGCGCGGCACGCATCAGGCCTTCAACCAATTGCCCGGCGGAAGCATAAGCAGATTGATTGAAGAGGATTTCGGCTTGCTCTAACTGCTGACGGGCACGTACTTCCCAAGTATTGACCAGGCTTGCCATTTCCGTGCCATCGCGCACCTTCAACAGGTCAGTTCGATTGCCGCGCACTACCGAAAGTTCCCACCCCATTTCAATCGCCACGACAATCAACGCGGCTGTCATGGTTTTTGTGCCGCCCGTATAATCTGCCAACTTCCGCCAATCAGTGCGACCGGCGCTATGCTCACCCAAACCATGACGGATTTTTTGGTAGCACAGGTGCAGGGTATCGGGGTCTTCTAACTCAATAAAAGTGCATTTTTCGGCAGGTAAACCGGTTTGCTCTAAAATATTGGGCAGAGGCGTTTTATCTTCGGTAGAACAAGGCTTATCTTTTCCATCAACCATTGCGCGGCTGCCGCGTGCGCCAGTCGAGACGATAAAAACGACAAAATCAGGGTTGTAATCGCGTATTGCAGTCACAACCGGCGCGCATGAGCCGCCAACAGTGATAGCAAGCAAGGTTTGCATATCAACCTCCAATCGTCAATCTACAATCGAAAATCGTCAATCGCTTATCTCCACCAGTACCCAGCCGAACGGAGCAATTGGTTTGGCTTCGTCCTTTTTACCGCTCATTGCCACCCGCCGCGAGGAAGGGAAAGGGTCGCCGGGCTGACGTTTACTGCGCTTCCCCGCTTTATCCAGGTGAAACTCGCTCACCAGCCGCTCAAACAGAAGTTCATCCTGCTGAAGGTGCGTCCAGAAAGTCTTGCCATCCCAGCCTGCGCCCCAGCCGATTTGCAAGAAAGCCTGACGCGGCGAAAGGTTTACATTGAGCATCTGACGGTAGAAAGCGGCAATCCGTTCGGCAGAGGGTGCCGGGGGCTCAACGTTTTCAAACCAGACCGCCAATCGTTCCAGGCGCGCCCGGCTGTGTTTTTGGGCACGAGGCAGCAGTTCATCCAGCCAGCGTTTGCGGTCGCCAAAACCCAGTCGAGCAGCCATCGGCTTGAACAGGTCATCGTCAATTTTGAGCGAACCGCGAAATTCCACTTCCCCGACCAGCGCTTCCAAACCAATCGGCGATTGCGCTGCGCCCTGAGTCAGAACCTGCGCTTTGAGCGCGACGAGTCCCTCGCCAGCCTGTTGAGGTCCATGCAGGTCAGAAACTTGCAAAGCGCGCAGTAAATCCAAATTGGGATTGCAATGGTCGGGATTTTTATGAGTATTGGCAGGCTCAAACAGCATTCTTTCAAATTTGTCAGCAGGGCTTTTCTTAGATCGCCAGATGTTTTTTCGCTGATCGAGGTATTCAAAATCTCGAATCTCAAGGCGTGAAAATTTTACGTCTTGCCAGCCTGTCCAGGCCAGCGCAGTGCGGAACGCGCCCTTGAGCGAAGAGCCGGGAATATAGGGCCGGTCATGCGGGTCTTTGATGAACGGCTTCATGCGGGCATCGGCTTTTTCAGAGGGCGGTTGTCCGCGCAGAACGTAGCGGAAGAGGGCGGGGTTTTGCAGGTCTTTTTCAGTCAACAGACTGCCGGGCAGGGGGTAATGACCGCGTGAATCCGGCCTGAGTTGAGTTTCTTTGGCTTCCAAAACCGCGTCAGTATCAAAAATATATGTCAACTCGATTTCTTTGCCATTCTGTTTATTTGTGCGCAAAATGAAATCGAAGCCCAACCGCCACTCGTCCCCTGTGCCGATATGCACCGGCGAGAGCGTGCGCAGGGTCAGTTTATAAGTGGTCATGCGTCACCTCCGTAGCCAACGGCCACCGTCAGGCCGGAACGGTAAACAGGGTGTTGAATGGGATACTCCTCCCCGGTTTGATAGCGCGGGCGCACATCCGCCACCCGTCCAAAAGGCGGTTGGAGCCCGGCTGGCAGGCTAAACGTGGCACCTTCCTGGATGAGATTGAGGGCGCGGCGGCGCTGTCCGCTTTTTTGCGGCGAATCGAGCCAGCCAGCCACCGTTTGCACCTTCCATGCGGCGCGTTTTCCAGAGAAGGCGGGCATTTCCTCGCGGCGCGGCAAATAGCGGCTGAGCGAAGTCCACATTTTTTCAGGGTCGGGTAGTCCCAGAATGCCCTTCTGCTCGAACTTGCCCTTGCCGTAACCTGCGCTGCGTTCCGCGCCTATGCCTGCTTCGCCCAAGTCGCGCAATAGTTGGTCAAACAGGGCTTTCTCCGCCGCCGGGTCGAGCCACTGTACGCCGAACCACAGCCCGCAGCCAGGCGCAAAGTGAACAGTGCCAGTGTGGTACAGAGTGCTGGCGTTGGTAGCGCGTTCCACCGTCACGCGCGGGCGTTTTTCAATCACCCACATTCTAAAAGGCTCGCCTTTTTGCGGCGGAGGCGGTAATTTTTGCTTTTCCTCGCCGGTCAGCCAGATTTTGCCGCCATGAATTTCAGCATGAGCGGGGTGAACATCCAGCAAGGATTTGCCTGCGAGCAGTTGGCGGTAGAGATTCTCCGAGACGAACTGCACTTTCTTCAAGTCTTTGGCTTTCACGCCCTGCGGCAGGGAGCGGCCATCCGGCAGTTGCGCCGCCAGGGGAACGGGGAAGAAGCGCACTTCGCCCGCAAAGGGGAAGAGCGAGGTCAACAGGAAGGGCGGCGAGCCATCCAGAAAAGGCTTCAGCCAGTCTTGCACCGCCTGTTCGCCTTTCAAAGCCGCCAGACGCGCCACCAGCGCAGCAAACAGACTATCGGACGACCAGAAAGGGCGGGTTTCTTCCTGTCCCAATCCCTGCTCGCCAAAGTGAAAGGTCGAGCCGGTGAGACTCCAGGTTTCGAGGTTCATAGCGCCCTCATGCGGTAACAGGAATTTGCTCTTTGAGCCAGTTTACAATCTTGGGTAATTCTTTGGCGAGTTCCTGCACGCTCTCGAACGGCTGTTCACGGTAGAAAATTTCCTGGCTGTAATCCTTTCCATTGCGAACATAGAGCCGGATATCTTCGAATTTCACCTTGCCCGAGCCGCGCGAGCCTGCCCCGCCGAGGTAGTCATCTTCCACCAGTTGCAAGGCATCGGTAACGACTTTGAGCCGCTCGAAATCCGCCACTTCGTACACGCCGAACACCAGTTCTGCCGGGCCAAAGACTGCCCCCGCCGGAACACGCTCCAGCGTGCGCAGCGTGGCGGCGCTGGTCACGCGGTCAATGGCGACTTCGGTTTTGAGTTCCGTATAGCGCAAGTCAGTTTCAAGTTTTTTCAATTCTTCAAGGCTGTCAGGATGAACTCTGATGTCCCGAACAGTCAAACGTGTTGCGCTGGCAAAATCACCTGCTGGAACGCCAAAAACATAGCATACCGGGCAGCCTTTGTAGCCGTTGGCATCCACGTTATACGTTCCTTTATCGCAGGTGTGAATACCAAGATAATGATTGGTAATTGGACGTCCATAGTATTTTTCGATTTGTGAGCGCATCTTGCCGCGCAAACTCGAACCGGGGATGTATGGCTCATTAGTCAATGGGTCACGGATGACCTCTTTGTCTAAACCACCAATCTCCAAATCAGCCCCAGAACCGCCAATATGAAGACCTGTTACTGCCTCAACGTTCATAGTAAAGAAAACGCGGCCAAACAATCTAATGTTTGTAGTCATGGGTTCCTCCTGTGCTATTCTTTTGCGCCAAAGGCTTTGTGATATGCCAAAATGGCTTCAAACAATTCAACAAAACGCCTGAAGCGGACATCCATCTGTTCTGGATCGTTAACGGCTGTAACCAGATTAATTGCATCTGTGAGAACATCTGTCAAAGGCTTCAGGGGTGAAACCTTGTCTTTCTCTTGTCTTTTCGCCTGGTAAGCCATTTTTGGCTTTAGCATATTGAGACGCCGAACAGCATCTACTTTGCGGTCTTGGTCGAACCAAAGTGCTTCAATTTTTCGAACCTCGGTGAAAATTTTACGAATTTGGCTTGTTTTCAGTGTTTTCGCCAATGGTTCGGCCAGATTGCGGGCATAGTTCACCAACCTCTCGCCAGTTTCATCAGCGGTCATGATGGTTTGAATTTCGCTCATGGTTAAGCCTCCTTTTTAGAATTTGAACGTTTTCTTGTCTCCAACTGCGCCCAGCGGGCGGCAGCGCCCCACATTTCCAGATTTTGAAAAAGACCCAATTTTTCACGCAATCCGGCAATCCCTTCCTGCAAAGCCGGGTTGTTCTTCTGACGTTCCTCCAGGCGCTTCAGGTGATAAGCGCCCATCCATTGCCAGCGCCCCCACACCGGGCGGCCTTTTTCAGCAATCGCTTCTGCTTCCATCTTCGCCAGGGTGCGCAGGGTTTGGAGAATGCTCTTGGGTCCGCCGCGCTCGTCTTGCGCTTCGCCTTTCAGCAGGGTGGTCAATTCATCTTTGCGTTCTGCCAGGGTACGGAAATCTGTCCACTTCCACGCCTTGCCCAGAAAAGCAAAGGAATTCCTGCCGTTGCCTTTTGCCAGGTGTTCAGCCTCTGCCGCATCTTCGGCAGCCTGGTAGATGGGATACTTGCCGTCAATGAAAGCCATACCGCCTGAAATGTGCATGCCAGGGTGAGCGGTATAGGCGGCAAAGTCGTCCGCAATTCTTTGCGCCAGGGCGGGCATTTTGTCCCAGGGCGCAATCAGGAACAGGTCATCGCCGCCGGAATAGACGGTATAGACCAGGTTGCGCCAGGCTTCATCCTCCACAATGCGCTTCAGCCAGCCCTCGAAGAACAGACTGATTTGCGAACTAAGCGCCGCCATGCGCGAGAGCGAGAACGAGTCGCCCAGCCCGTCTTGGAAGAGAGAGCCGAGGTTGTCCACATCCATGCGCAAAACGCCCAGACGTTGAAAATCACTCTCACAAAGCACATTCAAGTGCATAAATGTCATTGGCTGACCCACGCGAGCTTTTTCTTTGTTCTGCACATTACCTAATCGCTTGTTGATTTTGTCCGCTTCGGATTGGTCAAGCACCACAGGCAATTGGTTGGCCGTGTAGCGCAGCCAGTGCGGCGTTGGGTGGGAAGTTCGCGGCCACTGGCTTTTGTCAGGGTCATCCAGCGCCCACAAAACCACCCGTTGACCGGTCTCGACCTTGACCTGCTCCCCCGCCTGCTTCAGGAATTGCACCTCCATACCAAACCGCTGCAGGATTTCAAGCGCAGTATCGGCTTTGTTAACGCTGGCAGCGGGTTCGCTGAATTTCAGCGCCAGGAAGCGGGCTGCGGGCAGCTCTTTACCAATCGTTTCGGCAAATGACCGGCAAAGCGGACAAATTCTCGATTGCCCTTCCCATTCATCCCACTCTTCTGCGCCGCGGCTGTCATCGCCACAAACCGAGCAAGTTTCATTCGGATTACCGCCATATTCAGGCACGTCGAAAACCAGCGGATACAGGTCTTCGCCCAATTCGGAATAGCGGCGGTTCTTGGCTCGGGTGAGTTCGTCATGCATCTTCTGCCAGTGTTCCTGCAATTTACCTGCCCGAAAACCACTGGCAGGAACGGCAGCCTGTCCCAGCACCAGGTAAAGTTGCGTACCGTGCTGTTGATACAAAATTTTGCCGATTTCCGCCTGGATTTCGCCCAGTTTTTCTCTGGCGCTGAGCGGCGCAAGCAGGTAAAAATGTCCGCCGCCGGAGTAAATCACGCTGGTATAAGGCAATCCCAGTCGGCGCAGCACGAAGCGCAGTACGGCTTCGGTCAGCAATTGCAGGTAGAACGAACGCCCGCGCAGCATTTTGGCTGCGCCTTTGGACGAGATGGTGTAAATAAAATCCTGCACGCCCGAAATATCGCCGCCCACCAGCAGGGCGACTTCAGTCTCGTCCGTTTCGGGGTTTTGGGCAATGCGGCGCAGGTCATCTTCGGGTAAGTCCGCCAGGCAGGCGGCCAGGGCGGCGGTCATGCGGCTGTGGTCGTAGAGCGAAATATCAGGGATTGCCTTGAAATACGCCGCAGGCACGCACCAGGCATAGCGCGAAAAAAGCGCCTGCATCGCTTCGAGATAGCCTTCCCAATCCTGGCTTTTTTCATAAATCTTCTTCAATTGTTCCGCGTCTGCACAGAATTGCTGCCAGAGAGAGTTGTACTCATCCCAAACTTTTTTCCCGTCAATCGGTTCTTGTGCCGCAAACACCGTGTCTCGGTTCAATTCAAGCGGGCGGAGCGGGAAGTAAAACCTGTCCTGCCCCCGGTTGGGGTGATTTTGCTCATCCGCTTTCAGTGTGATGAATACGGGATGCAGCTGCTTCGGATGGTCTTCCCTACGGCTGTCATCCTGCTCCTCCCCCTTGCGGCGCTCTCCGGCGGAGAGATGGTCAGCCAGTTGAACGATGACTCCTTCCCCGCGCGGACGGTGATGATAAGCAGCCAGCATTCGCACCCTATCCCGAATTGATTCGGGCAGGTATTTATTGGCAAAATGCCAGGTATGCAGCGCGTGCTGGTAGCCAAAGTCGGCTTTGGTTTTGCCTTCGCTCCATTCGCTGCTTACTTGGCCGCCCGCCCTCTGCGCGAACTTGCCCACATCATGCAGCAACCCCGCCAGGGCGGCTTGAAAAACAAGGGATTTCTGTTTGTCTTCTTCCATCCACATCCTCCTCGCACATCGAACAACTGACGACTGATGACTGACAACTGAATACTGGCATCCCCCTTGCTCCCCCTCTACCGGGGCAATCATAGTATAGACTTTTTGGAGAAAATCGTCATCCGTTTTTTCCCTGAATTCCTCCCGACCAGTGATAGAACGGCGCCAGCAGGCGCACCAACTGGGCCTGGTTGACATCCTCCACCTGCCAGTGTTCGGCGGCTTTGCGGTAGGCGCTGCGCAGATGACTTTCCACCGTGCGCGGCGAAAGCGACAGGCGCTCAGCGATTTCGGCCTGGTTCAGCCCGTCGCGGCCGAGCAGGTCGAGCACCTCGCGCTCGGCGGCGCTGACTTTGGTCAGCAGGAAGATGCGCGCCGCGTCCCACTGTTCGCGCAGTCGCAACTCGGCCAGGCGTTTGGCCGCCTCGAAGGGATCGGTCACCTCGCGCAGGGCGTCGAAGACCGGCGAGAGCCGCCCCCAGGGGATGACCGGGATGGGGATGAGCCGCACCCACTCCCCCGGTCCGGCATGGAGCGCGCCGGAGGCTTCCAGGTCCGGGTGCGAGGCCAGATGCCACAGGCGGTCTTCGTCATCGAACAGCATCTGCGCCACCGCCATCCCGAAAACGGTCAGCGTGCGCCGCCCGCCGGAGATGAGCAGGTGCACCATATATCCATCCAGTTTTGCCTGACGGATGGTAGCATACAACACACGAAAGGCGGTCTCGATTTCTGGCGGCGCAGTCACATCCTGCAGCGGCTGGCCCTCCTGGCCCAGTTCAAGAACCTCCCAGGACAATGCAGGGTAAGCGCGGGCAAAGTCTTCTTCCAAAAGACGCAGCGCCGCGCGCGTTGGAGGACGTTGACAGTGGGTCGTAATCAGGATAACCCGATCAGGCCGCCGCCCCTCTGCCGCCAGACAATCCAGCGCCAGTGTAACGAGTTGAGGTTTACTTGCCAGCGTTGCCAGCAGTACAGTGTTCCCCATGTCGTGGTTATCCTTACCTCAGATGCCACGGGTGACCACAAAAAGGCTCACTCTGCTCATGCCCCTCACGCTCTGGTGACCGATCCTCCTTACAGGCTGGCGCACAACAGGCGTACCGGCAACAGAGAACGCCAGCGCGAGGTCATCCCCGGTGACACAACAACGCCTCTGCCTTCGCTCACTGCGAGGGATGGAAAACGTGGGAACAGGGCACCATCCGCTCAGCGAGTTGGCGCCAGGCGCAGACGGCGTACCAGCAAAATGACGGCTATCAGCATCGCGGCTACAATGATCAGCGTCGGCAAATTGGCCTCGTCGGCAAAGCCGCTTTGTGGCAGCGCGGTGCCGGCCGCCCAGACAGTGCCCATCGCCAGCGCCGTGCCGGCCATGGCCGCCGAGGTAGGTGTCCGCTGCGCCAGAGCGACCTGCGTGTTGAGCGCGGCGACCGTGGCCGTCTGGATTTGCGCGGCCGACCATTGCGCCGGCGTGTCGGTAGCCATCGCCACCACGGGCGTCGACGTTGCCGGCAGCGGCGTAGGCGTCCACAGCGAGGCTTCCTGAGTAGCCGTCAGGGCCAGGGCAACTTCCGCATTCTGGGTCTCGAGCGCCATGCGCGTCGCTTCTTTCGCGGCATTCTGTTGAGGGACAATCTTAAGTGCCGCCACCGCCAGACAAAGCAGACTCAGGAATATCAATCCCCCCAAAACGCTGGCCACGATGACGAACGTTCGATTGTTCCCCCCTCCGCCTGCCGGAGCCTCGGGCGCGGGCGTCACATTGAAATCACTGTCATCGCCTATCATGAGACCTCCTCGTTTCCATTTTTCCGTCTTACGTTCTGCATTTTACGTTTCACGCGGCACACGTTCCCAGCCACGCCATGCGCATCACCCCACCACTTCCAGGTTGATCAGCGGGGCCAGCGTCTGTTCGCCGTTTTCCAGACGAATCTCTGCCGCCAGGGCGCGCAGGCCACTGGGAAACAGCACTGCCTCCTCGCGTACCCGGACGATCGTACCCAGGGCGCCCAGGTGCGGCGCACGGCAAATGCGCACCTGCAAGCCGGGCGCAAAGACCTCCATCTCGCGCGCCGGGGGCGGTTCCTGGGCCACCGGCAACGGGATCAGCGCCTCTGGACGAGTGCCCCGGTACCGATCATACGGTTCGGCGTTCAACGCTACATCACGTTTTGCATTGCTCGTTAACAGTTTAAACGCCGCGGCATTCATTGGCCGATGGCCAAAGCCGTCGGTTAGCAGCAGCGGCAGAGGCAGTTGAGCGGCCAGCGGCAACAAGGCCGGCGCCAGGCTGGAAAGGATCAGCCCGCGCAGGGGAATCTCTGCCGCATTTTGCAATACAGCCGCCTGATTGACATGACCGCCAAGGATGATGAACCCGCGTAAACTGACGTCGAGCATATCGGAGGACAGCACATCTTCCGGCAGTTTGAGCAAAGAATGCATAATGCCCATGTCCATTCGCCCATTGCCCCACACCCCCTGCACCACCGCGCCGTGAAACGTGATTTCCACGCCGCGCTCCGACTCGATGCGCGAGATCACTCCCGGCACGCCAGCGCGCAACTCGAACGCGCTCTTCCCCACCTCCAGCAGCACACGACCGCCGCCGGTCAATGCCACGCGCCCGTTCTGTGGCGCCTTGACGGTCTGAGCAATCAAGCCGGGCTTTTCCGCGATGACTTGCCCCTCTGTCACTTCGTCCCCTTCCTTGACCACAATCAATTTCCGGGCAATGTCGGCAGACACACCCAAAAGACGCGCCACATCCAGCAAGACATGCTGGCGCGCAAAATGCGCCTCCGCAACCACATCCGTCGCACTGACGCGCTGATCCATCCGCACCGTCACGCGCCCCGGCACCGGCAACAGGCGCTCACGGCGTAGGGTGGTAAGAGGCAAAATGTGCACCACAGGCGCCAGCATCGGTTACCCTCCCAGAGTCCACAACCACTTTTTAATCATCTCGCGTCGCCGTCCGCCATCGGTCGGTAAGAACAACGGACGACCACGCGCATCGAAGACGATGCCGAAGACCGTGCCGCTCACTGGCACTTCGCCGCCGCGCCCGGGACCAAAGCCCACGTCGGCGCGGTGGAGTGGTTGCAGCAAGAGCCGGCCACTGTCCCCCGGCGGCAACGGCATGGTCTCCAGCGTTCCCTGCTTGACCTCCAGCGTCGTCTCACGACCGCTCTGAGTGATCAGGCGCGCGCGCAAAACCGGCGTGCCCGGCCTGGCGGTGACCACAGGAGCGACCACCGTAGCCAGTACCGCAAAAGCGCCCGAATCGAGCACCTGAACCGGCAAAATCGGCACACGTCCCGCCGTCGCTCCCAGCGCCGCCAGCAGATTCTGCTGGTCCAGAACAATGGTGGTCATGCCCAGCGGCTGTAACCCATCCAGCAAAATCAACAACGCCTGCCCCAGGGTCGGGGCCGCCGTGAGCACACTGCCGGAGGCCAGAACAGGGTCAAAGTAAGGTGGATACCCGGGAGCAGGACGAAGCGCCTGGCGCGGGAAATCGGCGCTCAGACTGGCAAAGGCCAGCTGCAAGGCCTGGCGGGCAACAGCCTGCTCAATGGCCAGTTCCTCAACCGTGACCGGAATGGTAGTCGGGTACAGCGACTTATGGTAGAGATAATCCTGCACCATCTCCGCGCTGAGTTCCAACGGCAACCAGCGCAGCACATCCTCCAGCGTCGTGTAACGGAGCAGGCTGGCCATTCCCTCCCCCAGTCCAAACTGAGGGTAAACACCGGTTTTGAGGTCGCCGCTGAAGCCGGCTGCCAGCGCGGTAGCCGAGGCGCCAATGTCCACGTGCAAGATACCCTTGCTGTAGCCCTGGCTGAGAAAACGGATGATGCGGCCTGCCGCGTACGCCGTAGGCCACAACTGTTCGCCGGCCCAGGCTGCCAGTTCATCCATGCCCGCCAGCTGACCGGCGCGCAGGCGCACATACAGCGCGGCCAGAGCATGTTGGGCCGGCAGGAGATCCTCCTCATCCAGCACCGGGCGGAGATTCGGAGCCACGTACATGGACAGGCTTAACGTTTGCAGGTATTTTTCTGCCACCCGGGCCATATCCTGATTGCCAGCAAAGAGAATGGCCGGACGTTTCTCGGCGGGAAGCAGGTAACAACCCAGACCGATGATCTCCAGCAGGGATTGCAGCGAGCGTGAGGCGCCGCCGTCCGTTCCACCGGCGATCAGGATCAGATCCGGCTGCAGACGCAAGAGAGTATCTACCTGTTCTTCGGGCTTACGCCGGTCATTCAGGCTGATGGTTTCGACCACGCGCGCGTAGGTGGTGCGCGCCAGCCGCTGCACGCTCGCCAGCGAAACGTCTTCCAGAAGAGCGGCAACCACCGTCCGCAGAATCGGCCCGGCAGAAATCGTCGCTACAAAGGAACCAACGCCCGTACCGTCCTGCGCCGGCATAATCAGACGGTGGTCAGAGGTCAGCAGCGTGCGGCCGGTAATGGCTTCGAGATGAACGATGGCATCGCGCACGCCTTCGCTTACCTCCCGCCACGGCGCGGCTGCGGTAGAAAACGCCTTACCGGCGGCAACAAAGCGATACTGCCCATCCACCACATCGAACAGAATGGCGCGTGTGTGCATGGCGCCAATATCTACGGCGAGAACGGATTCCGCGTCAATCAACGAGGTGGGCATAGGTTACAAACTCTGCGTGAGGAAAGTCCACAGGAAATACAAACGCTCGACCAGTGCCGTTGCCGCCGCCGTGAGCGCGCCGGCGAACAACACGCCCAGAGCCACAGCCAGAAAGAATTGTCCAACCCACGCCAGCGCCTCCACCAGGCGAGCGCGACGCGGGCCAGTCGGCGTGGGCCTGGCCCCATAGTGAAAATAAGCCAGCGTGGTTATCATCCCGACCAGAATAATCACTCCCTCGGACAGCCGCTCCAGAGGGTACTCGGCCTGCCTCCAGTCCAGCAAATTGATAGAGGCCTGCACCTGAGGGAGCAACGTGCCAGTCACCGCGCCGCCAACAGCAACTGCCGCGCCAATACCCACGAGAAAAGCCAGCGGCAGATTCCCCAAACGCGCCGTGCGCGGCGAAAGCCGGCCCAGCAAGAACAGGCTCAAGACCAGCGGTACGACAGCCATCAGGCGGTCACCCAACGTATGACCACTGAGCAGCGGTTGGAACAGACGCGGCCATAGCACCTGATGCCAGACCACTGCCGCCGCGTAACCGGCCGAGACGCCCACGAAGAGATAAACCGCCAGGCGAAACAAAGGATTATCGCCCAGCAGGTAACTGAATACCAGCAAGGTCAGCACAAAGGCGAAGATGGCGGTGAACGCTTCAGGGTTTAACATCCCGGTCGCCCTTCTTGCGATTGGGATAGAGTAATCGCTCGCGCCAGGCCAGGGAAGCGCCCCAGACGCTGCCCACAATCATCAACAAAGCCGCCGTCAGCAAAACGGCGCCAAAAGCGCCCCAATATCTGGCGCCCAACGCCGCGCCGGGCGCGGGCAGAGCCTGTTCGTACGCTTTTCCGCCGGCCAGCCCAATGACCAGCCCCTGAATCTGGCCCGAATCATAATACGGTTGAAGCAAAGGCTCGGCCTGGGCACTCGCAACGAGAATCAGTGGCCTGTCGCCAAGATATGGCCTGGCCTGCTCAATCCACAGACGCCCCACGTCGGGGCTATCGGTCAGGACAATGAGGGCGGCGTAATCGCGCAGACTGTGCACATCCGCCAGCAGCGACGATTGCCAGAGGTCGGCAGAACCTGCCGCACGGGGATTTGAGGCAAAAGTCAGCATGGCCGCGGCGCCACCGGGCAGGTATCCCAGATTGACGTACTGCTGCCCCGGCTGGTAGTGATGATGCCCCTCTACAGATTGCATGAAATGCTCGGCCAGAGCCGGGCCATTGGGCGAGGTCGAAAGCAGCGTCAGGCGCGCAGCGCTGATCAGAATCAGATGGTCAATCAACGGCGCAGCTGCCGCTTCCAGTTCGCCTGCCAGCGCCGGTTCATAGTCGAACACAATGGCTACCGGACTGTTGGTGGGAATCTGAGCCACACGCTGCATCAAGTCATACTGGCCAGGAGGCGTAAGCGCTGGCACGACCGATCCCCCGCTGATCAGGGGCAGGGCAGCCACAAACAGCAAAATCGCCGCCACCAGCCAGCGCCAGAAACGAGGCAGCGCATCGCCTGCCGCCTTCTGGCCTGGACGGGAAGCCCCCTCCTCCGTCACCATCGCCTCCAGTTGAGCCGCCAGCGCCTGATGACTCTCGCTAACCTGCAATTTAACCGGTGGAGCAGTTGGCTTGCGCGTTGGCGCAATGTCGCTGGCAGGCGGCAGAACGCCGCGCAGACCAGCCAACAGCCCTCGAGTCTCCTCTGGCGTCTCTTCCATGACAGCGGCCGCGGCTTCCTCCACCGCTGCTTCCAGCGGACGCATGGCCTGCACCCAGGCCGGGAGTTCTGCCGGAGCAATTTCTTCAGCCGCCGCTCCCGCCGTTTCAGCAGTGACTTCTTCGGGTTGGAGAGTCGACAGCCAGTCAGGGGCTTCTATCGAAAACGCCGCTGCCGACTCAATCTCGCCTGCTTCGCCAATCAAGGGCGGTACGCTGGTTTGTTCTCCCTTTTTCCCTTCCTCTTCCGCACCCGCCAGCCAGGCCGGCGCGCTCTCCGGCATGATTCCTTCCCCAGCAAGCGGCGCCTTTTCCTCTGCCGCAGGCTTTAACCAGTCAGGAATCGCCTCCGGAACAGCCGCTTCTTCCACAGCGAAAGGCGGCAGCGGCTCTCCGCGACCCTCTGGCGGCGTGACTTTCAGCCAGTCGGGGGTCTCGGCGGCTAACGGCGGCGCTTCCTCGCCGGTCGGGGCCGGCGGCGCTCCCGCTTCCTCGCTCGCCAGAGAGGCCAGCCAGTCGGGGGTCTCGGCGGCTAACGGCGGCGCTTCCTCGCCGGTCAGGGCCGGCGGCGCTCCCGCTTCCTCGCTCGCCAGAGAGGCCAGCCAGTCGGGGGTCTCGGCGGCTAACGGCGGCGCTTCCTCGCC
>Ga0078972_1012775_pt1 | contig 14220 bp, 11 predicted proteins | sample YelNatPaOPGAMG01_FD_67568 | JGI IMG/M metagenome (GOLD analysis project Ga0078972, IMG submission 67568) | Hot spring thermophilic microbial communities from Obsidian Pool, Yellowstone National Park, USA - OP-RAMG-01 (SPADES assembly) (version 2) | ecosystem: Environmental > Aquatic > Thermal...
CTGTTTTAAGCAAAAATTTATCCGTCACGATAAACACATCTTTGTTCTTCGAGATCTGTTCGGCGATCTCTCCAGATTTATCGATAGTGTTAAATCCAAAATGCATCCGTGGTGGTAAACCATATTCATCATTTCTGTTTAACCAGTAAGTCGAAAAAACATCCTTCATCGTCTTCATCTCCCTTGAATCATTCTTTCAAACCCGTAGTAACGATTCCCTGAACGAAAAGATTTTGAACTGCGAAGAAAAGTATCAAAACAGGAGCTAGCACTATTATAGTGCCTGCAGTTATTATTCCCCAGTTCCTTGTCGCTCCCGTGGTCATGAGCATCTGGAGTCCTATTTGAGCCGTCTGCATGCTGTTTGAATTTATAACGACAAGTGGCCAGAGGTAGAAATTCCATGCGTAGACAAAATTTATCACAATAACACTGCCTATCATAGTTTTTGAAAGAGGAATAAGTATTTTAGTCAGATATTTGATCGAACCTGCACCATCTATTCTTGCAGCATCCTCGAGCTCCTTGGGAATTGTTAAAAAATACTGACGCATTAAAAATACACTCGTTGCACTTGCAATGAATGGGATGGTAAGTGCCCAGTATGTGTTGACCCAGTGAAGGCTCACCATCAATTTGTAAAGTGGAACTATCATTATCATCTCGGCAGGCATGAAGATGGTCACGAAAAGCAGTGCGAAAAGCAAAGAAGAGCCTTTGAATTTGAAATTCGCAAAAGCATACCCCGCAAGTATACCGAAGACGGTCTTCCCTGCAACTATGATCACGCTCATTATTATCGTATTAATCAATAATCTTCCGAGTTTTATGGAATTGAAAGCGTTAACGTAGTTTCCGAGGTAAAGCGTATTCGGAAAAATTCTTGGTGGATACGTAAAAACTTCCGATGGTGTTTCAAAACTCATCGTTATGGATAAAAGTATCGGCAAAAGCATTATTATCGTTATAACTATTAAAGCCACTTCTTTTATGATAACGTGAACCGTTCTCTTTTGTTTTTTTGTCACTGATAATGCACCGCCTTTTGACCGAATTTGAAATACAGATACGTGAAAAAGGCCATGATGAGGATCAGGATCACCGATTCAGAGGAAGCTGCTCCGTTGTTGAAATAGAAAAAGCCTTCCCGGTAAACTTCGTACATCATCGTTGTCGTGGTATTTGAAGGGCCTCCCTCCGTCATGACATCTATCGCTGCAAATGAATAAAAAACTGAAGATGAGATGTTCATGATTATGAGGAAAAAAGTTATAGGTGATAAAAGGGGTATAGTTATATTGAACAATTTGTCCACTGAATTGGCACCATCGATGGTTGCTGCTTCGTAATAACTTTTTGGAATAGATTGAAGCCCTGCAAGAAAAAATATAACGTTGAAACCTATATTCTGCCAGATCGTCGCTATCATTACGGCTATCAAGGCCAGTGGATACGTGGTCAACCATTGAGGTTGAACTTTAAAAAAGATCAAGAAAAGATAGCTGACGTATCCCGACAGAGGGCTCAGAAGAAAAGCCCAGAGTACACCTGCAACGGCAGGTGATACGGCGTAAGGCGAAAATATCAAAGTTCTGAATATCCCGATTCCTGGAATCTTATCGTTCAAAAGCATCGCCAGAAAAAGCGAGAGCACAAGGCCTATACCAACCGTAACGACAACGAATATCAACGTTGTGTAAACGGATTGTAAGAATCTTCCCGATTGAAAAAGCTGTAAAAAATTGTCGAAGCCGACGAACCGGCTGCTTGTTCCAAAAGGTGAAACCTTGTAAAGACTCATAAAAAAGCTTTGATAAGCCGGATAATATATAAAGACGGTGATTATGAAAAATGTTGGTGCAAGCAATAAGTACGGAATCCATTTTCTTGGCAAACTCATCACTCCTTATGAAAAAGAGGGTATCGAAAAGATACCCTCTTTTTGAATGGATTTAGTAAAGTGAATTATAATTGGCCAGGTCTTTGTTGGCCTGATTTTGGGCCTGCTGCAAAGCCTGCTCGGCCGTCATTGCTTTCGAAAACACGTTGGAGAAAGCGTCACTTACAGCCGTTCTTATATCTGGCATTGCTCCCGAGAGAGCTCCACTCGTTGCCGGTCCTGGTGTTGACATGAGAAGCTGAAGAACGGCGACTAAAAATTCAGGATTCTGTGCGTAATATCCCTGATAAAGAAGTTTTATTATTGAATTTCTGTTTATCGGGAAGTAACCTGTTGCCGCACTCCATTGAGACTGGGAATCAGCGCTCTCAAGGAACTTTAAAAGATCCCATGCTGCCTGTTCTCTCTGGGTGTTATGCGTGTTTATCATCCATAAACTTGCTCCTCCAACTATAACACCGCCGTAAGGAACACCGGATGGATGTGGAAGGAACATGACACCAACTTTGAAATTGCTTCCGGCACCCTGAAGCATCATGGTTATATCTCCTGTCGTATCTATAAGCATCGCTGCCCTTTGAGACAGAAATAAGCTTTCCGCGTTGTCCCATCCGGCTCCGGCATTTATGGCAGAGCCATTTTGAACCATCGTATTGAAGAAATCAAGAACCCTAACGCCTGCTGGACTGTCAAAAACGGCTTTATCGGCTCTTCCCGTTCTACCGTTATTGTTGTTAAGATAAAGTGCATTCTGTACCGCAAGGAATTGCTCAAAGAACCACGCGATAGGTTCGCCTGTACCGAATGTAAAACCGTATTGAACAGTATTCCCACTGCTGTCTTTGACTGTTAATTTCTGTGCATCTGCGATGAACTGATCAAAAGTTATTGGAGGATCATTTGGATTGAGACCGGCTTTTTCAAAGAGATTCTTGTTGTAATATATAACCGGGTTTGAGGAATTGAAAGGCATACTGTAAAGTTTTCCGTTGTAAGAATAATAATTTCTCGCTGCCGGAATTATCGTATTGATGTCGAAAGAAGGATCCTTGTCTATCATGTCTTGAATAGGGATAACGACTCCGCTGTCCATCATGACCTGTGTGCCTACGTCGTAAATCATAACGAGATCCGGTGGATTTCCTCCCTGAACTGCCGATATGGTCTTTGTAAGGGTATCATGGTAATTGCCAGTGTAAAGGACATCAACTTTTACGTTTGGATTTAAAGCGGTGAATTGATTGCATAGATCCTGAAGCGTTTTCGTAAAAGTCGTACCCGCGCCCTGCCAGATATACAGCGTGATAGGTGCCGCAAAGATCATAGAAGCTACCATCACAAGCACAGCTATCACTAAAAGCTTACGTGACATCCAAACCATCTCCTTTTGCTTAAGATCGTATTTTTGGGACTTGAAATGATTTTATCAGCACATTTTTATCCTATCTTTATCTGGATGTTATCTCTGTTTATTTTTTATTACGTGTTGTTTGTAATTCTATAACATAACGTATCAAAAAATGAAGTCTCAATTTCTTCCATTTTAAATGTTTAAAGACTTATTCGGGCCGAAAACAGGTAAATCTTCAAATTATCTCAAAATTCCTGCTATTCTCTCAAAATGAATCGTTCAAATATATACTAAACCTAAAAAAAGGCGATTCCCGTAGTTTGATAAACCGTATCCTTAACGTCACCTCCAACTTGATCGGGGGTCGGGAATGGAAAACGAGCGAAGGTACGATACGGAAACCGATGATATTTCATATTTAAAGTTGATCAAGTATATGGAGTATATGTTGTGAAAGCAACTGAAATTGTAATTCAGAACGAAGAAATCGATTTTATATCTGTACATTCGGTGAAATAGGATTATTTTGTATTGAATATAGAATACTTATGAAAATGATTTCATAATATAATTAGCATGATTGTAATATTAGGAGGTGTCAATTGTGAAGAAGCTTGTTTTAACACTCGTTGTGATGTTGATGGTCGTTTCGGTGGCAATGGCATTGACATTACCAAGGAACGAGACGTTTTATGAAGGTGGAGCAATGTGGGGTCCTCTGACCAATTTCAATCCTCTGAATTCAGGTAACCATGGATGGGGTGTTGATCTTGTTTATCCAACACTTTTCATGTACGATCCATTGACAAACCAGATGATTCCATACCTTGCACAAAGTGCAACATGGACGAGCAAAACGACCTACGTAGTCAATTTAAGGCAAAACGCGTACTGGACAGACGGTCAGCCCGTTACCGCTCAGGATGTGAAATACACATTCGAACTTCCGTTTACAGTAAGTCAACTTGTGCCGATTCAGGGTCTCCAATCTGTCAATGTGCTCAACGATTACACTGTTGAGTTCGTATTTTCCCAAACAAATTATCCGAATTTCTATCAGGATTTGTACAGTGATTACATCGTACCCGAACATATATGGTCTCAGGTCGCGACAAGCGATATTTTCTCCAAGGCAAATCTTACCAATCCTATCGGATGTGGCCCTTACGAATATCTAACATCCAATCAGCAGGAGATCATTCTCCAGAGAAATGATAACTGGTGGGGCAATGATGTGTTTGGTAAGCCGGCACCAAAGTACGTTGTGGAAATTTACGCTTCATCCAACAACGTAGCGCTTGGCCTACTTTTACAGGGTCAGTTAGATATGTCAAGCTTCTACCTTCCAGGCGCAGAAACGTTGATAGGGCCTTACAATCTCGTTACATGGAATCAAAGACCACCTTACATGCCATCTAACGCTACTACCTTGCTTTTCCTCAACACAACGGTAGCACCACTCAACAACGCTCAATTCAGAAGGGCACTTGCTTACGCGATAGGACCAATAAGTGATCTTACTCAAAGAGTTTATGCTGGATACGTACCGAATTACGTTGATCAACTCGGTTTTCTTCCGATCAAATCATGGATGCAGTTCGAAGACAAGAGCGTTGTCTCCCAGTACGGATATACTTTCGATCCTGCCAAAGCTGCTCAGATGTTAGATCAGCTTGGATACACGAAAGGGCCCAATGGGTGGAGAACCATGCCGAACGGTCAACCACTCAAACTTTCGATAATATGTCCTTATGGCTGGACTGACTGGATGGCTGCCGAAAGGATAGTTGCAGAAGATCTTCAGAAGGTCGGACTCAATGTCACGGCCGATTTCCCAGATTATTCAACATGGTGGAGTGATATAACGAGTGGTAATTACACGATGATGATGGACAATCCAAATGGAGTTTCTCAGACACCGTACACTTATTTTTACTCACTCTTCGGGTACCCTGTCCAGCAATACATGTACAATGGGAATTTTGAAAGGTACACGGATCCTCAGGTCACTAATTTACTGAACCAGATAGCTGCATTTCCACTTGATGACACAACAGGGCTTCAACCACTCTATTCGCAGTTAGAAAAAACGTTCCTCCAGGAGATGCCAGCTATTCCGCTCTTCTACAACGGCATGTGGTATCTTGCAAATTCATCGATATGGACTAACTTCCCAACTGCCAACAATCCATACTGCTGGCCTTCAACGTACAACAATGCTAACGTGACGGCCGGATCCTTACTTCTTTACACACATATTAAACCGGCACAGTAAATAAAATTTTTATTCCCTCTCTCTTTCGAGAGAGGGAACTTTGGAGGTAAAGATGAGAAAGTACCTTACAAGAAAGATATTGATCTATCTCATAACGTTTTTCATAGCCGCAAGTCTTGATTGGGCAATTCCACGTGTCATGCCGGGCAATCCTGTTAGCCTTATAGTTTCAAGATTTGCGCAGAATTCAAGCGGTTCCGCACAGGCATCTTTGATCACAAAACAGATGTTCGATTATTTCATGCAGGCCTTTCAGCTTAACAAACCATGGTGGGAGCAGTACGGTCTTTTCTGGCGAAATTTGTTCACGGGCAATCTTGGAATTAGCATGTACCTTTACCCTAAACCCGTTCTTTCTGTGATATTATCGGCCGTTCCTTACGATGTGCTTTTCTTACTTCCATCCATTTTGCTGAGTTTCTGGGTTGGAAACAGGATAGGTGCATGGGCGGCAAGAAACAAAAGGGCAGATAACGCTTTATTGCCTATCTTTTACATCTTAACTTCCGTTCCATACTTCTGGCTTGGAATTCTTCTGGTCTGGGTTTTCGGAACGATTCTTCACGTTTTACCGATGTCGGGTGCATTCAGTTATTCGATGACACCGTCATTCACACTCGCCTTTATCTTCGATTATCTAAAACACTGGATCCTACCATTCCTTTCATTGTTCATAGTTGCTCTTGGTGGATGGGCAATAGGCATGAGAAACATGATCATATACGAGCTTGAATCGAATTACTCAAGGTATATGGGATCTCTTGGTGCCTCTCAAAGGCTGATAAGGAAGTACTCGTACAGGAATGCAGTTCTCCCGCAGGTAACGGGGCTCGCACTCCAGCTTGGAACGATAGTTGCAGGTGCAATAACGACCGAGATCGTCTTCTCGTATCCCGGCATAGGATACATACTCTTCCAGGCGATAATGAACAAAGATTATCCTTTGATTCAGGGATGTTTCCTGCTCATAATAATTGCTGTATTACTTGCGAATTTCATAATAGATGTGCTGTACATGTTCATCGATCCAAGAATAAGAATTGCTTACACGGAAGGATGAAATCATGAAATTATCCGATAGATTGAAAAAATGGGACGTTTTGTACTTCTTTTTGACAAACAATAAATTTAAAATAGGAATCGGCATTCTTCTGTTTTTCATTTTGCTTTCCATAATAGGCCCTTTTTTCGTTCATTACAAGCCTTACGAATTTGCAGGTGAAATGGGCACACCGCCATCTCTTGGACATCCGCTTGGGACAAATCCATTTGGTTACGATCTCTATTCTCAACTCATCGTGGCATTGGATGGTACGTGGCTCATCGGTCTTTTAGGGGGCGGGATAGCGACTTTGATAGGCCTTTTGATAGGCTTTTTCGCTGGTTATGAAGGTGGATTCTGGGACGAACTTTTGATGATGCTTACGAACATCTTGCTTGTCATACCAACGATAGCACTTTTGATAATCATCGCATCCTTTTTGAATTCGAGAAGTGTGGTTTTAGAAAGTATAATAATAGGTTTGACAGGATGGCCGTGGGTCGCGAGGGCTGTAAGGGCACAAACGCTTTCTTTAAAATCAAGAGAGTTTGTAAGCCTTTCAAAGATATCAGGTGCCGGAACGCTTAAGATAATAACACAAGACATAGCACCAAACATGCTTTCTTACGTTTTCATGGTTTTTATACTTCAATTTGGCGGATCCATTTTGACGATAGTCGGCCTTTCATTCATAGGTCTTGGCCCTACAAACTCCGTCTCACTGGGGGGAATGCTCCAGGATTCAGTTTTGTGGAATGCGCTTATTCTGGGATACTGGTGGTGGATGATCCCTCCCGGTGTTGTGATAACCTTCATGGTAGCCTCGCTTTACTTCATAAACATGGCGATGGATGAGGCGTTCAATCCAAGATTGAGGTCGATGTGAGATGACAAAATTGCTTGATGTAAAAGATTACAAAGTCTATTACCAGACCTTGAAAGGACAGATTAAAGCTGTCGATGGAGTGAACTTTTTCGTCAATACGAATGAAGTTTTCGGAATAGCCGGAGAATCGGGATGTGGAAAATCGACTTTAGGTAATTCTTTAATATATTTGAGGGCCCCGATGCGCTACGCCGGTGGAAGTGCGTACATTGAAGAGATGAACATCTCGAAATTAACCGATGAGCAGATGAAAAAGATAAGATTTGAAAAAATTTCCATAATTCCCCAGTTCGCAATGGATGCGATGAGCCCAACGAAAAGGATAAAGCAGATAGTTGTGGATCTGGTAAGAGAACACGATGAAAAGCTTTCAGATGAAGATGTAAAGGAATTAGCTGTGAAAAGGTTTGAGATGGTAGGGCTCTCGGCCGATGTGATGAACATGTATTCAATAGAACTCTCGGGTGGGATGAAGCAAAGAGTCGTAATGGTTATATCCACACTTTTAAATCCAAAACTTCTTATAGCAGACGAGATAACATCGGCGCTTGACGTTTCTTCCCAAAAATTTTCCGTTGAGATGCTTGAAGAATTCAAAGACAAACAATTCGTCTCATCCGTCATCTTCATAACGCACGATATATCCGTACTTTACCAGATATCGGACAGAATAATGATCATGTATGCGGGACTCGTAGCCGAAATAGCGAGTACAGAAGATATAGTATCAAAACCTTTGCATCCTTACACGAAACTTTTGATAGAATCCCTTCCGAAAATGGGGATACAATTTTCCGAAAAGAAACTCACTGGAATTCCTGGATATCCTCCAAATCTTTTGAATCCTCCCAAAGGATGCAGATTTTACGATAGATGTCCACTGAGAATAGATCCACAGAAATGTCAGAACGAAATTCCTCCACTTGTAGAATACACGCCTGGAAGATACATCGCATGCTGGGCATACACAAAAGGGAATGATAAAAATGGATGAACCGCTTTTGAAGGTTGAAAAATTAACGAAAATATTCAGATCTGGCGTCGTTGGTGGACACTTCACAACGGCCGTTGATGATCTTTCAATTGACGTGAACAGAGCGGAAATAATATCTTTGGTTGGTGAATCGGGAAGCGGAAAGACAACGGTAGGAAAACTCATACTACACCTGTCGAAACCATCGATGGGGAAGATCTTTTACAATGGTACCGATATATCAACACTTAAAAGAAAAAGGCTTAAAGAGTATTATAGAAATGTGCAAGGGATCTTTCAGGATCCATTTGCGTCATTCAATCCGATCTTCAAAGTTGACAGAGTCTTCGATCTGCTCTTTGAAAGTTATCTTAAGGATAAAGTGAATAAAAAACACGATCTCATCGTTGAATCTCTTGAAAAAGTTGGGCTTAATTCCCTTGATGTCCTTGGAAAATATCCTCACCAGATGAGCGGAGGACAGTTACAGAGAATTCTTATAGCGAGAACGCTTTTGCTTGATACAAAACTCTTGATAGCCGATGAGCTGATCTCCATGTTAGATGCGTCAACGAGAGTAGATGTTTTGAACATCCTCGGAACTTTAAGGGACAAAGAAAAGATGTCTGTCATCTTTATAACGCATGATTTATCTCTGGGCTATTACATAAGTGACAAGACCATGATAATGTACATGGGGAATCTTGTTGAGGTTGGGAAGACAAAATTGGTCTTTGATAATCCTCTCCATCCTTACACTCGGATGCTCTTAAGTGCAGTACCTGAAATTGGACGGAAATGGAAGAAATCCGAATTGGAGATGAAAAGAGGAGAAGTGCCAATCGGAGGATGCCCTTATTTTGACAGATGTACGCTTGCCATGGATATTTGCAAAAAGAAGCCGATTTTGAAAGAATTAGAAAAAGATCACAAAGTCGCATGCTATGCGGCAGAAGGGGTGAAATCAGATGATTCGATCCCAGTCGGGGAAAATCACAATAGTTGATGTCGCACGTGAGGCTCACGTATCAGTCTCGACGGTATCGAGATACCTAAATTCAACAGCTCCGATAGCTGAAGATAAAAGAAAAAGTATAGCTAAAGCTATAAAGATGCTCAATTATAAACCTTCTACCTTTGCAAAAGCGATGAGATCGCAGGTACTTTACAGCATAGGTGTTATCGTCCCTGATTTGGGAGGGTATTATTACGGTGAGATAGTTAATTCGATAGTGACTTACGCAAGTCAAAAAGGATATGAAACGGTCGTGAGTGTTACGAACAAGGTCGGCAACTGGGAAGATATGACCTTTGAGTTCTTCATGAGTAGGCGCGTTGATGGAATAATCGTATGTACACCCACATTACCAAGCGTTGAGAAACTCATGAAGATAGAGATACCAATAGTAGCAATAGACTGGAAAGATCCCATAGGCGATCTCAACGTGACAGGCATCACCATCGATAACGAAAGGGCAACCTTCACGATGATGAAATACCTGCATTCGATGGGCCACAGAAAGATCCTGGCGTTAACAGGTGGAAAGGGATTTCAATCTTCCCTCGACAGGACAAACGGCGTGCTTAAATTCAAAGAAAAGAACGAAGATGTGGAGTTATACATATCCAATGGAGACTTTTCGAGTCTCGATACAGGATACGATCTGACAAGGAAGTTCATAAAAGAAAACGGGAAAAAGGTAACGGCCATCTTCGCTTTCAACGACATAATGGCCTTTGGTGTCATAAGCGCGCTAAACGATCTTGGCATATCGGTGCCAGATGAAATTTCGGTCGTTGGATTTGACAACACGTACATCTCTAAATATTCAGTTCCACCGCTCACAACGATAGAACAGCCAAGGAGCGAACTTGGTCTTGCCGCAATAAAAAATCTCATAAACAGATTTGAATCTGCCGGATCGAAAGTGGGCTATAACATCCTTGTGCCTTTTAAATTCATCGAGAGAGCTTCGGTGAAAAAAATTGAAGTGAGAGGAGTGATAAAATGAAATGGTTGATCATTTCTATTGTGACGGTTTTCGCACTTGCAACCTTTGGATTCTCTGCGATGAACGTCTCAATCACTGTTAACACGGCGGCGGAAATAACGACATTGTCCCAAACGGCCTTTGGATTGAACACCGCAGTATGGGATTGGCATCTTCTGGATCCTGTGATCCCTTCACTTTTGAAGAATTTAAATGTCAAAGTTTTAAGATTTCCCGGTGGAAGTTTCTCCGATATCTATGACTGGAAGACTAATTCTACCGTTCCAGATCAGAATTTTCCTTATGTTGATCCAGATAACACTTTTGACAATTTCATGAAGCTCGTGAATGAAATAGGTGCACAGGCGCTCATCACCGTTAATTACGGAACGAACTTTGCAGGCACTGCAGGAGGCAATCCACAAGAAGCGGCTGCATGGGTAAAGTACGCCAACGTAGATCACAATTACAACGTTAAATACTGGGAGATAGGAAATGAAGTGTATGGAAATAACACTTATGGATCAAATTGGGAGGCAGATCTGCACGCCACAAAGGGGCCACAATCTTACGCTGACAATTTCATAGAGTACGTAAAGGCAATGAAGGCCGTTGATCCTGCCATAAAGATAGGCGCAGTCTTAACGTGTCCTTATAACTGGCCATGGGGACAGAGTCCTGACTGGAACAAAGTTGTCCTTCAAACTGCGGGTAATTACATGGATTTCGTGATAGTTCACTGGTACGCACAGAATCCTGGAAATGAGTCCGATGCAGGCCTTTTGGCCTCGACGAATCAGATACCGGCCATGCTTGCAAGACTCAAACAGGAGATAAAGGATTACGCAGGATCTAATGCAGATCACATCCAAATATTCGTGACAGAGACGAATTCAGTTTCTTACAATCCGGGAAAGCAAACGACAAGCCTTGTGAACGCTTTGTTTTTGGTAAGCGACTACATGAACTGGCTTGAAGGCGGTGTTGAAAATGTTGACTGGTGGGCCCTGTACAACGGTGCCTTTGCAGGCAACGCGAATGCAAAACTTTACGGAAACACGAATTACGGAGATTACGGACTTTTATCAAATGACTCAACTGCGACAAATATAACCGAACCTGCGACTAATACGCCATTTCCGACCTATTTCGGTTACGAGATGCTTAAATACCTTGCCAAACCTGATGATACAGTGGTTGGAAGTTACTCCGATCAAAAATTGGTAAACGTTTATGCGGTAAAACATCCATCGGGAGAACTTTCAGTCATGATCGTGAACGACGACCCTCAAAATTCTTACACCGTTGATTTAAGCCTTGTTGGGTTCATACCGGAAGAGATCGCTCAGGAATACATTTATGGCATGGGAGATGGACTTGGCGGTGCGATGACATCCATCGTGAAAAAAACGATCCAACTTTCATCACCAATAGAGGTTGCACCTTATTCGATAAACGTGATAGTAATGAGACCACAGCATGTTGTCAAAATCGTGGGCCCCGAGGTCTTTCAATCAACTACGATTTCAAGCACCTCTCTTACACCAGGCCAAATTGAAAGGATAGAGACGACCTTCACGAACAAGTTCGGAAATATCTCAAACGGGGTAATAGAAATGGAGATATACAATTCGTCTGGTCAGATGGTCGGACAAAAAACAATTTCCGATGTCTCAATTGGTGCAAACGGATCGTACAAAGTTAGTTGGAATTGGACTGCTCCAAATTCGCCGGATCTCTACATGGTAAAATCATTCTTTTTCGATAGCAGCATGACAACTCTCTTCTCTTCATCGAATGATGCAGCTCAATTCACGGTTGCCATTCCTCCAGCACCGTCTTTCTCGATAACAGGCAGTGTTAAGCCTACCGAACTTGGCGTTGGAGAAAATGGTGTAATATCTGTAACGGTTACAAACACATCCGATCTTGGCTATCTAAATAACGGTATAATAGATGTTGAAGTGCACAATTCGGCAAATCAGAAAATATGGCAGCAATTCGATCAAAATGTGAACCTTTCTCCATCACAATCACTCACCTTGACTTATGAATTCACTGCACCTGCGACATCCGGCACGTATTCAGTTCAAGTTGGAGTTTTCAACGGAGGATGGGGAACGAATTACGCATGGAATTCGGATGTGGCAAAAATAGTTGTAAAATAAAACAAGGGCGTAACTCATAACTTCACATTTAAAGTTGATCAAGTATATATTGAACGGAAAATGTGGCAGAGAAAACAAAATAGAAAGGAGAAATTACAATGACTGAAAAAACATTTCCAAAAGGATTCATCTGGGGCTCGGCAACGGCCTCTTATCAGGTTGAAGGATCGCCTCTCGCGGACGGTGCGGGTCCATCTATATGGCACAGATTTTCTCACACGCCTGGCACAACGCACAATGGTGAGACGGGTGACATAGCGTGTGATCACTACAACAGGTACAAAGAAGACATCAAACTCATGAAATCTCTCGGATTAAAAGGGTACAGATTTTCGATCTCGTGGTCAAGGATCTTTCCAAATGGCAAGGGAAAGATAAATGAGAAGGGCGTCGACTTTTACAACAAGGTCATAGATGAACTCTTAAAGGAGGGCATAACTCCTTTTGTGACTGTCTACCACTGGGATCTACCGGCCGCACTTCAGGATCTTGGAGGATGGGCGAACAGAGATATAGCATGCTGGTTTGGAGATTACGCCGATTACCTCTTTCAGAGATTTGGAGACAGGGTGAAAAACTGGATCACGTTAAATGAGCCATGGGTTATGGCTTTCATCGGCCATCTTTACGGTGAACATGCGCCTGGCATGCGCGATATGTATGCAGCCTTTGCCGTTGCACACAACGAACTCAGAGCCCATTCAAAAGCTGTTGACGCATTCAGAGCGGAAAAGGTCGACGGAAAGATAGGCATAACACTTTCGAACGGCTCACACGATCCTGCATCTAACTCACCGCAGGATGTTATCGCTGCAATGATGGCACACGAATTTTCGAATTATCCACTCTTTTTGAACCCGATCTTCAAAGGCAAATATCCGGAACATATCGAGAGTTTTGCTAAAGAATTCTTACCAAAAGGGTACGAAAAGGACATGGAAGAAATCAAAAGACCGATAGATTTTGTCGGCATAAATTACTACTCTGGAGACATCGTTAAAGCCGATCCATCTGAATCGATGGGAGCAAAAATAATGGGACGTGGACTTCCAAAGACCGAAATGGGCTGGGAGATATACCCTGAAGGATTCTACAAGATATTGAAAGGTGTTCAGGACGAATACAACCCAAAAGAAGTTTACGTGACGGAAAATGGAGCCGCATTTGACGATAAGGTAGAGAATAACGCGGTTCACGATCAAAAGAGAATAGATTACCTGAGAGATCATATCTCACAGGCACACAGGGCAATAGAAGACGGAGTTAAACTCAGAGGCTATTTCGTCTGGTCTTTGATGGATAACTTCGAATGGGCACAGGGATATTCGAAGAGATTCGGAATAACATACGTCGATTACAAAACTCAGAAAAGAATTCTTAAAGACAGCGCTAAATGGTACTCAAATGTCATATCCAAAAATGCAGTTGAATGAAGGAGAAGCAAATGATCGATCTTTGCGGGAAATGGAAGGTTGTTGACGATGAAAAAGAGTTTGAATTCAATGGAAATGTGCCCGGAACGGTTCAGGGCGATCTTGTAGATCTAAAACTCATGCCACACCCGTACGTTGGGGAAAATGAAAAACTCTTCAGAAGACTTGAAGATAAATCATGGACGTACTCCAAAACATTTG
>Ga0078972_1012782_pt1 | contig 14210 bp, 9 predicted proteins | sample YelNatPaOPGAMG01_FD_67568 | JGI IMG/M metagenome (GOLD analysis project Ga0078972, IMG submission 67568) | Hot spring thermophilic microbial communities from Obsidian Pool, Yellowstone National Park, USA - OP-RAMG-01 (SPADES assembly) (version 2) | ecosystem: Environmental > Aquatic > Thermal...
ATAAGGAGGATAGGGTTTTGGAAATTAAACAAGTTGTTATAACAGGACAAAATCAAGTTGAACTTCAAAAATCAGAATTAGATGAAAAAAATCTTGCCACTAACGAGCTACTTATAGAAACAGAATATACATTTATAAGCACAGGGACAGAACTGGCAAATTACACAGGTAGAGAGCCAAAGGTTTTTCAACCAGGGTCATGGTGTGCTTATCCGTGGCGATCTGGTTATGCAAACGTTGGCATAGTCAAAGCAGTTGGAGAAGGTGTAACTCGTGCCAAAGTCGGGGACAGAGTCTTTACATACGGAAATCATGCGTCTGCAATACGTTATCGGGAGACAAGCTTAGTTAAGATAGTTCCTGATGACATTGATCCGGGAATAGCAGCCGCATCAAGAATGGCTGGTGTTTCAGCAACAGCTTTTATAGTAGCTGAGATAAAGGAAGATCCTTGGGTCGCTGTCTTTGGACTTGGACTTGTGGGAAACTTAGCCTGTCAAATGCTTCAGTTAAAAGGTTGTAAAGTCATTGGTGTAGACCCTGTGGAGCATAGACGCAAATTAGCTGAAAAATGCGGGATAAAATGGACAATTGGCGGAAGTGCTGATGAAGTCCATAAAGCTATCGCAGAGATAACAAATGGGGCGATGGCAAATATCACTGTTGACGCTGTTGGACATAGTGCAGTTATAATGCAAGCATTAAGAGAAACCGCTACATTTGGTCAGATCATCATTCTTGGTTCGCCAAGAGTTGAAGTCCAAGGCAATTTAACTGAACTATTATCAGATGTCCATCTGAGATGGATAACAATTCGCGGGGCTTTAGAATGGTGTATTCCTATGTATCCAGAAGGGGCAAAGGGAATTTCACAATTCACTAAACAAGAGATGATATTTGATTGGATCAGAAGCGGAGAATTGAAAATTGAACCATTAGTATCACATAAATTAAAGCCTGAACAAATAAAAGAAGCTTATGAGGGATTGCTAAATCACCCTGAAACATATACAGGCGTTTTACTTGATTGGAAAAATTAAAGGAGTAAATATGATAGTAACACCATCTCCAAAACAACTTGAATGGCAAGAATCGGAATTAACGATGTTCCTTCACTTTGGGGTAAATACTTTCACTGATCAAGAATGGGGAAACGGCAAAGAAGACCCGAAAATATTTAATCCCATAGATTTAGATGCACGTCAATGGGTTCAGGTCGCCAAAGACGCTGGATTCAAATATATGATATTGACAGCTAAACACCATGACGGATTTTGCCTTTTCCCAAGCAAATGGACTGAACACTCCGTTAAAAATAGCAGTTGGAAAAATGGCAAAGGCGATGTAATGAGAGAATTATCAGATGCTTGCAGAGAAGCAGGGATCAAAATGGGATTTTATCTCTCCCCTTGGGATAGGCACGAGCCAAGTTACGGCAATTCGCCAGTTTATAACCAATATTTCAAGAATCAGCTTGAGGAATTATTGACAAATTATGGTGAAATAGCGGAAGTCTGGTTTGACGGTGCATGCGGAGAAGGACCTAATGGCAAACGTCAGGAATATGATTGGGCTGGTTTCTATGATACAGTTAAGAAGATTCAGCCAGATGCATTGATCGCTATATGTGGTCCCGATATTAGATGGGTAGGCAATGAAGACGGAGTTGCAAGAGAAACAGAATGGAGCGTCCAAGACCCAAATCCTGTTTTTCATCCAAATGCCACTAGCAAAGTTTGGTATCCTGCGGAATGTGATGTATCCATAAGACCGGGCTGGTTCTGGCATGCAAGCCAAGATTCACAGGTAAAATCACTTGATCATCTCGTTGACATATATTTCAAATCCGTAGGACGCAATAGCGTTTTATTGCTTAATGTTCCGCCAAATAATCGCGGGCTGTTCGCTGACCCTGATGTTAAACGGCTTGCGGAATTTCGCCAGTTTTTAGACAAGACTTTCAGTGTTGATCTCGCATTAGGCAAACCTGCCATAGCAGATAGCGAGGAATTTCCTGCGTCTAATGTGACAGATGGACGAAAAGATACTTATTGGATGCCAAAGGACAACAAAACAACTGGTGTCATTGAGATCGATCTTCAAAAGCCTGTGACATTTGACGTATCAATGGTCAAAGAGTATATACCACTTGGTCAAAGAGTTGAGGAATATTCTATTTCTGCTTATGACGGTAGGGAATGGAAAACTATTGTCAACGGGACAACTATTGGACATAAGAAACTTGATAGATTCTCTCCGATTACCGCAAATAAGGTTCGCTTAGACATAAAGAAATCGCAATATCCACCTCAAATAAGGGCTTTTGGATTATTTAAAATGTGCGATTAACGCAATGAAGAGGTTAAAAGATGATAATAAATGCACATGCACATATAGGCATATCTCGGGTATTTGATCATGAATTCACAGAAGAAGAACTTATTAACGGTATGGACAAATACGGTGTTGATGTCAGTATCGTCCAACCGCTTATTGGTCCTGGCGATTATAGGAAATACCATGACGATATATATGAGGCGTCTGTCCGTCATCCAAAGCGGATATTTGGTATGATGGCGTTTTCTCCGCATATAGACCGCGATGAGTATTTTAGGGAAGTTGAACGTTGCGTAAAAGAACTTGGTTTTGTCGGGCTGAAATTACATCCTCTTGAAATGGCAGTTGATCCGTTATCTGTTGATGGTAGAGTTGCTTTTGAGTCGGCAACTGCATTTAATATTCCGATAATGGTTCATACAGGTATGGGAGTTCCCTTCGCTAGCCCTACAAGGCTATTATCTCGTGCTAGGGAATTTCCTCATCTGCCGATAATAATGGCTCATGCTGGATTTATATTATATACACAAGATGCAATATCAATAGCAGAGATTTGCAAAAACATCTATCTTGAACCTTCTTGGTGTAGTGGTCAACTTATAGGTCAGATGATCAATAAATTAGGTGCAGACAGGGTTATGATGGGATCGGATTGGATATCAAACTATCCTATTGAGAAACTGAAAATTGATCTTTTGGAACTCAGTAGAGAAGATAATAATAAAGTATTATGCGAAACAGCTAAATCCGTCTTTAATCTTAATGGAAGGGTTTAAAATATGGAGAATAAAACAAAAGCTAAACTAAAACGAGGAGAGATCGCTATTGGACATTTTGTGTTGGAATTTGCTACACCCGGCATAGGTCAAATGATAGCAAATGCTGGCTATGACTATATCATCTTTGATATGGAGCATTCAAGTTTCACACAGGAGAACATAAGACAGGCGATATTATCTTCAAAAGCAGCAGGCATAACTCCAATTGTGCGTGTCCAAGATACAGAATACTTCCTTATGTCACGTCCATTGGATGCAGGGGCGCAGGGATTGATGATCCCAAGAGTAGAATCAAGAGATCAAGTTTTAAAAATAATGGAATCTACAAAATATCCTCCAGCAGGCATTCGTGGGTCTGCATTTGGTATCGCACATGACGATTACAAAGGCGGAGATATATCAGTTAGAATTAAAAGAGCTAACGAGGAAATCCTGATAATAGTCCAAACAGAGACCTCTAAATCCGTTGATAATGTTGATCAGATACTTTCTGTTGAAGGCGTTGATGTCGCATGGATAGGTCAGTCAGATATGACCGTTTCTTTGGGCATTCCCGGGCAGTATGATCACCCTAAATTTTTAAGGGCTTTGGATAAGATATTAAATGCCTGTGAAAAATATGGCGTAGCACCCGGATATATTCCCATCACTGTTAAAGAAGCGATTGAGATGATCAATAAAGGTTTCCGTTGTATCGCTTATTCTGCTGATGTCTTTCTATATTCTTATGCGTTAAAAGACGGTATGAGGCAGATTAGAGAGTATATAGATAGTAAGAAGGAAACACCTAAAAAACAAGAAGAACCGAAAGAAAATACTGAAAAGGGACGTGTCATCGATCTTGGCGGGGGGAGAAAATATCGCTTGACATGGTAGGAGGTTTCTAAAATGACAGACGAAAGCAAAAGATGGCTTAGTATTATTCCATTATTTAATCCAGAGGATGGCATTAAGATTTATGATCCGCCCGGAAACGGCTCTGGATATTGGATCGGAGCGCCAAGCGTAATATATGACAATGAAAAAGGCAAATTCTATCTATACTATCGCAGAAGGAAACCAAGAGAACTCGGTCGCGGTTATGAATGCGGTATATCAGAAAGCACTGATGGTATTAATTTTAAGGAGATTTGGACAGCATCAAAAGATAAATTTGGGTCAATATCTGTTGAAAGAGCAGGACTTGTCAAAACTCAAGACGGCAAGTATCGCCTATATATTGGCTATGTTGCACCAGAGGACAATAAATGGAAGATTGACATGATAGAGGCAGATAGCCCTGAAAACTTCAATCCCGATACAAAAAGGCTTGTCCTTGCACCAGAAAACTGCGGAGTTGAAGGTGTAAAAGACCCTTATATTATGATTATCGGCGGATTGTATTATATGCTTGTCAGTTATGCACCTACGCCAAGTATCGGTTCAGATAATTCTTTACACGCTACCGCTGATGTCTTCAATACAGGTAAAACTTCGTCAAATACCGGGCTTGCGATAAGCGGAGATGGGATTAATTGGCAATGGTTAGGCGATGTTATGTCTCCACCTAAAAGCGGATGGAACGCTTATGCAACGAGGGCAACATGTGTTGTATATATGCCGCCAGTTTTCTGTGTGTTTTATGATGGTGGGGCAGATGTCAATGAAAATTACGAAGAAAAAACAGGGCTTGCAGTGACTTTTGACCTTAAAAATTATCACCATGTAAGCGTCCAATCTCCAATACTCGTCTCGCCATATTCCTCTGGTTCGCTTAGATATATGGACGCAATTAAACTTGATGGCAAAATATACTATTATTATGAATATGCGAGACTTGATGGAGCGCATGAGCTAAGAATGAATAAAGTTTCTGAAAGATAGAGAGGAGATATAATGGCTACAAACTCACAGTGGAAGATAAATCAAAACGATCTAACAATATTGCGGGACTTAGCAAAGAAAATATCAGATATTGCAAACAGTCCAATTAATCAAGAACGTAGAGAATCATGGTATAAGCATAATTCGCTTGAAAGTTCGCGACCATTAGTGCTTATTGAATCAGGTATTGCCCTTAACGAGCTTGTGACCGAATCTGATCTGAAATGTCAGGAAGGCTGGGCAAGAGGACTGGAACTTGGATTTAGACGGACTATTTATCATTTTGAAAATATCAAAGATGATGAAGTAGTTGAGCCTTATATAAACTGCAATTGGCATGTCTCAGTAAGCAATTATGGTTGTGAAGCGGTATATGAGAGAGGAGATAGTGGGACAGAGTTATCAAGCTATCGTTGGGATCCTCCTATAAAGGACTTACATAAAGATTTTGATAAATTACATCCTAGAACATATTCTGTCAATCGCGAAGCTACTTTGGCATGGAAATCACATCTTGAAGAGGTATTTGATGGCATACTCGGCGTTCGCATACGAGGCGGGTTTTGGTGGACTGTTGGCATGACATGGCCTGCTGTCACTCTCATTGGGCTTGATAAGCTAATGTTATATATGTATGACGATCCAGAAGGACTCCATCAACTTATGGCTTTTCTTCGCGATGATCATATCGCTTTCGCTGAATGGTTAGAAAAAGAGGGTTTATTATCACTAAACAATGAGAATGACTATATCGGCTCTGGAAGCCGTGGATATTGCAAAGAATTGCCAAAATCTGATTGGAAAAATGGCGATCCTGTCAGGCTTAAAGATTTATGGGTCTTGTCTGAGTCGCAAGAAACCGTTGGCGTTGGACCTAATCTATTTGAAGAATTCATTTTTCCATATCAGCTTGCAGTCATTGAAAAATTTGGATTATGCTATTATGGATGTTGTGAGCCAGTCCATAGTAGATGGAACGTCCTTAAAAAAATACCCAATTTGCGTAGTGTTTCAATATCCCCTTGGTGCGATGAGGAATATATGGCTGAGCAATTAGGACGCAACTATGTCTATTCTCGCAAGCCTAATCCTACGCTTATTAGCACCAAACGGTTTGACGAGGAATTAATACGTAACGATATTCGCACAACTTTGAAAATTGCAAAAAACTGCAATGTTGAGATCATTATGAAAGATGTCCATACCTTGTCAGGTGAACCGAATAGAATGGCAAAATGGGTTCAAATTGTCAGGGAAGTTATAGACGAAATGTAAAAATATAAGATGCTGAATACTCAAAACTAAAACCAATTATTCTCAATTTATTACAAAATGGGGAATACTAAAAGTAGATCATTCGTTACCATTCGTTCAATTATCATTGGATTGATTGTTATTATAATAAACAGTCATTGGCAAACTGGCGTAAGTAGCACTCTGGATATTGAGATAACTGACCTTTCGCTATTCTCCAATGTTATATTCTTTCTTTTTATCATCACATTGCTAAACCAAGCATTATTGAGAATTACGCCACAAAAAGCTTTGTCGCATAGCGAATTGCTAACTGTTTATGTGATGCTTGCCACGTCAACTGCCTTGAATGGAACAGATATGATCAAATGTTTAGTTTCACTCGTTAGCAATGGTATTTGGTATGCAACGCCAGAGAACGAATGGGACAATCTTTTCGGACCTTACCTTCCGCGATGGCTAATAATAACTAATAAGCATATACTTAGAGGATACTATGAGGGGCATTCTACATTATATATACCTGAATACATCAAGGCATGGCTACCAAAAGCGTTAGCTTGGTCTGGGTTCGCTACTGTCCTTATTTTCGTTATGGTATGTATCAACATCTTTCTTCGTCGTCAATGGGTCAGGAACGAAAGACTGACTTATCCTATTATACAATTGCCATTAGAGATGACCAAAACAAGTGAAGGTTGGGGACTATTGGGCAATAAACTGCTTTGGATAGGCTTTGCTGTTGCAGGATTTGTGAGTTTTGTAAACCAAATGCACGTCTGGGCGCCAATTGTGCCTGCTATACCCGTTCAACCTGTTAATCTCACTCAATATTTTACGACAAAGCCATGGAACGCAGTATCAAGCCTCAATCGCACTTTCTATCCATTTGCAATTGGTATCGGTTATCTTATGCCACTTGATCTTATCGTATCAACGTGGTTTTTTCATCTATTCTGGCAAGTTGAACGTATCGCTGGAAGTGCTATGGGAATTTCTTATCTTCCTGGATTTCCTTATGAAGAATCACAGGTAACAGGTGCATGGGTTGCTTTGCTTACATTTTCTATATGGATAGGTAGAAAGCATTTTTCAAACGTAATAAAGCAGATATTTGTTGGGTCAGAGCAAGACACCGAAGGGCTTATGTCATATAGAACCGCAATGTTAGGAATTATCATAGGGACAACTCTGTTAATTATGTTTTGTTATTATATGGGAATGTCTGTATGGCTTATGGTAGTTTTCTTTATCATTTATTTTGCTCTATCTACAACGATAACAAGAGTTCGGGCTGAATTAGGACCTCCTATACATACGATGCACGGTAGCACACCTGACGAGATATTAATAACCTTTCTTGGCACTCGTCGGATAGGTCCTCAAAATTTAACTGGTTTCGGTATGCTCCATTGGATTACTGGATATTCTAATAGAGAAAATCCTATGCCTATTCAACTTGAAGCTTTTAAACTTGCAGAACGCACTAATACAAATCCTTCAATGATCCCGATAGCGATTGTTCTTTCTGCCCTGATTGGCTCAATATCGGGATTTTGGGCTTTCCTTCATGATGGTTACAGAGTTGGAGTTGAATCCTATCCTGAAAGGACCTGGGCTGCAAGCGTCGGATTTGATGTCTTAGAATCTAGAATTCAAAATCCAACAGGCTTTCAACCTATATCATTGATTTTTAGCATTGTAGGTTTTGCGTTTACAACGTTTATGCTTATGATGAGAGCTAGATTTTTATGGTGGACGTTACACCCTGTCGGATATGCAGTATCAGGAGAATGGGGGATCGGTAGGATATGGATACCGCTTATTATAGCGTCAACTTGTAAATGGACAGTTTTAAGGTTTTCTGGCTTAAAAGCCTATCGGCAATCAATACCTTTCTTTTTTGGTTTAATTCTCGGAGATTTTGTGGTAGGCTGTGTTTGGGCAACTATCGGCATTGTTTTTAATACTCGCGTTTATGTCTATTGGACAGGATAAATATTGGTTTAGAAAGGAAAATATAGGTGTCTATTAAAAAAATTTCTGTGTATTTACTAATGGCATTTTCATGTCTAATCATCGTTGTCTCATTTCTTGGTGTTTTGATATGTCAAAGTTGCTTCTCATCAGACAAAGAGATGTCAAGAGTTCTTAACCTTCTATCAAAAAACGATTATTCAGGTGCAGTAACTATCTTTAAAAACCTCGCTTCCAAGGCAAAAGACCCATATACAAAAACTCAGCATCTATACTTCGCTGCGACTTGCTACCGAAAGCAAAATAATTGGGCAAAGGCAATCCCTTTATATCAAACGATTGCTAATGAAAAAAATTCAAGGTTCGCTGACATTTCCTTGTATCGCATAGCTAAACGTCATCAGGAGATAAAGGATTATAGATCGGCGATAACGGAATATAGCAAAATTCTCAGTGACCATCAAAACAGTATAGTCGCCATAGAGGCTTTATATCAATTGGCTGAATGCTACTATAACTTAAAACAATATGATAACTCCATAGAAAATTACAGGAAGTTCGCAGATAAATATCCAAACACAAGCAGAGCAAGGCTCGCAGAATATCGCATTGGTTACATCTATCAGGAGGCACAGAGATTTCAAGAGGCATACTCACAATTTCAAAAGATAATACGAAAATATACAGATACCAATATTGCCCGTATCTCGTTAGATAGAATTAAACTATTGAGGGCATCTTCATCAATTACTGTATCAAGAGAGGATAGCTTTTATATAGGCATGGTGCTTTTCTATGCAAAACAATATAAAGAATCACGTGAGTATTTTTCAAAAGCATTAGATAAAACAGATGATCTGTCTGCAAAGTCATCTTATTTTATCGCCCAATCATATCAAAAAGAAGGCAACTATATCATAGCCCAAAAGGAATATGAGTCAATAATAAAACTCTATCCCGAGAGCCAATATAGGATAGAGTCACAATATCAAATAGGGCAATGTGTATGGAATCTTGGCAGAACGAATGAAGCGATCGCCATTTTATCCAAATTCGCATCTGAATATCCAGAAAGTCAATTTGCTGAGGAAGCTAAATACCAAATAGCAAGATCATACTTAGACGCAGGGCAATATGATAAAAGTCTTTCTGCCTATAATGAACTTATATCAAAATATCCTAATGGAAATTTCGCAGACAAAGCTTTATGGGATATGGGCTGGTGTTATATGAAATTAAAGAAGAAGGATAAAAGCGCGTCAGTTTTCCAAAAGCTTATAAGCGAACATCCAGATAGCAAATTAGCAGGTTCAGCAAGGTTTTGGACAGGCATGAATTATGAAGATGAGGGGAAAATTGATGAGGCAATCAGTGCTTATAGATCAGCTATGGAATACAAAGACTGGTATTATTCCGATAGAGCAAAAAAACGACTTGAATCGCTTATTAAAAGCGGAAAAATAGACAAGGAAAGTATCTCTTTGCAGTATAAAAAGGCTGAGTTTGATGAGTCTTTGCCAATAGTATCAAATGTTCACAAATATACGCCTATATGGGTTCAGACATCGCTAAGTTATGGCATATATGACGACGCTATTGATGTATATACCGCAGCAAATGAAGCTGGAGTTGCCCTTGAATCTGCATATTATAATCTTTCTATTTGTTACAAAATGATGGGAGATTATAGAAGATCATGGGCTTATGCTTGGAATCTCGTGCAACTGCCGAATGTTCGCGGTAAAAGAGGTGAATTACCACATCAAATATATAATAAACTCTATCCTGCTTCTTATTCAGACATAGTGTTTAAATATGCAAAATCCAGTAAAGTTGATCCCTATCTTGTTTTTGCAGTCATACTTGAAGAAAGCAGGTTTGATCCAAACGCAATATCAAGTTCAAATGCTAATGGACTTATGCAAATAATGCCTGATACGGGAAAATATATCGCAAAACAACTTGCCATCAAGAAGTTTAGTGTAGAAAATCTATTTGATCCAGAAACAAATATCAAATTAGGCTCTTGGTATTTAAGCAGTCTTATAAATAGCTTCAATAGTCGTGTGAAAGATTACTTTTCAAATAAAAATTCTGACAGACAGAATTTGGATTACGCCGATATTGCAATAATCTTAGCCGTCGGAGGATATAATGGCGGACCTTCCAGAATTAGAAACTGGATAGAAGAATATGGCATTAATGATATAGATGAATTTGTAGAAAGCATCCCAGTGCAAGAGACGAAAAATTACATAAAAAAAGTTATGGACTCTTATGAGACTTATAAATCACTTTACGGATCATAAAAGTTTATATTAAGTTAGTATGTCATTAATGTATTAGCGTTGCCAAAGTTTCCAACAGCGACCGGGTTTATCTGTGCGAAAATATTCAACATTTCCGCGATCAGCTATTGTAACATAACAGGTGCGACCATCTTTTCCGCCGAATGCAACGTTTGAGCATGACTTGCCAGTTAACTGGACTTCAAGTAACACTTCGCCCTTTGGTGAAATCTTTGCAACAGTCCCTTTTCCATATCTTGTCACATAAAGGTTGCCGTCAACATCGCATCTCATGCCGTCCAGACCGAAATCTGGAAACTGTATCAGAAGCCGTTTATTGCTTATCTCGCCTTTCGGTGATAGATCGTAAGCCCATATATTGCGTTGAACGCTTTCATTGACATAAAGCGTCTTTTCATCAGGGCTAACTTCAATACCGTTGGTTGTCCCCATATTTGTCTCAAGTAAAGTCACTTTGCCATCAGTATCAATACGCCATATTTGACCTGTTGATTTGCTCCAATTAGGATCACTGGCATAAACTATGTCATTTGCACCTATCGCAATATCATTGGGTTGATTCATAGTCGGCTCATGTGCATAGACGCTGATATTAAGGGTTTTCATATCTACTTTCAATATATTGTGATTTGTGTAATCTGCTATTAACATATCGCCTTTACTGTTAAATCTGATGCCGTTGCCGATACTGCCATTAGGCAATTCCAAAAATACGCTACATTTTCCATCTGGTGTGACTTTGCCGATTGTGTGCTGTCTTTCATAGTTTACCGCATAAAGATTGCCATCTTTATCGCATGCAGGACCTTCAATGCCTGATGTAAATCCATTTGGCTCAGTGAATTGATAACTGACGAACAACTCTTCGTTCATATTTTTATCCTCCGCGATTTCCTCTTTTTCGCTAACACAGGATAGAGAATTTAAGGCAAATGAGATCATAATAAAATAAAAGATTATCTTCATTTTTACCATTCCTTTATATCTTCTTTGAGTATAGTATATCAAATATTAATTCATTTATTAAGTGAAAAATTTCTGAGCTTAGGACATTAGTTCGGACATTTCCTAAAATAAGCATGGTTAAAGGTTAAAAGTTAAAGGTTAAAAGTTGAAGGAGTCTGCCTGAACATTTTCAAAAATTCCTGTCTTTTTACTAAACTTTGGACAATTTTGAATTAAAAAATATTGTTAGCTAACCAAATTTATTTTTAATAACAAGAAAAAATATTAAATCCCTCTTTATCCCATACGCGTTAAGTTAAGGACTTTTAACCCCGAAGGGGTGATATATTTATAGAAAACACATAAATAAAAAATCTCTTAGCTCCATCAGGAGCGACATATTTTCCCATCATAGAAAATGGAAATTTAGAGGGATTTCCCCACATAATTTAATTGGATAATAAATTGTCCGAACTCATGTCTGAACTTCAGAAAAATTTAACTGTTTTCAAAATAGGAAGGGTAAATGTTACGTGTAAGCTTAATAGCGGGTAGTTTTTTATTTCACTGGACTAAAAGATAGACATTAATATAAATGAAGGATGTAAGTAATTCATAGGAAAGTCAATAATAGCTCAATTTCTGGTTTAACTGTCCAGACATCATGACCCAGATCGTTATAGATAGTGAACTTAACAGCGTGAATAGAGACTTCTATGGCTTATTTGCTTGCAGACCTCTTAATATTTGCCCAAGTGGTAACAGAGCTTCGAGATGGATTAACAGAATGACCAGGTCCTCCGTCAGGTATGTTAGGACCTGTGACCATGAGATCATCAAATGTAGCTTTTACGCCGTTTACTGCTATACCAACTAACCCAGAAGTAAACGTTCCATCTCGGAGCTCGTAAACCTTAACGTCGTCCACAAAGCCTGTGATAAGATCCTTTTCAACGTTTATCTTCAACCTATACCATCTATTTGCTTCACTGGGTAAAGCGAGAATTTGATTGTTAGAGTCGAAACCATTGACATATTTGAATCCTCCTCGTAATACTTGAAATCCATGCCATATAATCATCCCGACAACATACCCATTCAACCCAATTTTACCTTCACCCTCTTGCGATCGAGCTATTAACCAGACGCCAGTGTCTTCAGGACAGTCTTCCAATCTTTTAGAGAGTTTGACGCTGACCTCCACAATATAATCTGTCCATGACATATCACCAGTATATAAATCATACCGCTTCCCTTGATTATCATCTCCACCAACGATTGCCCCATTTTCAAAGAACCAGTTACCTTCGTCCAGAACCACAATTCTGTCTCTCCAAAAACATACGAGCATCCGCCAGCCAGCGAGGTCCCCATCGTTGAAATCATCTATCCACGTCCCCGCAATTGCCAATGACGATAAGACAAATGTAAGAATAACGAAGATTAAAGACACCCTGATCGTATTCTTCCACATAAACAATGCAACCCCCCTTTCTAATATGTTACTACTTTTAAGAGAGAGTTTGTGAAAAGGACAGAACAAAGTCTCCGCCCCTTTCACAAAGGAAGTTTGCTGCCAGAGTTGATGACTCCGTATCTTATTTAGCTACGATCATCTTACGAATCTCAGAAAAACGACCAGAGGTTATACTATAGAAATATACTCCACTGGCTACTAACTCGCCTGATTCGTTCCTCCCGTCCCAGTATCCTGCCTTTGACTTAGATACATACATACCCGCTGGCTTGTATCCAAGGTCAAGCGTCCTTAACAATCTCCCGCTGGAATCAAATATCTTTATCACTACATCGCCCGCTTCGCTCAACTGGAACGGTATCCATGTCTCTGGATTGAACGGGTTTGGATAATTTTGGAATAGAGCTGACCTCTTAGGTATAATCTCTCCTAATCTCAATTGTAAACTGGTCATCGCCTTTCTAATGTCATCTGATATTATCTGATGGATAAACGGACCAGATACAATCTTCCCTGTGCTATCTACTACTTTGATCTCAAATCTATCGCCTACGTGTATGATGGGTTTTCTGTTAAGATCAGCGTCTGCGATTGCAAAGTATCCAGCAGATTTTACATCACCTTCTAATGTCTCACCAGTTCGTAAATTCCTCAGGACAACGGTGTATCTGTCGCCATCAAGCTTGGTGTCTTCGCCATCTAAGACCGATCCATTGAACACGAACGCCCACGCGCTATCGTTTAAAGCTGGTGGTGCAGAGCTAACAGGAGGCTGATTAGTCCATGCTGCTCCGGTGAATACCACCGTCTTGCCCTCAAGAACGTTGACGATGTATCCTTCGCCGCCTTTGATAGCAAACCCATCATCTGGGGCTGATGGGACAAATCCTACGAATCTCCTGCTTGTTGTGTCGTATTTGATGACAACCGTTGCTCCCATCTCTTGGGCAAGAGACCTTGCGGTGTATGGCTTTATAGGCTCAAGTGGCAGTGAGATCATGTTTAAACCAGGTGATAGCGACATGAAGAAGACGTTAGTGTAGTCCTTGGGCGGACCTGCAGGGATTATACCCAACTGTTGCATTATGCCCAGCGCATCATAGGACCACCATACCTCAGCTATCTTACCATCTGCAAAACGGAGCATGTTTATACATGACCAGACAGCCTTTTTTCCTGTCGGCGGGATGCCAAAGAATTCCCCCTGATGAGTGCCGGAAACGATCCAGTGACCTATCACCTTGTCTCCTTCAGCTCTAAGCATGGTTT
>Ga0078972_1012784_pt1 | contig 14208 bp, 13 predicted proteins | sample YelNatPaOPGAMG01_FD_67568 | JGI IMG/M metagenome (GOLD analysis project Ga0078972, IMG submission 67568) | Hot spring thermophilic microbial communities from Obsidian Pool, Yellowstone National Park, USA - OP-RAMG-01 (SPADES assembly) (version 2) | ecosystem: Environmental > Aquatic > Thermal...
GCGCGACCGCAAGGGCGAACTCTTCGGCTTGGTGGCGGACGGCGAGTGCCGCATGCACCTTTTCAACGGCCGCGACCTGTCCATGTACGCGCATCTGACGGAACTTCTCTCCGTGCCCTTGCGTCTATGGCGGATAGAGGCCCGGGGGAGGGACGCGCGCTATGTGGGCGCGGTCACCGCGGTGTACCGGGGCGCCCTGGACCGCCTGGCGGCGGGACGTGAGCCGGTGCGAGCCGGGGACCGGGCGACGTTGGAGCGCCTGTCTCCGGCCGGTCTGACCGGGGCCCACTATTTCCGGGGGGTTCGTTAAGGGGGTGCGATGTTGCAAAATTCCTTGCGCCGGCTGGACTTCGGAAAGATCGTCAGCCGCCTGGCCGGTCTGACCCGTTCCGCGCCGGGACGGGAGGAGGCTCTGGCCCTGCGTCCCCGGGGCGAGCGCGACGCCGTCGCCGCGGCCCAGGCCGAAACGGACGAAGGTCGCGCCTTTTGGCGTCTTTTCCCTACCGCCGATCCGTACGGCTGGCACGATCTTCGCCCCCATTTGTCGCGGGCCGCCGCCGGCGCCGTTTTGGCGCCGCGGGAACTGCTGGCGGTGCGGGAGACGGTGGTGGCTTTCCGCCGCATCGGCGGCCTTTTCCGGAACAAGGAGGACCGGTTTCCGGTTCTGGCCGGCCTGGCCGCGGGTCTGCCCGCGCCGGCGGAGGTGGACCGGGAGATCGGCCGGGCGGTAACGGCGGAGGGGACGGTGGCGGACGACGCCTCGCCGGCCCTGGCCGGGATCCGGCGGAAGACCAACACCCTCACCCAGGCCGTCAACCGGCGGCTGGAGGACATGGTGCGTTCGCCGCAGCTGCGCACGTACCTGCAGGAGCCGATCATCACCGTGCGCGGCGACCGCTACGTACTGCCCGTCAAGGTGGAACACCGGGCGCAGGTGCCCGGCCTGGTGCACGACCAGTCGGCGAGCGGGGCCACCCTGTACGTCGAACCCATGGCCGTGGTGGACTTGAACAACGAACTGCGGCGCCTGCAGACGGCCGAGGGACAGGAAATCGAACGCATCCTGGCCCGCCTTTCCGCCCTGGTGGACAAACACGGCCCGGACCTGGCCGCCGGGGTGGCGGCGGCCGGGCGAATGGACTTCATCCTGGCCAAGGCGCTTCTCTCCATCCAGATGGACGGCACGGCGCCGGAATTGAGCGAAGAGCCCCTGCTGGACCTGAAAAAGGCGCGCCATCCGCTGCTGGCGGCGCCGGTACCCGTCGACCTGCGCCTGGGACAGGAGTACCACACCCTGATCGTCACCGGGCCCAACACCGGCGGCAAGACGGTGACCCTGAAAACGGCCGGCCTGCTGGTGTTGATGCACCAGGCCGGACTGCACGTGCCCGTGGCGCCGGGCAGCCGCATGGGCGTTTTCGGGCGTGTTTTCGCCGACATCGGCGACGAACAGAGCATCGAGGAATCGCTGTCGTCCTTTTCCGCGCATCTGGAGAACATCAGGGCCATCATGGCCGGGGCGGACGATCACAGCCTGGTCCTCATGGACGAAGTGGGCGGCGGCACCGACCCGGTGGAGGGATCGGCCCTGGCCCAGGCCATTCTGGAGGAGTTGGGCCGGCGGCAGGTGCGCACCCTGACCACCACCCATTACAGCGAACTGAAAAACTTCGCCCTGGAAACGCCGGGGGTGATGGTGGCCGGCATGGGCTTCGACCGGCGGACCTTTTCTCCCACCTACCGCCTGGTCACCGGCCGGCCCGGCCGCAGCTACGCCCTGGAGATGGCCGGTCGCTGCGGTCTGGACCCCGCCCTGGTGGAGCGGGCCAGGGATTTTCTGCCGGCCGGGCAAAGGGAAACCCTCGGTTTGATGGAAAGGCTGGAAGAAGACCTGGAAAGGGCCCGTGCGGCCAGGGAGGAGGCCGAGAGTTGGCGCGACGCGGCGGCCCGGGACGCCGCCGTCTACGGGGAACTTCTGGCCGAGGTCAAGAGTAGGAAAAAGGAGATGCTCGACAAGGCCAGGGAGGAAGCGCAGGCCCTGGTGCGGGAAGCCCGGCGGGAGACCAGGGCCATTTTGACGGAACTCAGGAACGGCATGAAGGCGGAAGCGGCCCGGGAGCGGGAAGAGGCCCTGGCCAGGGCCCGGCGCGCCCTGGCCGGCATCGAAGGGAAAACGGAACTGCTGGTGCGCCGGGTGAGTCCTGCCGGGGAAACGGTGGTCGACCCGCAGCCCGGCCAGGAGGTGTTTCTGCCACGCTGGGGCCAGCGGGCCCAGATCCTGGAGGTGGTGGATGACGCCACCGTCCGGGTGCAGGTGGGAACCATCAAGGTGAACGTGGCCAAAAGCGAATTGGAGGCGGTGAAGCGGGCGCGGGAGGAGAAACCGGGCCGGGTGGAGGCGGTTGGCCCCGCCGCGCCGGACGTCGTCCTGCACCTGGATATGCGGGGAATGCGGGCGGCGGACGCCCTGGCCGAGATGGAAAAGTACCTGGACGACGCGCTTCTGGCCGGGCTGCCCAAGGTGTACCTGATCCACGGCAAAGGGACCGGGGCCCTGCGCGCGGCGGTGCAGGAGGAATTGCGCGTGCATCCGGCGGTGCGCGGCTTTCGCCTGGGGGAGGCCGGAGAGGGGGGCAGCGGCGTTACGGTGGTGGAACTGGGCGGGGAAGGTTGAGGCGTCCGTGGAAGACCTGGCACAGCCGAAGAGGGCCGGGAAAAAGTCAAAGAACTGGTTTATAAATCGATGAATGGAAAGTACCAAGCGTTTTTTGGCGGTCTTTGGGGCATCGAACCCCTCGACCGCCTGGCCTTATGTCCCCACGGCTGAAGCAGGGGGCTTTACGGCCCGTCTTGGTAAGTGGCTAATCGGCGGGCCATCTGCTATAATGTTCCTGAGGTGGTGATTTCCATGATGTTAAATCAGGCAGTTATCGAGGCTGAAAATATCCTTGGCATTCCTAGGGACAGGCTCCCCAGAGAGGGCTTAAGACAGTTTTTATTGTCAAAGATTGATGAGAATGGACAGATTATCGAGAGACTGAAGGAAAAATACGACGTTATCGGATATCTCCAATTGGAAGACAAGATCAGGCTAGGTGAAGTTCCTGGTCATCCTGCTTGGGAGGATGTTATTCTTTGGGAGCAATTATCTATACACACTGCCAAACTGAGGGATCTTGTAAAACTGATTGAGGACGGTGATGACGCTGAATACCTTAAGGGCAGTGTTAGATAATTTTTCCGATATAATTGTCGGAGTTGAGGATAAGACTGTCGGTACGGCCCGCAAAATTCGTATTAATATCAAGGATGGCAGTTTTGCCGATGTATGGCGTTCTGATAGTGGCCGATACTCCTACCATTGGGAGCGCAAGCATGTAAATGGCAGTATATATCGCTTTAATAATGCACCTCATCATAAAGATATCCGTACATTTCCTGACCATCTCCATTATGGTAATGAAGATAATGTGATAGATTCCAGCATGGGCACTACTGATTTTGAATCTGCCCTTGCCCAGGTGCTCGTTTTTATTAGGCAGATGCTAGCTAGCTAGACGGTACCGGGGGAAGCGCCCAAGGGCGTACCGACTCACCGCGCAACCACGGTATCCTCTCCGGAATCGGCAGGGACAATTTTTGATCCGGCATGATCGCGGGTCTTGACGATCCGGGCCGCCTTGCCGCTCGGCCAGAGTTCCGCCGCGAGGCCGAGCGCGACCGCGGCCGCCCAGTCGCCGCCGTCGGACATCCCGGCCAGGGTATCCCACGCCCGCCGTCTGACCGCCTCCTCGACGTCGCGGGGTGCCGGCGCGGGCTTTCGGGCCGGCTGGTCGCCGGGTCCGGTGCCACGGCGATCCTCCTCCTGCGGGCGTGCGGGCGCTTCCGGTTCCGGATGCCGCTGTTTCATTGCCGTGCGCACGTGCTTGGGAACGTGCAATACCGGCAGGCGGTGTCTGCCGACGTGACTGACCTCCAACAAATGGTCGGCCACCATCCTGGTCAGCGTGGAAGCGATGTTTTCCTGGCTATGCCCACGAAACAGTCCGTAGGCCGGCAGGTGGTCGAGGCCCCTTTCCGTCACCTTCCTCGCACGGCTACCGGCCAGCACCGCCGCCGCCGTTGTAACCCCCATGCGGTCGGGGTTCCCCGCCACCAGGCGAAGGGCGGCGTCGACCACGGGCTGATCCCGGGAGCCCGGTCGGGTTTCGGCTTGCCTGCGGAATTCGTTCACCAGCCTCGCGGCGTCGGTCCGCACCTTGTCCGGGTCGAGTTGGTGCAGTCCGTAGCGCCCGACCACGCGGCCGTCCCTAATCACGCCGGACGACCAGTCGCGGACGAAGGCTTGCAGGTCCGCGTACGCCTTCCCTAACGCGGGAGACAACCTGGCCGTCCAGGGGAGGGAGTCGTACAACTCTTCGTAGCCACGGCAGACCGGTTCGACGTGCTCCCGCCAGAAATTCCGGACCATCTGGGAGGCTTCCTGCCGGAGAACAATTTTCCCCGCTTCGATGACGGCGAGCATCCCTTCGGCCATGGCCACCAGGGACTCGGCGGAGGGCCGGCCGACGGGAAGGTCCCCGATGCGCCAACCGTCGGCGGTACGCACCAGACGGGCGCCAGTGACTGCCTGGACGAACGTCGCCAACTGCTCGCCGGCATGGGAGGCTTCGGGGGTCAGGTAATACTCCTCCAGCAGTCGGGCCGCTTGTTCCTGCCTTTGCTTTGTCAGGGAAACCAACCGCAGATGCCCGTTGGGGTCACCGAAGACATGCTTTTGTGCCGCCGCGTTCATGGCGCGGCTGTCGGCAGCTTCGAGCCGGGGGAGGACGGCGGGCTTTCCCCGCCTGGTCACGGTGGCTGTGAAGCCGCAGGCGCACTCCATGAAGTATCCGGGGGAAAGTTGCAATAACGAAGGATCCGGGGCTGTTTTCACAGTATCGGGGCACGGGCGGCAGGCGATGCGCTCGCGTATCCCGGGGGGCAGCGCCTCGGAAACAGCACCGAATACGCTCACCGCGTCTTTCTCGAGCCTGGCCGCATACTCCCGGTGCGTGGCCAGGAACGCCTCGACCAGGGAGGTCTCGTCGTCCCCCGGGAGTTCCCCGGACAGGACGAAATCATCCCTCTGCAGTTCCCTGATGTGACTGGTGACACCCTGCTCCGCCTCTATCGCCCAACTGGCGATTTTGGCCGCCGTGTCGGGGTGCATCAATTCGATGAACTTCTCGATTTCATTCACCGAACTGGCGCCGAGTTCCGCGAGGAACTTTTTGCCGAGCAGCACCGGAAGGGCCAGGACGATGTTGCCCTTGCCCGACACCCGGAGGTGCTTGCGGACCAGACCGCCCCTGGCGGACCCGCACACCGACGTCACGACTTCGACCAAACGGTCAAGTATTCCGGCCATCCCCTGTTTGCCGATCTGCAAAGGACTCACCTCGTCACCGGGCCAGCAACATGTCGGGCAGGCGGTTGAGAAAACGGAGCAGGTTGCCGAACCGGCTGATGTCGACCATGCGAATATCTTTTTCGTAGATCCGCACCGCCGAATCGGCGGTGCCCCACTTGTCCGGATCCTCCGGGTTCAGGAAAAAAGCGTCCCGCACGGTTCCCTGGATGGTCCGGATGAGGTCGGGCCGGGGATCGTACCTGTTGCTGCGCGCATCGCCCAGGAACAGAACCACCGTTTCGTAGTCGAAGGCGGAGCGATGGTTTTCCCACAGCGTCGACAAGGCCTTGCCGTAATTCGAGTAACCGCGGAAATCGATGCCGGAGGCTCCGGCAATCCGGCGGTAACATTCGTCGTAAGAGGGCAGGGAGAAAAAGGGGGTCACCTCGTCCACCTGCGAGACGAACAGGAAGTGCCGGGCCCGGCCCTCGAAGGCCTGATGCAAGCCGAAGAGAAAGGAGAGCAGGATGCCCGTGGCCTTTTTCACCGAGCCGGAGACGTCGCAGAAAGTGACCAGCCGGCGGAGACGCCGGTGCCGGGCGGTGTGAAGGAGCCAGAACGGTTCGCCGAACGTGGCCATGCTGGCGTGCATGGTCCGGCGGTAATCCAGCGCCAACCGCCGGCGGCCGGTCCCGGGATTACGGGCGAAAAAGGGTTTCATGGCCGCGGCCGCCCGTTGCGCCTCCCGGATGACCAGGGCCAACTGCTCCTTGTCCAGGGTGTCGACCCGCGCTGCCAAAAGGGCGGAAGGGGCGCTGTCGGCGGCAAACCACGCCGGTTGCGACCATCGATGCCGATCCGCGTGCTGGACATGCACCGCTCCCGGAGCGGGGGCGGCACACTGGGCGCGCAATTTCTGCACCTCGTTGGAAAGGCGGGCGTATTCCCCGACGGTTTGTCTTATGGTGGCCAGATCCGCCGGACCTATCTGGTCGGCCATGCGGGCGAAGGCGGCTACGATGGCCTTTCGTCCGGCGTCGGTGAGGGGGTCGTTCACGAGTCTGGCCGCCGCGGCGTGTTTGTCCCCCTGCAGGTAGAGGCGGAACGGTTCCGGTAAGTCCCGCTTGGATGCCAGGAGGGGGCGCCAGCCCGGTTCGTCCTCCCGTCCGCCTCGATTGGCCTCGCTTTGGCCGGCATCTTCGGCTTTTTTCTCGCCCGCGCCGCACCGTGACCGGAGTTCGGCGTTGACTACGGCGGTGACCGGGGCCGTTTTGACGTTGTAAAAATACTCGCGGAAGACGCCGGCGAATACGTCGAGATCCTCCCGCGACTTGACGAAACAGGGAGTGAGGACCGACTGCAGTTCCCCGAGGTTGTGGGGCGCCAGCGCCGCGCAAGCGCTCACGCCCTCGACGACCTCGGCGGAACTCACCATCAGGCCGCGCTCCCGGGCGTACCAGGCCAAACCGGAAAGGGACCGGGCCAGCGTATCGTTCTCAAGAAGCGGCATTTCTCGAAACCCTTTCCGCGGCCGAGACGCACAGCCCGGCGTCTTCCCTGTTCTTGGCGAACACCGGGATGGCGCTTTCTATGTCTTCGCTCGTTATCTGCCGCCCGCTGGTGGCCAGAAGCGCGCAGGCCAACTCGACCGTTTCGGCGACCGAGGGCACGTGCCGCGGGGACAGTTGGCGATATTCGGCGATGAATTCGGCCACCTTGGCGGCAAACGCCGCGCCCGCTCCGGGCACCTGCGCCTGGATGATCCTGGCCTCGCGTTCGCGGTCGGGCAGGTCCAGCCAGATGTAGAGGCACCGGCGGCGCAGGGCGTCGGAAAGGTCCCTGGTGCGGTTCGACGTGAGCACCACGAGCGGCGGATCGTCCCCGGCCCGGACCGTCCCGTATTCGGGGACCGATATGCTCCATTCCGAGAGAACCTCCAGCAGCAGGGCCTCGAACTCCCGGTCGGAGCGGTCGACCTCGTCGATCAAAAGCACCCGGGCCCCCGCGGATGCCAGGGCTTCCAGTATGGGGCGGCGCACCAGGAACTCGTCGCCCCAGAAGGGGACCTCCCGGTCCAGGATCCGTACGGATTCGGCCATGCTCTTGGTCCCGTCGAGCATCTGCGAAACCCGGTCGCGCAAGGCGCTCAAATACAGGAGCTGTTTGCCGTAGTTGTACTCGTAGATGGCCCTGGCCACGTCGATGCCCTCATAGCACTGCAGGCGGATGAGCCTGGCCCCCAAAACATCGGCGGCGGCCCTGGCCAGGGAGGTCTTGCCGGCTCCCGGCGGTCCCTCGACCAGCACCGGCTTCTTGAGCGCTTCGGCCAGGCGCAGCACGGTACAGATTTCTCTGGTCGGCACGTAGGCTACCGCTTCCAGCTTTTCCTGCCACGATATAACGGCGTTTTTCATGGTAGAATCGGTGGCGCGGAGGCACCACCCGCCCCCTTTCCATTGCGCGGGAATTGGCGCGCGCGATATCCTTACGATACCACACGGGGAATGGTTTTTCAAGGGGATTTTTCCTGCAAATTTCGACAAGGGCAAGGCCGGTGGGGGCCTCAGCCCGATACAAGCGGCAATCTTCGGGATCGCCCGGCCAGCGCCTTAACGTTGGCTGTTTGCCGGAAAGGCACGGGGGCCCACGGGTCGCCTATGATCAGATGACCGCCTGGTTTCAGCACGCGTTTCATTTCCTGCAGCACTTTCTCGGGACGGGGATAGTGGTGAAAAGAATCCGTGCAACAAACGATGTCGAAAGAACTGACCGGCCACGGCAGGTCTTCGGAATCACCGACCTTGATTTCCGCGTCCGGTCCGAGCTTCTGTCCGGCCAACCTGACCATTTCGGGGGAGAGGTCGACGCCGTAAAGCCTGGTGGCCGTCTCCCGGGGTATCGTGGACAAGAGATTGCCTGTTCCGCAGCCCACATCCAGAATGGTATTATGCGGGAACATCGATATGTTTTGTAACACGCCCTCGTACATGGTTCTTGAATGCTTCCCGGCATACGAAGCATCGTAATGACCCGCCACACCGTCAAAGTGTTCGCGCGACTTTTCCTTCGCCTGGATGACATCTTTGACCATTTTCATCCTCCTTGCCCGGGTTACCCGCGATTTCAATGCCCTGTTCGGCGGCGCGGGTCAGGTTGGACCTGACGAGGCTGTCCTGCCGCCGGACCTTTCAGCGGCATGGTGCCTGCCTGCTCTATCTTGACCGGTGGAAGGGCAGCCCCCTGTCTGGTGGGCGACTGTTGGATGAGGCCGCTGATTGAGGTTGCGTCCAACGTCACGAGGACACCGCTCCAAGGTGCGGGGCGAGGGGAAACATGCTCATTCTCCCTCTCGCCGCTGCTCCCCGGGATCGATCATCATTCCGCCCACGACCAGGTCAACGGGGAATACCCGGGCTTACCCGAGCGCCCGCGGCGAGGAAAGATCCTCCCCGGGGAAGAGGGCCCGGGATGGCCTCTTGGGTCTTTTCCGTCAAGGGGCCGAAGGGGGTTCATGAGAGCGGGTGACGCCCCTCCGGGAATGGGCCGGAAACGGTTCTAAGCCGGGGAGAACTCCTGTTTGGCGAACCATTCCTCCCGCAGGTCGTCGTATATCTTTTCCAGCGAGGCGAGATGAGTGTCTTCCCATTGGGCCAGTTTTTCATAAAGGTTTCGGGCCGCGGGCAGGGAGGTCTTTGCGGCCGCCCGGCGGTAAAAGTCGGCCGAGGCCTTTTCCATGAGGATGCCGATGTGGAAGGCGGAAACCTCCAGGGAGCCGGTTTCGGTGCCGGCGCGTTCCCAGGTGAAAACGCCGGGTTCGTCGGGCGCGACCACGGCCGACGCTCCGTCGGCCGCTTGGGCGAAGATTTCCCGGAGCCATTTTTCGTGCTTCTCCTCTTCGCCCGCGAGGACTAAAAAAGCGTCCCGGACTTCCTCCGACTCCGTCTTCTCCGCCGCCAGACGGTAGAAGAACTGGCCCTCGACCTCGTTCAAAATGGCGGTCTTGAGGATTTTCAGTTCGGCTTTGGCGTCCATCGTTTTCCCCCCGTTCGTTTTGCCGGTAACCCCGGTTTTTTCGTATTATATCCCGGCGGAGGCGGGCTAACAAGATACAGCGCCAAATGTTACCGCTTTTTAAGGTTGACCGCCGTGTCCGACCGTTTCCCGGGCCAGGTCCGCCATGGCCGTAAGGGCGGGGGAGAGCCACTTGTCCTTGTGGCGGACCAACTGGGTGACGACGCGGAAGTCCGGCCCTTCCCAGCCGAGGTCGACCAGTCTGCCGGCGGCCAGTTCGTCCTCGACGACGATCCGGGGTAGGAGGGTGGTGCCCAGGCCGCGCGTCACCAACTGCCGGATGGCTTCGATGCTGCCCAACTCCATGACCGGACCGGGCTGAATACCGTCCTCGGCCAGGATGCGTTCCAAAACGTCCCGGTAACAGCCGGTCTCGGTCAGAATCAGTGCTTCCCCCGCCAGGTCCGGCGGCCACAGGGGGGCCTTCCGGGTTATAGGGTGGCCCGGCGCGGCTACCAGAACCATCGGTTCCGCCACCAGGACTTCCGTCTCCAACATGGGCAGGGCCACTTCGCGGTTGATGATGAAGGCCAGGTCCAGGGTATTGTTGGCCAGTCCCGCGGTGAAATCCGCACAGGCGCCCATACGTATGACCAGTTCCACGTCCGGGTAACGCTGGCGGTAAGCCTGGAGTAGGGCGGGGAGGCGGGAGATGCAGAGCGATTCGGGGGCCCCTATCCGCAGGGTGCCCCGGGGCAGGGCCGACCCCGGCACGACTCGTGCGGCCTCTTCGGCGAGTTTCAGGATTTGTACGGCGTAAGCCAGGAACCTGGCCCCGTCTTCGGTGAGCGCGATCTTTCGTCCCAGGCGTTCGAAAAGCCTGGTTCCCAGTTCGTCCTCCAGCAACTGTATCTGGGCCGAGACGCTGGACTGGGCGTAGTCCAAAAGTCCGGCGGCGCGGCTGAAACCGCCGGACTGGGCGACGGTGGCAAAAGCCCTGAGCTGTCTGATTTCCACTTTGCTCCTACCTTTCTATCGAAATAACCGATTGACTGAGCGAGGCCATCGGCCAGCCATCAACACGCGTTTCCCGTGATCGGTCATCGGCGACGGTGATGGAAAGGATCGAAACCATCGTCTGTACAGATTCCAGATCCGATGATAAGATAACCGGCAGGAAATGTCCAGCCCCCATGGCTGTTCACCGGGTGGGAGGAGCGTCCGGCATGCCGTCGTCCATAAAACTGCGCAAGTCGATTTCCTGGGTTCAGGGTGCGGCCATGACCATCGCCGCCGTGCTGGGTTCCGGGGTGCTGGTCCTGCCGGCGGCTGCGGCTGTTCTGGCCGGTCCGGCCTCGCTGGTCAGTTGGCTGGCCATGGGCCTCCTGGCCGTTCCCCTGGCGATGACCCTGGGCAACCTCGGTGCGTCCTACCCGGACGCGGGCGGCATCGCCGCCTTCGCCCGGCAAGCCTTCGGCCCCCGCGTGGGCGCCGTGACCGGTTTTCTCTTCCTGGGGACCGTCCCCATCGGGGCCCCGCTCGTGGCGTTGATCGGCGCCAGTTACCTGGGCCGCCTGTTCGCGGCCGGTCCCTGGCAGGTCAGCCTGACGGCGGCCGGGATGCTGGCGGCAAGTCTCTTCATCAATTACCTGGGTCTGCGACCCTCAGGGCGGGTCCAGACCGGCGTCGTGGCCGCCGTTTCCCTCATCCTGCTGGCGGCCGTCCTGACCGCCCTGCCCGGGGTGAGGGCGGCTTCTTTCCTGCCCTTTGCCCCGCACGGGTGGTTACCGGTGGGCGTGGCCATGACCCTGCTCTTCTGGGCTTTCGTCGGTTGGGAGATGGTCGTCCATCTGGCGGAGGAGTTTCAGGACCCCGCGCGGGACATTCCGCTCGCCCTCGCTTCCTCCCTGGGCATAATCATCGTTCTCTACCTGGCTCTGGCCACGGTCACCGTCGGCACCTCCTCCTACCGTGCAGGGGCGGATATCACCGACCTGGCCGGCATGATCGGGCGCGGGGCGGGAGCGTGGGCCGGCGATGTCACCGCCGTTTTGGGCTTCCTGGTCTGTTTCGGCACCATTCACACCTACCTGGCCGGTTTTTCCCGCCTGGTCTACGCCCAGTCTCGGGACGGCCATTTTCCATCCTTTTTTGCCCGCCTGCATCCGCGGCACCAAACCCCGCACCGCACCCTGGGGGTGCTGGGCGCGGTCTTCCTTCTGGTCCTGCTGCTCGACTACCGCCTGCACGCCGGTCTCGCCGCCTTGATCAAATGGCCCAGCGCCGTGTTCATCGGACTGTACATCATCGGGATGGCCGCGGGCACCAAGCTTTTACACGGCTGGGGACGTCGTCTGGCGATCGTCTCCCTGACCGCCTGCATCGTCGTTTTCGGTTTCCTGGGGTGGGTGGGGCTCTATCCGCTGGCGCTGGCGGCGGTGGGTTGGCTGACCGGCCACCGGGCGAAAATTCGGAAAGGTTTTCAGGTATCCTTTGGCGAAGGAAGGAACCCGGAGTAGTGGAACAACCTGCCGAACCTTGCCAAGGAGAGGACGGCGCGGTGGACGGGAAAAGAACGGCGGTGGCCGGAGCCACGGGGACGGGCGGCCAAAATGGGTCGCGCAGGTCCTGCCGGGCCCTCTCCGGTTTGAAGCGCTGGCCATTGTATAGGGGGATTGGCGCCGAGAATGAATTTTGGGTACATTACGGTGGTGCAGGGTTCCAATTCCAGCAAGTTCCCCATGTGTACGTCCTTGCTGATCGATGACCACGACACGGTGGCCGTCATCGACCCCGGGGCGGGCCCCGAGGCTTTGTTCTCCGCCATGGGTAACCGGAAGGCCGATATTGTGGTTAACACGCATTATCATTTTGACCACATATCCGGAAACTGTTTGTTTCCCCGGGCCCAGGTGTATATGAATCCCGCGGAGGTCGACGTGTTTTCCGACCTTGGCCGGGTGGGTGATTGGCTGGGAATCAGGGAGGTCTACGGTGACCAGGGCGTTGCCGACTGGATAAGGGCAATCAGCGAGCCTGATACTGCGCACACGCCCTACTCGCCGGCCCATCGTCACGAATGGTGGCTGTCGACCCGGTCCCGGGCCCGTTCCTATGTCTACGACCGGGTGTGGGAAATAGGGAAGACGCGGATGATCATGGTCCATGCCCCCGGCCATACGGAAGGTTTCTGCTGTCCCTATTTTCCCGATGAAGGAGTCGTTTACACGGGCGACATAGATCTGACCGGTTTTGGACCATGGTACTGCGGCAGCGACGGGAATATCGAACAGTTCCTGCTTTCCGCCCAACGGGTGGCCCGATTGGATGCCGACTGGTTTGTCACCGGCCATCAGGCCGGGGTGGTTTCCCGGAGTGATTTTCTCAGGCGGCTCGAACAGTTTCTCGAGGTAATCCACGACCGGCAAAAGCGATTGACCGCCTGGTTGGAAGCGGGCATATTGCCCGAAGATGTCCCAAACCACGGTCTTTTTTACCCGCCCAGTTACCAGGCGGATCCCTGGATCGCCATGTGGGAGCGAATCGGTGTGCGCAAGCACATAGAACTTCTCCGCCAAGTCGTCCCCGGGGTCGTAAAACAGATGTGATGCGGCATGGTGCTACGGAGGCAAACCCGATTCTTTTGGGCGGCATGTCGGAATGCATCTGCAACGGTGCCGCCGGGCACGGTTTACGTTTTTCACTTCACCGCCGTTACGTTCAACCGCCGGAAGGTCTCAAAAAAGCGCCCGTCCGCCTGACCGGTGCGTCCGATCATCTTTTCGACGACCCGGTTCCGGAACCGGCTTCTGTGGCTTGCGTCGAGGTGCTTTAAAAAGGGGACGATACTAGGCTGATCGATCCAGCCGACCAGTAGCCACGAATACACCGTATCGTACTTTATGGGCAGAGTACCGACAGGTACTTCACGCGTTGTCCCCGGCGGGGCAGCGGTCCGTGCTCGTGTTCGGCGTTGAAGTAGAGGGAGTCCCCCTGGAACAGTTCATACTCCTCGTCCCCGTAACGGTATTTCATTTCCCCTTCCAGGACCAGGATCAGTTCCTGGCCGGGATGGCTGTAAAAGCGCGGCTGGTAACCATCCGCAGCCTCAATGGTTACGAGCAGCGGTTCCATCCTGGGCCGCGCGAAACCGCCGGCCAGGGCTTCCAGCACCGGGCCCCTCGCGGCCTCCTCCGGATCGTAGCGGGGGCCATGCCCGGCGCGGACCAACCGTACGGCGCGGTCATCGGCCGGGGAAAAGAAGTCGCCTAGCGAAACCCCCATGGCCCTGGCTATCCTGACCAGGGTGGCGACGGGAGGCGAGACCCGGTTGTTTTCGATCTTGGAGAGAAGCCCCTTGCTCAGGCCGCTTCCCTGCGCCAGGTCGTCCAGGGTCATTTCCCTCTCCAGCCGTATTTTACGGATGCGCCGGGCAATGATCTTTTCTTCCCCGGGCCGCTCGTCTTGTATCCCCATGATCAACATTATATCTCCTGGGTAAATGGAAGGCAAGAGGATAAAAAAATACCTTCCCTCTTGGAGTGGAATCCATCCGGTGTCAGCGTGAACGGCGACCGAAGCTGGGCAGGGCGGGGAACCGCCCAGGCGGAAAATGGTCTTGATACGGATAAGCAGCCCACCGATAATGTCCGCATACGAACGTTCTAACCAGAAGCATTTCGGTGCCAAAAGCCGCCGGGACGAAAAAAGCCCGGCCATCGAGCCGGGCGGGGGCTTTCAGGAGGCGGTGGCGGGAGCGACCCGGCCGATGGCGGCCAGTTGGTCCAGGGTCCCGAAGGAGTATC
>Ga0078972_1012785_pt1 | contig 14207 bp, 11 predicted proteins | sample YelNatPaOPGAMG01_FD_67568 | JGI IMG/M metagenome (GOLD analysis project Ga0078972, IMG submission 67568) | Hot spring thermophilic microbial communities from Obsidian Pool, Yellowstone National Park, USA - OP-RAMG-01 (SPADES assembly) (version 2) | ecosystem: Environmental > Aquatic > Thermal...
GGAGAGCGGCTGGAGCCACATCCGCATTGGCCGCAGCGGCCTCGGCATCACCGACAATTCCAGCACGGTCGTGACCTGGCACGACCACCATCACACCTGCCCGGATGATCAGGAACTGGTCGCCGTATTCCACAGCGTGCGACTCCCGGCCGGCAAGAGCGCCTGCGACGTCGTCGCCGTCTTCGGCAACAGCATGGCCGACGGCGACGTATCGGACTCAGTGGTTGCCATCATGGGTGACCTGCAAGCCAACGGCAGCGTCGGCAACAGCACGGTCAGCGTGTTCGGCGATTCGAGTATCAACGGCCCGGTCCGCGGCAATGCCGTGGCGATATTCGGCGACCTGAGACTCGGTCCGAAGGCGCATGTGTATGGCCAGGTGGTGAACGTATTCGGATCGGTGCAGCGCGACCCGGGCAGCGTGATTGATGGCGGGACCGCGAACATCATGTCCGGGGTGTTCCATGGCGCCTCAGGCGTGCAGTCCTGGAGCGAGCACTGTCTGATCCTCGGCCGCCTGCTCGCACCGCGACTCGACATCGGTTGGGCGTGGGGCGTCGCCGGGGCACTCCTGCTGTTCTACCTGCTGCTGGCGCTGCTGTTCCGTGAAGGCCTGCAGAAGTGCATCCAGACACTCGATGAGCACCCCGGTGCGTCGGTTCTGGCCGCCGTCGCCATGACGCTGCTGACGCCGGTGCTGATGCTGGCCCTGGTCATGACGGTGGTCGGGATCCTCGCCATCCCGTTGTTCTGGCTCGCACTGCTCGGCGCCGGGATCTTCGGCCGGGTGGTCGCGCTCGGCTGGCTCGGCGGGCGGATCCTGCGCGGCGCACGCAGCGGCATCACCCATCCGGTGCTGTACGTACTGCTCGGCGGCATCCTGGCGCTGGTGCTCTACATGGTGCCGGTGCTCGGGTTCATCGTCTATGCCCTGATCGGCACGCTCGGCTTCGGCGCGGTCATCTACAGTCTGCTGCTCGCTCTGCGCGCCGCACGCGGCGCAGCGGCGCCCGCCGCACCGGCCGGCTTCGCCGGTGTCGGTCCGGACGCCGCCGCCGTGCCGCCCGGCGCGCCCGAGAACGGTGCTGGCGCTGCCGACGCTACCGCAGCTGCGGCAGCCACGGCGCCGCACGCACCGACGCCCATGGAACTGTCCACGCTGCCGCGCGCAGGGTTCTGGATCCGCATGCTGGCCCTGCTGATCGACCTGGTGCTGGTCAGCTTCGCGCTGAGCGCGATCGAGCACCACGGCACCGACGGCCTGCTGCTCGTGCTGGCTACCTACGGCGCGCTGATGTGGAAGCTGCGCGGCACGACCGTCGGCGGCATCATCTGCCACCTGCGCGTGGTGCGCATCGACGGCCAGCCGGTCAGCTGGGAGACCGCCATCTTGCGTGCGCTCGGCTGCTTCCTCTCGCTGATCGCCGCGGGCCTGGGCTTCTTCTGGATCGCCTTCGACCGCGAACGGCAGGCCTGGCACGACAAGATCGCCGGCACCGTCGTGGTGCTCACGCCGAAGACCCAAGGGCTGGTGTGAGATGACCCCGCACTCCGTACCGCCGGTCCTCGCCCGTTCCCGGAACGGGCGAGGACGCCCCGCCGCGGGTAAGTCTGACACTCCCGCTCGCCACATCGTCCACACGTTTCGCCGCACGTCCACCTGACAGGGCAGTTATCCGCATGAGCAATTCCAATATGTCGGTTGAACAACAGGGCAGCGGCGTCCTCGCCGCGCCCGCCATCCCCAGCGCGCCCGGAACCGACGCGCTCGGCTGGGCCGAGCGGGACAGCGCCGTGGGCGATGTGCGAGTACCGACGGGCCGCCGCCTGCGCAAGCGCTGGCTGATCGCCGCTGGTCTGGTGCTCGCCGCGGCAGCCGGCACCGCGCTGTGGCTGCGTGACAGCGGCAAGCCCGCCGCCCTCGTTCCGCTCGCGGATCGACACTTCGTGCCGTTGGTGAGCACCCTGGTTCCGGGGCTGCAGCCGGTGAGCACGCAGGTACTGGTCACCGGCACCATCTCGGCGCGGCACGATCTGCCGATCGGGGACGGCGGTCAGGCCGAGCGCATCGTGCAGGTCGACGTCCAGGTCGGCGATCGCGTCCGGCGCGGGCAATTGCTCGCCCGACTCGATGACTCGGTGCTCAAGCCGCAAGTTGCGCAGCTCGCGGCGTCCCTTGCCAAGGCGCGCGCCCAGGCGACGCTGTCGGCCGCCGAGTACCGGCGGGCGCTCGCGATCGGCCCCGACGGCGGGCTGTCCCGGCAGAACGTCGAGCAGAGCCAGGCCACGGCCGCCATGGACGCGGCCAACGAGCGGATGTTCGCCGCGGAGCTGCGCCAGAAGCGCGCCGAACTCGCGCTGACTCGCATCGTCGCGCCGGTTTCAGGAATCGTGCTGACCCGCAACGCCGAGGTCGGCCAGGTGGCGAGCCCGGGAGGACCCGCGCTGTTCACGCTGGAGGATGCCGGACGCGTGGAACTGAAGGGTCAGGTGACTGAGCAGGACCTCGCGGCCCTGAAAGTCGGCCAGCCCGCTCAGGTCTACCTGATCGGCTACCCTCGTCCCTTCCCCGGTCGCATCTGGCTGCTCGGGGCCACCATCAATCCGCAGACCCGCCTCGGTGAGGTGCGTATCGCGCTGAAGCCCAACCCGGCGCTGCGTCCCGGGGCGTTCGCGCGCGCCGTCATCCTGGAGAGTCACGCCGAGCGGCCGGTGCTGCCGCAGACCGCGGTCATGACCGATTCGGCCGGATCGTATGTGTTCGTCGTGAACCGCAAGAATATCGCGGTCCGCCGTCCGGTCGTGCTCGGCGGGGTGATCGCCTCGGGCGTCGTCATCGCCAAGGGGCTCACCGGCCGTGAGCGGGTGGTGACGCTCGCCGGTGGATTCCTGCAAAGCGGTGAGCCGGTGCAGGTGCAGGTGCAGGTGCAAACGCCCAAGGTGCACTCATGAGACGCCTGTCGGCCTGGGCGATCCGTCACCCGCTGCCCCCGATCGTCCTGTTCGTCGTGCTGCTGTTCATCGGCGCCACGGCATTCGTTCGCCTGCCGGTGACGCTGAATCCTCACCTGTCTTATCCCATCGTCTCGGTGGTCATCACCGAGCCGGGCGCAGCGCCCGAAGAGGTGCAGACCCAGATCGTACGGCGCGTGGAAGCGGCGGTGGCCGGCATCGGCAACATCCGCCACATCCTCTCCAAGGCCTATCAGGGCGGAGAGGAAACGGATGTCCAGTTCGAGATCGGCACGCCGATCGACCGGGCGGTCACCGAAGTACGCGATGCGATCACCCAGGTGCAGGCCGATCTACCCACCGACATCCTGCCGCCGGTGGTGCAGCGGGTGAAGATCGATGGTGGACCGATCGTCTACTACGCGGTCAGCTCGACCGACATGAGCGACCGGGCGATCTCCTGGTTCATCGACAACACCATCACCAAGCGGCTGCTCACCGTGCCGGGGGTGGCGCAGGTCTCGCGTTACGGCGGCGTCGACCGCGAAATCCGCGTCGAGCTCGACCCGGCACGCATGCAGGCGCTCGGCATCACGGCCGCCCAGGTCAACGCTCAGCTGACCAACCTCAACATCGACCTGCCCGGCGGCCGGGCCGATCTGGGCAACGGCGAGCAGACGATCCGCGTACTCGGCGGGGCGCAGACCGCCTGGCAGCTCGCGCAGACCCAGATCGCCCTTCCGGGCGGACGCTTCGCGCGACTCGGCAGCATCGCCACGGTGCGCGACGGGGCCGCCGAGGTGCGCAGCATCGAGAAGTTCAACGGTCAGCCGGCAATTTCCTTCGGCGTGCAGCGCGCACGCGGCACCTCGGACGTGACGGTGCTGAACGGCGTGCAGCAGGAGCTCGCCAAGATCCGCAAGGTATTTCCAGACGTCAACATCCACCGCACGTTCTCTTCGGTGACCTACACCAAGCAGACCTACCACTCGGCGCTCGAGGCTCTGATCGAGGGCTCGATCCTCTCGGTGCTGGTGGTGTGGCTGTTCCTGCGCGACATCCGTGCGACGCTGATCTCCGCACTCGCCATCCCGCTCTCGGCGATTCCGGCGTTCGCCGTCATGTACTGGCTCGGCTTTACGCTCAATCAGGTGAGCCTGCTCGCCCTGTCGCTCGTCTCCGGTGTGCTCGTCGATGACGCCATCGTCGAGATCGAGAACATCGTGCGTCACAAGCGCATGGGCAAGAGTGCGTTCCAGGCGGCGCTCGATGCGGCCGACGAGATTGCGCTCGCGGTGGTGGCCACGTCCTGCACGATCATCGCGGTATTCATGCCGGTGAGCTTCATGAGCGGGATCATCGGGCAGTACTTCAAGCAGTTCGGCCTCACGGTCGCCGCAGCGGTGTTCTTCTCACTCCTGGTGGCGCGACTGCTGACGCCGGTGATCGCCGCCTACACGCTCAAGTCAGAGCCGGCACCGGAACTGCACGATGGGCCCATCATGACCGGCTACCTGCGGGTGCTGCACTGGTGCGTGCATCACCGCTGGAAGACGATCCTGTTCGGCGTGCTGTTCTTCGCCGCCTCGATCGCCGGACTGATCCTGGTGCCGAAGACCTTCGTGCAGAACTCCGACAGCAGCAGCGCGTCGCTCTCGATCGAACTGCCGCCCGGGGTGCAGCTCACCGATACCGCGAAGGTCGCCGATGAGGCGTACCGCATCCTCGCCCGCCAGCGCTACGTGAAGTCGATCGATGAGTCGGTCGGCGGCAACGGCAGCGTGCGCGGCGCGAACCTCTTCATCAGCCTGGTGCCGCCGAGTGAGCGGCCGATGAGCCAGAATCAGTGGCAGGATCAGATGCTCGCGAAGCTGCGCCGCATTCCGAACGCGCAGATCTACTTCCAGAACTTCAACGGTGACAGTGACGGCCACGACATCACTCTCGATCTCACCGGCGACAACCTGTCGCTGCTCGAGCACACCGCCCACCGGGTCATGGCCGAGATGGCCGCGCTGCCGGACCTGCGCGACGTGAGCTCCGCAGACGGACTGCCCCGGCCCGAGATCCGCATCCGGCCGCGCTTCGATCTCGCCGCCGAACTCGGCGTGACCGTGGCGGACATCAGTCAGACCATCCGGATTGCGACCATCGGAGATCTGCTGCAGAACGACGCGAAGTTCACTCTGCCGGACCGCCAAGTGCCGATCCTGGTGAATCTGAAGCGCTCGGCGCGCGCCAACCTCAATACGCTGGAGAACCTGCCGGTGCCGACGGCGAGCGGCGGCTCGGTGCCGCTGAAGGCGGTGGCGGATTTCGGCTTCGGCCAGGGTCCGACCGAGATCCACAGCCGCGACCAGCGTCTGCGCATCGCGATCGATGCGGACCTGAACGGCGTGCAGCTCGGCAAGGCGATGAAGCAGATCCATGCGCTGCCGGCGCTCGCACACCTGCCGCCGGGCGTGCACCTGGCCGAGACGGGCAACGCGCGGCTGATGTCGGAGCTGTTCACCGACTTCCTGATCGCGATGGGCACCGGCATCCTCATGGTCTTCGCCGTGCTGGTGCTGCTGTTCGCCCGCGTGCTGCAGCCGATCACCATCCTCTCGGCGCTGCCGTTGTCGATCGGTGGGGCGGTCGCGGCGCTGTTCATCACCGACCGGCCGCTCTCGCTCGGGGTGATGATCGGGTTCCTGATGCTCATGGGCATCGTGGCAAAGAACTCGATTCTGCTCGTGGATTTCGCGATCGAGGAGATGCGCGCCGGCAAGGACCGCCTGACCGCGCTGCTCGAGGCCGGGCACAAGCGGGCCCGGCCGATCGTGATGACCACCGTGGCGATGGTGGCCGGCATGCTGCCCGTGGCCTTCGCGATCGGCGATGCGTTTCGCGCCCCGATGGCGATCGGTGTCATCGGGGGTCTGGTCACCTCAACGGGCCTCACCCTGGTGGTGGTGCCGGCGGGCTTCACGCTGATCGACGATATCGAGCGCTGGATCGCTCCGCGCATTGCGCGGGCGGTGATCACCGAGCCGCTCGGCACTGCGGCCGCACCGGCGCAAGCCGGTCAGCCGTCCTGAAGGGTCTGCACGAGGAGAGTCGCTCCATGAACCGAAGAATCGGCCTGCTGATCGGTGTCGCGCTCCTGCCGGGGCTCGCAGCGCTCTCGGGGTGCACGGAACACATCAGCACCTCGGGCGGGCGCGGCACGTTTGCCATCAAGGGCACGACGGTGCGCATCAGCGTGCCGGGCAGATCCAACGCCTCCGTGCACGAGAGCGGCCGGCTGGTGATCGGGGGACGCGCCATCGCGCTGACGCCGTCCGAGCAGACGCTGGCCCGGCAGTACTACCAGCATGCGCTCGGGATCTCCGCAGCCGGCTCTGCCACGGGCGAGGCGGGGGGACGGCTGGGCGTGGACATCGTCGGCTCGCTCTTCAGCGCACTCTGGCAGGGCAACTCCGCTGTCATCCAGCGTACCGCACATCAAGGCTCGGCCCAGGTCAGGGCCGATGTGCGCGCGCTGTGCGACCAGATGGCCGAGTTGGCCACGGCGCAGAACGCGCTCGCCGATGCCGTGGCGGCCTTCGCGCCCTATCGGATCGTTCGCCACCGCGATGTCGAACAGTGCATCCGCGGCGCCAAGCGGCACAGCGAGCCGAGCAGCTGAATACCGCGCCCTCTAACGGGCGGGCGTCGTCGGCAGCAGGAATGTCGTGCGGGCGGCCGCGCTCGCAAGTCGCTCGGCGCCGTAGAGCCGCAAGAGCGCCGCTGCATCGAGAAGGTCCGCATGCGCTTCGGCAAACGTTTCGAACGTCCCCGGACCGTGCTCGAACAGGCGCTCGGCGATGAGCGACAGAAAGGCCACGGTGATCGTCTGGTGGAATTTTCCAGGCACTCCGGCCCGCGCGGTCACGGCCTCGAGCGCGCGTGAGTAGTGCAGCGCGGCTTCGGGGAAGTCGTAGCGGCGCAGCAGCTCGAAGGCCATGCGCACGTGTTCGCGGTGCGTGAAGGTCGCCGGATCGGTCTCGCCACGCAGAAACCGCGCGAGGTCCGCAGGCCGCTCAGTCATGTGCCTCGGCCTCGCGCATGCGGTGCGAGTCTTCGGCCAAGAGGTCCAGACCGTAAACCGCCTTCAGCGCCCGGACCTTGCGCAGCGTCGCGGCTGAAAACGGCGCCTTGCCCTCGAACGCATGCAGCACGATGCCCTCGAGCAGATCCCCGAGGGACATCTCGAGATCCGCCGCCAGCGCCTTGAGCACTTTCAGCAGCCGGCGCTCCAGTCGCACTCCGGTCTGCACACGGGTGATGGTCTTCATGGCGTGCATGGTACCACGGTACGTCAGTACACCACCTACCTCCTCCCGCGCCGCGTGCGCGCCTGAGCGCAGCCGTGAGCTGCCCGGTAATATGCACCCAGGCATGTTTCGAGCCGGGGCCAGGTGCCCACATCGTGGCGCCACCCGGGGAACCCCGGCCGCGCTCCAGGGTCAATCCGGCTCTCGGCAACACTCAGGAGGCACTCCGCAATGACCGGCACTGGCCCGCTCGCCCCATCCGCTCCTGCCGCGCACCCCACCGACGGTGCCGCGCAGGCCGCGTTCGCCCGGCTGCGCACCTACCTGCGCAGCCAGATCCTCGGGCAGGAGGCGCTGGTCGAGCGGCTGCTGGTCGCTCTGCTCTCGGACGGCCATCTGCTGGTGGAGGGCCCGCCCGGACTCGCCAAGACCCGCGCCATCAAGGCATTGGCCCACGCGGTCGAGGCGGACTTCCAGCGGGTCCAGTTCACGCCGGACCTGTTGCCGGCAGATTTGACCGGTTCGGACATCTACCGGCCGGAGGAAGGCACGTTCCGCTTTCAGCGCGGACCGCTGTTTCACAATCTCATTCTCGCCGATGAAATCAACCGGGCGCCGGCGAAGGTGCAGGCCGCCCTGCTCGAGGCCATGGCCGAGCGGCAGATCAGCGTCGGCGCGGCAAGCTATCCACTGCCGCCACTGTTTCTGGTCATGGCGACGCAGAACCCGATCGAGCAGGAAGGCACCTACCCGCTGCCGGAGGCGCAGCTCGACCGCTTCATGCTGCACACGCGCGTCGATTATCCGGACCGCGCCACCACGTTGAAGGTCATGGCGCTGGCGCGCAGCGAGGCCATCAGCCAGCGCGAGATTGCCCCGCCAGCGCAACGGATGAGCCAGGCGATGGTGTTCGCCGCGCGGCGGGAGATTCTCGCCCTGACGCTCTCCGATCCAGTGGCCGAGTACATCGCCGCACTGGTCGATGCCACGCGCCGCCCGGAACCCTACAGCGCGCAGTTGCGCCAGTGGCTGCGCTGGGGCGCCAGTCCCCGCGCGGCGATCGCCATCGAACGCGGCGCGCGCGCGCTCGCCTGGCTCGAGGGCCGGGATTTCGTCAGTCCCGAAGACGTGCAGGCCATTGCGCCGGATGCGCTGCGTCACCGGCTGCTCATCGACTACACCGCACAGGCGCAGGGCGTCACCGCCGAGCGTTGCGTCCACGAACTGCTCAGCCGGGTGCCGGCGCCCTGAGCCCATGAGCCTCCCGACGCTCGAGGAACTGCTTGCGTTGCGCGGTGCGGCGCACGGCCTGTCGCTGCAGCGGCAACGGCGCTCCCGCGCCGCGCTGCTCGGCGCTCACGCCAGCGCCCAGCGCGGCCGCGGGCTGGAGTTCCAGGAGGTCCGGCTGTACACCCCCGGAGACGATCCGCGCAGCATCGACTGGCGGGTCACGGCGCGACGCGGGCGGCCGCACACGAAACTGTTTCACGAGGAGCGCGAGCGGCCGGTGTGGCTGCTCGTCGACCTGCAGCCGGGGACCTTCTTCGGCAGCCGCCGCCAGCTGAAGTCCGCGCTCATCGTGCGCAGCGCCGCTCTGCTCGCCTGGACGGCCGCGCTCGAGGGCGACCGGGTCGGGGCGCTGGTGACCAACGGCGTGGAGCCGCCGCGCGTCCTGCCGGCCCGCGCCCGCCTCGCCGGCGTGCTGCCGCTGCTCGAGGCGCTGCTGGCCGCGCAGCCGCGCGCCCCCGCCGCGCCCGCGCCTCAGGCGCTGCCCGAAGCACTGCGGGCGGCGGTTGCGTTGATCCGGCCGGGCAGCCAGATCCTCGCGCTCAGTGACTTCGCCGCGCCGGCGGCGCGCGAGGAAGACCTGTGGCTGCCGCTCGCGCGGCACACCGACATCCGGCTCTACTGGGCCACCGATCCTCTGGAGGCCCGCGGGCTGCCGCCGGGGCGGTTTCGTGCCGGCCTGCCCGGCCGCCTCGCGGTCCTCGACGGGCAGCGCGTGCGCGCCGCGTGGCACGGCGCCTGGCAGGAGCGCGAGCAGGGGATCGCCCGCCTCTCGCAGCGCCTCGCTGCGCCGGTGGCGCGGCTCGACACCGCCGAAGCGGCCGAGACGGCGCTGCGCCAGACCCTCTTCGGCGGGCCCACCGCGGCATGACCCCGAACTGGCTGACAGCCCTTGCGCCGGCCCATGCGCCGCCGCCGCCCCCGGTGTGGCCTGCGGCTCCGGGCTGGTGGGTCCTGGCCACGCTCCTCGCGGCGCTCGCCGCCGGCGGACTGTGGTGGTGGCGCGCCCCGCGCCTGCGGCGCCGACGCGGGGCGCTGCGGGAACTGCGGCGCATCCGTGCCGCGGCGGCCGACCCGCAGACGAGCGCACGCGCCATCGAGAACCTGCTGCGCCGCTATGCCATGGCGGTGTTCGGGGCCGACCGGGTTGCGCGGCTCGCCGGAGAAGCATGGCTCGCATTTCTCGGCGCCGAAGGGGCCGCGGCGCTGGCCGGGGAGTCGGGTCGGGCGCTGCTCGGCGCCGCATTCGGGGATCACCCGCTCGATCAGCGCACGCAGTGGCTGGCCGCAGCGGATGCGTTCGTGCGCCGCGCCGGGCGCAAACACAAGCGCGGGCGCGGCTGATGTTTCATTTCGCATGGCCGTGGATGGCGCTGCTCGCACCGCTGCCCTGGGTGTCGCGGCGCGTGCTGCGCAGCGCCGAGCCCTCCGGCGCGGCGCTGTTCCTGCCGATGGCCGCAGACGTCGCTGCCGCGGGCGGCGGCGCACCGCGCACCGCCCGAGCCGATGCGCTGCTGCTCGGCGGCATCTGGCTGCTGCTGATCCTTGCGGCGATGCGTCCCCAGTGGCTCGGTGCGCCCGTCCCGGTCCACACCGAGGGCCGGCAGATCATTCTGGCGATCGACTGTTCCGGCTCGATGGCGACCGAGGACATGGCCGGTGGAGCGAGCCGGCTGCAGGTGGTCCAGCAGGTCGCCGGCCGCTTCGTCAGCAGCCGGCACGGGGATCAGGTCGGACTGATTCTCTTCGGGACGCGTCCCTACCTGCAGGCACCGCTGACGACCGATCTGGGCACGGTGCACCGCTTTCTCGACCAGGCGCTGGTCGGCATCGCCGGACCGCAGACGGCCATCGGCGATGCCATCGGGTTGGCGATCAAGACGCTGCGCCAGGAGGATCACGGCGCGCACACGCACCGCCAGCCGCTGCTGATCCTGCTTACCGATGGCGGCAACAACACCGGTGTGATGCCGCCGCTCGAGGCGGCCCGGCTCGCCGCCGAGACCGGCCTGCGCATCGACACCATCGGGGTCGGGGCAGCTGTGCGCCAGTCGTTCTTCGGCGTCACCGGCAACACCGATCTGGACCAGACGCTGCTGAAGAAGATCGCCCGCATCACCGGCGGGCGCTACTTCCGCGCCACGGACCGCGGCGCGTTGCGCGCCGTCTACCGGCAGATCAACCGCCTCGAGCCGGTCGCAGGCGATCGGCGCTGGCTGCGTCCGGCGAGCGAATGGTTCGGCGTGCCGCTCGCGCTTGCACTGCTGCTGAGCATTCCGGCCGCCTGGCGCATGACGGAGCGGACCTGAACATGCCGCACGCCATTCACTTCCTGCATCCCTGGGCGCTCGCGGCGCTGCCGCCGTTGTGGGCGCTTGCGCTGTGGCTGGCGCGCCGGCGCGCCCGCGCCGGTGCCTGGCCGCGGCTGATGGACGCGGACCTGCTGGCACTGTTGCGCCTGGAGGGCGGCCACGCTCGCGCCCGCTCGCCCTGGCCGCTGATCGGCGCGCTGTGGACGCTCGGCGTGGTGGCGCTCGCCGGCCCGAGTTGGCAACGGCAAGTCACCGCCGCCTACCGCCTGCCGGCGGCCTGGGTGTTCGCGGTGCAACTCTCGCCCTCGATGAACGCGAGCGACGTGCCTCCGAGCCGCGCGGCGCAGGCGCGCTTTGCCGTCGATGACCTGCTCGCCGCGGCGCACGATGCCCGCGTAGGGCTGGTAGCCTTTGCCGGGGAGGCCTACCCGGTCGCACCGCTCACCGCCGACGGCGCGACCGTGCGCAATCTCGACCGGGCGCTCTCGCCTCAGCTGATGCCGGAACATGGCGCGCGGCTCGCGCCGGCGCTCGGGGCCGCCGCGCGGCTGCTGCACGCCTGGGCGGGCAGCGACCGACAGATCATCGTGCTGATGGACTCGGTGCACGACCCGGCCCGCGCGATTCAGGCGGCCGCACGCGTGCACCGCGCCGGAATCACGGTCAACGTGGTGGGTATCGGCACCACCGCCGGCGCACCCACGCCGCGCGCCACCGGCGGCTTCCGGCGCGGCGCGGACGGCAAGGTGTTGATCAGCCGGCTGCATCCGGCCGTGCTGCAGCGCATCGCCGATGCCGGTGGCGGGGAATTCGTTCGGCTCGATCAGCTGCCGCAGCTGATCGCGACGCTGCACGCCGATGGTCTGCGCGGCATCGGCGGGGCGCATGCCGCGCCGCGCGTGCATCTCTCGAGCTGGCTCAACGACGGGGTGTGGCTGCTGCCGCTGATCGTGCTGTCCGGGGCGCTGCTCGCCCGCCGGGGGTGGACATGAGCCGCCGGGGCGCAGCGCTGGTGCTGTTCGGCTGTCTGGCGAGTACGCCGGCGTTCGCCGGCGTCTGGGCGAATCTCTGGCGCACGCCCGATCAGCAGGGCGAGGCACTGCTCGCGGCCGGTCGGCCCGCCCAGGCGGCGGCCCACTTCACGAGCCGGCGCCGCAAGGCCTACGCGGACCTGCTCGCCGGCCGTTATGCGCCGGCGGCACAGCTGCTGCAGCCGCTGAAGGATCCGACCAGCGAATACAACCTCGGCAACGCGCTGGCGCACCTGGGGCGACTGCACGCGGCGCTGGCGGCCTACAACGCGGCGCTGAAGCAGCGGCCGCACGACCGCGACATCCGCCACAATCGCGACCTGGTGGCACGCATCCTCGCGCACCAGCCGCCGCAACAGTCCTCCGCGCAGCATCGCCCGTCCGGTACGAAGTCCTCATCGGGCAAGCCCAGCGCCGGCCAACAGAGTGGCCAAAAGAGCGGTCAACAGAGCGGACACGGGGGGAGCGAGCAGGGGACGCCGCGCCCGGGCCACCCGCAGGGACAGCAGGGCAGATCCCCCGGCAGTGGGGCCCCGAACGGCCGCGGCCATGCTGGCGCCCCGCGCCCCGACACGCACGCCGGCACCCCCGCCGGTGCCGCGGCTCACCCGGGGTCGGCCACGGGGACGGCCTCGCACAGCCCGGGCCAGACGTTGCGCAACGCCGAGCGCGCCGCTGCGCTGGCTCGCGCACAGCAGCGCCGCAGCGCGGCTTCGGCGGCGGCCGGCCGCATGCAGCAAGGCACCCACGGGACCGAGCATGCCCTGTTGGCCCACGGCGGCCGCACGGGGCCGCCGCCGAAGCCGCCGAGCGAGAAGGCGCTGGCATTGAAGCAATGGCTGCGGCAGATCCCCGACGATCCGGCCGGGCTGCTGCGGCGGAAGTTTCTGATCCAGTACCTGCTGCGCCATCCGGGAGCGAATCCATGACCCGTCGCCTCGCCGCAGTACTGCTCACGGCGCTCTTGTGCTCGGCGCTGCCGGAGGCATACGCGTCCGTCACCGCAGCGCTCAGCAACACCCGGATCTCCACCGGTACCACCGTTCAGCTCACTCTGACCTACGACGGCCTGACCACGAGCGAGCCGCAGCTGGCACCGCTTCGCCAGGACTTCGACATCCTCGGCAGCAGCTCCAGTACCAGCGTGCAGTTCGGGACCGCCGGCAGCGCCGAGCGCTCCCAGGTGATCCTGACGCTCGCACCGAAGCGCACCGGTCAGCTGACGATTCCGCCGCTCACCTGGGACGGCGAACACAGCGCGCCGCTGACACTGACAGTGAGCGCCGGCGGGGCCGCTGGCGCCCCAGGCACCGGGACGGCCGCGCCGGTGTTCATCGTCAGCCGCACGCGGCCGGCCGCACCCTACGTGCAGGCACAGATCCATCTCGCGGTGCACATTTACACCGACAAGCAGCTTTATCACGGCAACCTCGAGTTCTCGGGCAACAGCGCGGTGCTCGTGAAACACGTCGGCGCCGACCAGTACGGCACCGCGGTACGCAACGGCCAGGTCTATCGGGTGATCACGCGCCACTTCGTGCTCTTTGCGCTGCACAGCGGACGCATCAGTCTGGCGGGCCCCGTGCTCGATGCCGAAGTCGCCGCACGCGCGCAGTCCTCGCCGTGGTCGAGCAATCCGTTCGGCGGGTTCTTCGGCGGCCTGATGCAGAGCCTGCGTCCGATCGAGGTGCACGGCGATCCGATCGTCCTGTCGGTGCGGCCGCGACCGCCGCTCGCGCGTGGCCGCGATTGGCTGCCGGCGCAGTCCCTGACACTCAGCGCGCACTGGAGCCCGCGCACGCTCAGCGTGCCGGCCGGCGATCCGCTCACTCTCGAGCTCGATCTGAAGGCCGCCGGACTCACCGCCGCGCAGTTGCCGGATCTCGCTCACCGCCTGCGCCCGCCGGCCGGGGTCAGCCGCTATCCCGATCAGGCGCGACTGCAGGACACCCCCTCGGGCACGGGCATCCTCGGCAGCCGCAAGCAGACCATTGCCTTCATCGCGGACCGGCCCGGGCACTACGTGTTGCCCGCCGTGACGGTCCACTGGTGGAATACCCGCACCCAGCACGTGCAGACCGTGACGCTGCCGGCGCAGACGTTCTCCGTGACGCCCGCCGTGGGAGCTCCACCGTCGGCAGCTCCGCCCACCGCCGCAGCGATGCCTGTAACCGCCCCGCCCCCCAAGCGCCCCGTTCCCGCCTCGATGCCGAACGGGCACTGGCGGTGGCTGGCGGCGGCGCTGGCGCTACTGTGGGCCGGGACCGTGGCCGCCTGGCTCTGGTCCCGCCGTCGCCGCTCACCCCCGGCGCCCCCGCCGCGCGAAT
>Ga0078972_1012786_pt1 | contig 14207 bp, 8 predicted proteins | sample YelNatPaOPGAMG01_FD_67568 | JGI IMG/M metagenome (GOLD analysis project Ga0078972, IMG submission 67568) | Hot spring thermophilic microbial communities from Obsidian Pool, Yellowstone National Park, USA - OP-RAMG-01 (SPADES assembly) (version 2) | ecosystem: Environmental > Aquatic > Thermal...
GATTCTTTCGAACAACGATGAAGATTTCAATAGCCTGAAGGAGCGTTTGGAAAACCAGTCCACTTTGCCAACGACAAATGATGCCCATTACATTTCAGGCGATGAAGAGAAACAACCATCTCCACCTGAACAACCGCAACAGCCTACAGAATCCAAGAAGAAAAAGAAAAAGATAGTCATCAATGCGGATGAGAAAAAACTCGAAGATGCAACAGTCGTCGTCAGCCAAGATGACGCCAAGAGAATGGAAGAGGCAGACAAACAAGCCGATAGTATGAAAAAAGGTGAAGTGGTTATTATCGTTGACAGCCGTGTCGCCGGCAAAGAAGGTAAACTCCCTACTCTCGAAGAAGTCCTTTTAGCCTCAACAAAGTAATCTTCAAAAACGGGAATCTCTCCCAAGAGACTAAAAAATTGCGGGCTGGGATGCGGGTTCTCCCAGCCCGTTATGTTCCATTAGTTTACTCGTTCTATTTCTTTTCGTCTTTCTTGTCTTCGTCAACTACTTGATAAGCCTTGCCGTCTACCACCACCAACACACTCTTCCCAAGCGCAAAGAACTTCGCTAACTCCTGTCTGCTCGTCAATAACTTAATGTATTCCTCACTCATAAACTTTATCTTTATCACCTCCTTGTGCTTCGTCTCATCGTATAAACTGTCATACCAGACGCCATCAACAAGATAAAATGTCTTGTCCGCAACAGTCTTGACAATCTCGGCGAGTTTGTCAAGCGCACCTGTCCGCCCTTGTGTACCCTTACCTCCACCAGCGCCAAAACCAGGCGCAGCAGGAGCGTCCGCTTTCTTCATCTCACTGAGTTCCTTCGATGCCGCCATCGCTCCTTCTCCTCTCGCTTTATTCATATCCTCTTTTGCCTCTTCTGCGAGTTTTTCCAACTTCCTGTCTTCTTCAACACCGCCTTGGAACGCTCTCCGCACTATAACAGGCTGCACCCCAGGACGCGGCTGTCTCGTATCCTCTATTACCAAATACGATGTGTAAGGCGTCAGGATTCCAAACCGGGTCGCAAGCCGAACTACCTCTGTCTTCAACTCTTCCTTCTCCCCATGCAGCCGTATCTCACTCAATAGATACCCTATCTTCCTCGTCGCCCATACCCTCGGCACAAAATCAAACTTCCTGTCTCTCTCAACGAAGGTCCCTTCATATACCAACTCGCGACTCTCTCCGTGCACCTTCCCTTTCAAACTAACGGCTTTCGCTCCTGAACCGTGATACCTCCCCACCAAAACCAACTGCTCCCCTCTGAACAAATCGGTGACCTTCGCAGGATACATATCATAAACCTCTATGTTGTTGAATTTCACTTCAACATCCGACAGAACAGGCGACGAAACCTTGTCGAAAAATGTCGCTATCTTCGTGTCAATCTTCTCGTCCTTCGTGATGTAATCTGATACACCGCGGTTCTCCTCTGCGAGTTTGTCCAACAACTTCGTGTTGACCTCCTCCCCTGAACCGAATACGAATATCCGAGCGTTCACCTTGTTCGCTGCTTTTACATTCGCCAACAACTTCGCTGGGTCCTGCTCTCCAATCGTCGGCTCTCCATCTGTGAAGAACACTATCATCACAGGACGGCTGCTGTCCTTCGCCATATCGAGCGCCTTCAGCAAAGCATCGTTAATGTTCGTCCCACCTGATGCGCCAAGCCTCGATACCCATTCAACCGCCGCCTCCTTAGATTCCTTGTTCACATCCACAAGCCCGTCCCTGAATGTGCGCACACCTGTCGCAAACGAAACGATGTTGAAACGGTCCTTCTCGTTCAGATTCTTAACACAGTAAATTAACGCCGATTTCGCCTGCTCCATCTTGTTCTCGTGTATCATCGAACCTGATGTGTCAACCACAAAAAGAATATCCTTCGGCTGTATGTCCTTCGCATCCAAAATATATTTCGGAGTAATGAGCGCCATAAAATAGCCATCCTCCGTCCCATCATTGAAAGACAAAAGCGAAAACCCAACCGCGCTCTCACTCATCGAATAGTAAAGAATAAAATCTTTATCAGGTTTCGTCTCCTTAGCCTCAAAACTAATCTGCGCTTCCGTCCCACCTTTCCTCACTATGTCAACATCGTAGGTCGGACAATAAATGTTGTTCAACGGCTCAGATGACTTCAGATTGATGTTGATGATGTATGTCCCGATGGGAGCGCTTGAATACTTGTTCGTGCTCGTCGGATAACGGAACATCACCAATCCGCCTTCGCTCTTCAACAACTCCGTATAAGAAAACTTCACTCGCATCGTCCCTTTTGCAGGCATCGGAAAGATTCTCAAACGGAACATCTTCGTTCCAACATACTCGAGTAGCGCAGGGTCATAATATCTGCGGACAATCTCCATATACTGCTGACTCGCTTGCGTCGCATCAAGCAACTCGCCCTTCTGCTCAACACCATCCATCCAGAACGACATATCGTTGATTGACGCTTCCGCAGGCAACGGAAATATGAATACGCCTTCCGTCTGCCACTCGTTCGGATTGAAAAACACCTCATCAACTGTGACCTTTGCGGTCTGTCCTTCAATCGCTACATCGAGTCTCGCCTCTTTGACTGACGGTTGCTGTAAATTCTGCCTGTCAGGACGCGGTCTCTCATCAGGCGGAATCACAATTACGCCGTTTGCGAGCACAACTCCGCAGAGCATCAATACGAACAGAACCGAGACCAGACTAACCGTTTTTCTCATCATTGAGCCTCCTTAAAAAACCCTTAATTCATTTGTTTAGACTACGCTGTTTTCTTTCCGTTCACAAATTTTTATTAGAAAAAACGGAGAAGTCAGCGTCATAATTTTTAAGGCTTGAATAGGATTATCCATAATGATACAATCATAATTTAACAAGCAGAGAAACTCCTATGGGAGGGGCTTATATGGTTAAAAAGTCAGGGATTTGTGTTTTATGTATAGTAATACTGCTTATGTGTGCATCGTGCGGGCCCGGAGGCATTGCGCTTCTTGCGGCGCTTGCAGGAGGTGGCGGTGGAGGCGGCAAGAAGTCCTCACAATACAGACTAACCATAGAATCGGATTATGGCGAGCCACAGCCACCAGTTGGGACACATTACTTCTCCAAAAACTCACACATTTTTGTCTCCTGTGGGACATCCCCTTATCCTGGCTCCGACCCCTCATCAGGCACACGGTATTCTTGCAAAGGGTTTGATGCAACTGGTTCAGGATTACCTCAAAGCGGCGATGCGTTAAGTTTTGAATTCAACATCACCGAGAACACACGGATAAGATGGAATTGGGAAGTTCAACATAGGCTCGACATTGACTGGACGCCGTCTGCGGGTGGAAGCGTAGCAGTTGACCCACCACCTCCTTTAGGAGATAAATATTATACCTCGGGCTCAACTCTGAAACTGACTGCTACACCATCAAAAGGTTATAATTTTTACAGATGGACAGGTGATGCAAGCGGGAATCAGAATTCTATAGATATTATAATGGACAGTTATAAACACATAACCGCGGAGTTCGTTGAGTTACCTGTTGCAGATTTCTATGCGACGAAGACTGTCTTCTACGGTGGAAGCGCGACTGTGAACTTCGTGAATTCTTCGACAGGCGACATAGTACGATGGGATTGGGACTTTGATGGCGACGGCACATTCGACCGCACTGACTATGTCAAACCGACTTCATTCAACTGGATATACCAAAATCCTGGTGTTTATACTGTCACATTGAAGGTCACAGGACCTGCGAATGACACGGATATGAAAACCATAGTAAAATACATCAAGGTTTATGGAGATACCGTTTATGTAGATGCGAATAACGGCGATGATGTGAACAATTTTGGAACGACGCTGACTGACGCGCTGAAAACGATTCAAAAGGGCATAGATGTAGCAGAGGACGGAATGACGGTATCAGTTGCTGACGGAACATATAACGAAACTAACATAGACTTTAAAGGAAAATTCATCACGGTAAAATCGCAGAATGGAGCGCAGAACTGCATTATAGACTGCCAATCTTCTGGGAGAGGTTTTTATTTCCATTCTGGAGAGACATCTAATTCTGTGCTTGACGGCTTCACAATCAAGAATGGACAGGCAGATGTTGGCGGTGGTATCCAATTCTATATGGGAAGTCCTATTATTCAAAACTGCATTATAGAGGATTGTAAAGCGACTGAAGGTGGAGGAATCTACTGTTCTTCAAACTCAAGTCCCACGATACGGAATTGTATCATACGAGGGAATAACGCAAGTGTGAGCAGTGGTTGCGGCGGTGGGATAGTCTGCTACTCGAACGGTAGTCCTACTTTCATAAACTGTTTGATAGTAGACAACTCTGCCGTCTACGGCGGTGGAGTTCATTGTTATTCTTCTACACTCAAAATGATAAACTGCACTATAGTAAACAACTCGGCTTCACGATTAGGTGGCGGTATCTTTTTTATGATGAGTTCAAAAGCAACGATTGCCAACACGATTATCTGGGGCAACTCCGCGACGAATGGAGGCAACCAAGGATGGATAGATGATGCAGGCACCGTTGTGAAACTGTTCAACTGCTGTCGTTCGGATAATCCTACGGATGGTGGAGGAGACCATGGACCGATAGAAGTTGACCCGATTTTCGCACCGCCTGATTTCAGAGACCCGTCAAACAAAGACTTTCGTTTGAATCCTGGTTCTTACTGCTTCGACAAGGGCAACAGATTTCTTCTCCCTGATGGAGTGACGACCGACCTCGATGGCAATCCGCGAGTCAGTGGCATAAATGTTGACATCGGCGCATACGAACTAAAGGCTGTCAGAGTCCCAACAGAGAAGACGACTATTCAATCTGGAATTGATGCCGCAAACGACTTGGATGTGGTTCTTCTTGCCAGCGGTACTTATAAAGGAGCTGGAAACAAGAATCTTGATTTCAAAGGAAAGAAGATTGCGGTCCGTTCCGAGTTCGGACCTGAACTCACCGTCATAGATTGTGAAGATAATGGACGCGGATTCATTTTCCAGTCAGGAGAGACCGAAATCTCCACATTAGATGGCGTAAAGATTCGCAGAGGTTATGTAACAACAGGAGATGGAGGAGGAGGAATCCTCTGCACTGGCACCGCTTCTCCGACTATAAGAAACTGCATAATTGAATACTGTGATGTCTTGAACGGTTCCGGCGGAGGGATTTCCTGCACAGGCAACTCTCATCCGACGATAATATGCTGTGAAATCGGTTACAATTTCGCTGATTATAGCGGAGGAGGCATCTTCGTTTTCAGCGATGTGTCACCGAGTGCACCGATTAAGATTTTCAACTGCCTTATTAGAGACAATGACGGTGAAAACGGAGGAGGCGGTGGCATCTACATTAGAGGCAACAACACCTGCTATGTCAACATCTTCAACTGCACAATAGTGAGAAACGATTCGTCAGGTGGCGGAGATGGTGGAGGGATTTTCGTAGGAGAGAAAGCATCTGCGACGATAACAAACTGTATAATATGGGACAACACAGGCGGTCAATCCGTGTCCTATGATATTTATGTGAGTTCTTTAGCGCTAACCTCGTCTATTCAATACACCGATGTTGACAACTCTCATGTTTTTGACGCCGGTGGTTTATTAGCTTGGGGTGATGGCATCATCAATGCAAACCCACAGTTCTTAAATTCTGGCGATGACTATCACCTGAAAAAGGGCTCTCCATGTGTAGAGGCAGGCGATAACTCGGTCGTTAGTTGGTATTTCGACCTTGATGTTAAGGCGTTTCTCACGCGAAAAAGGATATGGGGCAGTAAAGTTGACCTCGGTTGTTATGAAGGCGCTTGGATATATGTTCCGAGCACATCTTATCAAACGATACAGTCAGGAATAGACGGTGCATCAGACGGCGATGTCGTGCTTGTGGCAGCCGGTAAATACGAAGGTTCAGGTAACAAGGACATCAGATTCTGGGGCAAAAGGGTCCTCCTATTAGCAGACTCAAAGAAAGGGGACACAGTTATCGACTGTAAAGGTTCAGGGACAGCGTTTGTTCTCGACAATAATGAAAAATACGACACAATCATTTGCGGATTTGAAATAACAAATGCAAACCCATTAGGGACTGGTGGAGGAGTTGCGTGCAGTAACGCTTCTTCGACATTTATAAATTGCTTTTTCAGGAATAACAAAGCGAGTAGCCACGGCGGCGCGGTATACTTAACCAACAACGGCAGTCTTACATTCGTCAATTGTCTGTTTGAAAACAACGAGGCAGGGGTTAATGGAATGAGCGGTGGAGGTGCCATCTATTGCACAGGTTCAATCCTGCGATTGATAAACTGTACACTGACGGGTAACAAGGCACAATTCGGAGGCGGTTTGCGAACCACATCTAACTCGTATGCGCTGGCGCTGAACAGCATAATCTGGGGGAATACTGATGTTGACGGCGGAGCAAATATTAGCCATGAAATAAACAATGAATCATCAGAGTTGCTAATCGGTTACTCGGATGTACGCAATGATACAGGATGCGTTGTCGGAACAATCAACTGGCTACAAGGAAATCTGTTTGTTGACCCGAAGTTTGTAAATGATGGTATGGGATACCTGACAAAAGGCTCTCCCTGTCAAGATGTCGGCGATAACGGGTCAGTCATTTTTGCGCAAGACCCTCATAGAAGGCCTCGTGTTCTTAACACCACGGTTGATATGGGCTGTTACGAAGGCGCAATACTGATTGTTCCGACAAATTACGGTAAAATACAAGAGGCGATTGACAATGCAGGAGATTATGACATCGTTCTTGTAGAAAACGGCACCTATTCCGGCGCAGGTAACATAGAGCTTACCCCGAGAGGGAAAATCCTCAGAATAGCGAGTCGTAACGGTCCCTCGTACTGCACTATCAACTGCAACCATTTGGGAAGGGGTTTCGTTTTCAATTCACACGAAGACGAACAATGTATCGTTGATGGATTCAGAATCGTGAACGGCTTTTCAAACACAGGAATAGGAAGCGCAATATACTGTGACTCATCCGGTCCACGGATTGTGAATTGTGTAATTGATAGTTGCTCTGCTACCGTAGGTGCAATAGGCTGTATTAATTACGCCAATCCTATTATCTGGAACTGTGAGATAAAAAATAACACGAGTAGTTCCGGCGGAGGCGCAATTTACTGCGCAAACAATTCCCGCCCGAGCATCGTTGCTTGCATAATTACAAGCAATTCAGCGGTCAACGGACACGGAGGAGGCATTTATTGCCAGGATTCAAGCCCAATATTTATGCTCTGCACCATAAGGGACAATTCCGCAAATAGCGGAGGAGGAGCAGTTTACTGCAGCGGCCACTCCAATCCTATTTTCGTAAACTGCCTGATAGCGAACAACGAGACAACTGGTTCGGGTATGGGAGGAGGCGGTATTTACTGTTACAATAATATAGGAACGGTGAGTTTCTATAGTTGCACAATAGCGAACAACTACTGCAAAGGGGACGGTGGTGCTATCTTCAACTATACTTCGAGTAGCGTATCAAGGATAAATCTCTTTAACTCTATACTCTGGGGGAACAAAGCAGTAAATTTCTGGAACGGGGTAGCATCTCTCACTAACTCAGAGGTTAATCTTTATTCCAGTTGCCATACTGTCGGTACTAACGAAAACGGCGGAAGCGGGAGTTTCACCCCCGACCTCAGCTGTATTTCTGCCGACCCTTCTTCTTCTCCGAACTATCCGCAGTTCGTTAACCTTGGCTCTCAAGGGGTTGGAGGAGGAGGGGATTTCCGCATTACAATCGGTTCTCCGTGTAGGAACACAGGAAATAACGCATACATCTTCTGGGAGACAGACTTAGACAACAAACAGCGCATAATAGAGGGCATTGTTGATATGGGTGCTTACGAGTATTAATCGCAAGAACAAGGCAACGATGAGCAAGCGTCAGAGAAAGACACGAAATGAAACTTTATAGATTCTTTTGTCCTGACATTACATCAGAAATGAGCGTTCTTGACGAAGACGAATCCCATCATTTAAGGGTTCTCAGACTCGAGAAAGAGAATCAAAAGGTTGAACTTTTTGACGGTGCGGGGAACCACAGAATAGCAGAAGTTGTCTGCGAACGAAACTCAAAGAACATCGTTCTTAAGGGAGTAGGTCCTATTGAAACTGATGAGCCTTTTGTTCCGAAGACTGTTCTCGCAGTCTCGCTCCCCAAAGGCGAACGGCAAGACACACTCGTTCAGATGTGTCAGGAGCTTGCGCTTAACAAACTGATACCGATGTTCTGCGAGAGAAGCCCTGAACGGGTTACAAAAGCGAAGACAAGGCTCGAAAGATGGCACAGAATCACAATCTCTGCGGCAAAACAGTCAGGGGTTAATTTTCTCACCGAGATATGCGAACCTTTGAAATTCCAAAACATCATCCAAACGGCAAAGAACTATTCATTGGCTTTGCTTTTCTCTCCACACGGTGCAGAACCAATCACAAACTTGCTCAACGGTAGAAGCGGTCTCTCTTCCGTTTTATGTCTGATAGGACCAGAAGGCGATTTTACAGAAGCCGAACTGGAAGAAGCGAAAAGATGCAATTGTATTCCTGTGTCAATGCCGCTTCCTGTAATGCGCGTTGAAACCGCTGCCATTGCTGCTCTCGTTCTTTTACGCACTCTTTCCAACACAGAACTGAAAAAATGATGAATTCGACGAACGAACAAGTGAACTCAATCACCGCCACAATTCTGGCTATCTTCTGTTCTATGAGCCGCCTTCGATGAACTTCACCAGAACGAGTCTGTTTTCAATTCCCTTTTGGAACTTGTAGACCATCTCATCAACAACCGAGGCGATAAACTGAACATCTATCTCACGGCGGGACGGATTCTCGCTTAAATCGCGGAACTGCTCTTCATCTATATCGTTTTCAAATCTCGTCTGAGAGTCATCAATCGTAATGCGAACTCGGACATCGTTGACATCAAAAGCAACGGAAACTTTTTCTTCTCCATTTCCCGTTTTGCCTGCTTCGGTAAAAGCACAAAAAACTTCATCAAGTGCCAGCAGTAGAAGTCCGCGCTCATACTCGGTTAGTTTTGTGCGCTCAAGCACCGAACGCGCAAACTTGCGCAAATCGTCTCTCACATCAGGTGAGCGCTCAACAACTATTTCCTCCCGTATGGTGTGTTTCAACATAACACCAACTACTCCCTTGTCTTTTAACTATATACACCCGCATTAACCCAAAAACATACTTCTTATTCCGCGATTTTTCAAATACTATTTTAAAATTTCTTCCGCTGGTGTATATTTCAAACCGAAAGCATCTGCGACTGGTTTGTATGTAAGTTTGTTCATAACGATGTTCAGTCCCGTTCTAATCGTGCGATTGTCAACACAGGCTTTCTTCCAGCCTTTGTTCGCTATCTCGAGCGCGTATACGATGGTTTCGTTCGTAAGGGCATATGTAGATGTAAGCGGAACACAACCTGGCATATTAGCGACGCAGTAATGAATTATACCATCAACCTCATAGATTGGTTCTGAATGGCTTGTCGGACGAGAAGTCTCACAGCAACCGCCTTGGTCAATCGAGACATCAACAATGACAGCGCCTTTTTTCATCAGTTTGAGGTCATTTCGCCTAATCAGCCAAGGTGCTTTTGCGCCTGTAACCAACACCGCCATTACGACAAGGTCGGCTTCCGCTATTGCCTTTCGTATGTTCCACGGAGTCATTTTGAGAGTTTTAAATCTACCGTGGATTTTCTCATCTAAATCACGGAGTCTGTCAACATTTCGAGTAAGGAGCGTGACATCTGCACCCAAACCTGCCGCCATCTGTGCAGCGTGTTTTCCAACCGTCCCTGCTCCGAGAACGACGACCTTCGCAGGCGGCACACCTGGAACACCCCCGAGAAGTATCCCGCGTCCCCCGAATGTTCGCTGAAGGTATTTCGAACCCTCAATGATTGCAAGTCTTCCTGCAACTTCACTCATCGGAGTCAACAGTGGTAACGAACCATCAGGTGCCTCCATAGTCTCATAAGCGATTCCGATTATCTTATTCAATTTAAGCAGCTCTCTCGTTAGTTTCTCGCTCCCTGCAAGATGTAAATATGTAAACAGTATCTGCCCTTTTTTGAAAAGAGGGAACTCTGGCTCAAGCGGCTCTTTGACTTTCACAATCATATCAGATATGTTAAAAACCGCTTTTGCATCAGGAAGAATCTGCGCTCCTGCTTCAACAAAATCTTTATCAGGAATGTGAGAGCCCTCGCCAGCGCCCTGCTGAACGAAAACCTGATGACCTGCGGATGTCATCATCTCAACACCAGAAGGTGTCATACCGACCCGATATTCGTTGTCCTTAATCTCTTTCACAACTCCAACCTTCATAAAAAACCTCCTTCTAACAACTAACCTTAAACAGTTATTCTTTTTTCAGAATTTTCCGAAGTAGCTCGTGAGACTTCTTAACTGCTTCAATCACAGCGTTCGTTGTGAATGTAGCGCCACTGATGGCTTTCACCCCTTGTGGATTCTCCTCAACAATCTCTTCGCGTTTGAGAACCTGCTTAACACCTTGCGAAAGCACAGTAACCGTATCTTTGTCTTCGCTAAAGACCTCACCTCTCAGTTTCGCGCCGTTTTTAAGAACAAACTCAATAGGCTCTTTCGAAGGAACGAGTTGTTCAATAGTCAAATTATCGAAATGGCGCTCAAACCACGGACGCAGTTCTCTTTCATCCTTTGCATTCCCGCCAATCACACTCCATAGTGTGTTTTCAGAATTCTTTTCTTTGACCCTTGAACCAAGCCCTGGCGTCTCCTTATGCTCCGTAACAACAATATGAAGAACACGCATGAGTTCCTTATCCCAGCCGACTACGACCGTAACCTTTCCACCGTAGCCTTTGCCGAACGATTCAATCACATAACCTGACGGCGTCTCAAAGTAATATATTTCCCTTTCAGTTCCGGTTTCGTCAGAATATTTGCCCTTCTTCAAATAATTTTTCATTTCTTCTACAGTAGGCGTAAACGCAGTAGTTCTGCTCGCTTCCGCGGCGGCTTCAAGAAGTTTCTGCATCCGCGCTTCGTCAAGTTTCTGCTTCACCCCAAAGTAAACTATACTGAGCCCTCCGACGCAAACACCAGCAATCAAAAGCAAGACTATCGAAAACCGAACCTTGTTGTCCATCTTCTGACCTCCTACACCGTCTTAGATTGTGACTGTTTTTGCTGTTGCGCTTTAAGCGTGCAGACGCCAAACCGAGTGGGCTTCGTAAACCTGTCAATCAAAGGAACGCAGGTGTTCATAATCAGAATAGAATAACATACTCCTTCTGGGTATCCGCCAATCTTGCGAATAAGAGCGGTTAAGATTCCACACCCGAGTGCGAAAATGAACCTTCCTTTCGGAGTAATAGGCGATGTCACCATATCTGTCGCCATAAAAAACGCCCCTAAGAACAGTCCACCGCTGAATGCGTAAAAAGCCATCTCCTCATACCAAGGAAGAGCCTTAAACCAAGAAGGAGCGTTCTTGTAAGGAATAACCATACATAAGAGAACTGTTGAAACGATATAGGTAAGCGGAACGCGCCAGTCCGCATACTTAAACAGAATCAGAAACATTCCGCCTAATAACAGCATAACTGCGGAAGTCTCGCCAAGACAGCCTGGCACATAGCCCCAGAACAGGTTACTAATCGAGAATTGAACATCCTTGCCGAGCGAGACAGCAGTAAGCGGAGTAGCGGCGCTCGTTGCGGCGACTGTATCGTATGTGGGATTAAGAGGAGAAAGCCACCATCTCGTCATCGGCTCAGCCCACGCAAGCGTTACGAACGCTCGACCTACAAGCGCAGGATTCCAAATGTTATAGCCGAGTCCACCGAACAACTGCTTTCCCACCGCAATCGCAATAACCGACCCGACCACAACTACATACCACGGAACCGCTGGCGAAATGACCATCGCAAACAATAGCCCTGTAATGACCGCAGACCCGTCAAGTGCGCGACTGAGCGGTTGCTTACGCAGACGCAATATGAGCGCTTCCGTCGCAACCGCAACGAGAATAGAGCCGACAATCACAAGAACCGGACGAAAAGAGAATGTCCTATGGAATCTGTCCCAGCCGAAAAAATAACACCCAGCAACAGCGGCGGGTGCAAGAAAAAGAACGACCGTCCACATTATTTTGGGAATCGATTCTGTTTCTCTTATATGCGGACTGGAGGAGACTATGAATTTTCGTTCCTGCTCCATCTTCAGAACCTCCTTATCGTCCAAGAATTGAGACTAAAAGTATAGCCGATTCCGTCTTTAACTCAAAGAATTAAACGAATTTTTAAAGGCTCTAAAATGGTGTTTGTTTTTTAGTTGTAGAGCGCACATCGCTTGAATTGTATTTCGCCCGTATATGCTGATACAGCAAAGCGTGATAATGAACCGCCAGTCTTTTTAATTGCCAACCGAACGGAGATGAAGTAAAATCTTTCGAGTAAATCTGCGTAGATTAGAATAAGGGCTTAATGTGAAGAAAGGAATACCTAATGAGTAAAGTTTGCGAGACAAAGATGCGAATCAGATATGCTGACACAGACCAGATGGGGATAGTTCATCATGCAAAATATCTCGAATACTTCGAGATGGGGCGCACCGAGTATATGCGCAGTCTGAATATGCCATATTCAGAGGTTGAGCGGCGTGGTGTGTTTCTTGCAATAATCGAAGCTTATGTGCGCTATCACAAGTCCGCTCGTTTCGACAACACAGTTGTCATTCGCACTGAACTTGAAGAGTTAGGCAGATTGAAGGTAAAGTTCAGATACAAGGTTCTGTATGAAGATGGGACACTTCTTTCTGAGGGTTATACTGTGCTTGCGCCGATAAATCGAGAAGGGAAAGTTGTTCGGCTTCCCGATTGGCTCAGGAAAGTTTTTGAGGAGGTAATATAGATGAAAAGTCTCAAATATGTTGTTCTGCTTTCGCTTGTAATGTTCGCTTTTTCCGAACTCGCTGTCTCTGATGAAAAGGGCGAAAAATGGGAGAAAGTAAGCAAGGACTTCCGAAAAGTCGTGGAGAATCCGAAGGCAGCGGCAAAGGAGATAATTGATGTAGTGAAGCGAATGGCAGCGTTAAACGACAAGCGCGCCGTCGTCGAACTAATGAAAGAGACATTGTTCCACAAGAACTTTGAGGTATGTAAAGCGACATTCGAGGCACTCATAAAGACAAGCGATGAGAAAGCGATTGAAGCGATTGCAAAGAATTGCGCGGGAGAAAACGACGCTAATAAGCGGTTCGTCCTGCTTAAGATTGTCTCTCACTTCAAGACGAAGAGCGCAATGGATGTGATTCTTAAGGCGGCAGAATCGAGTGACTGGAGGCATAAACTCATCGCGGCACAATCCCTTCCAAATTTCAAAGACGAACTACTCGCCAAGAACAGACAGAAAACGCTTTCAGAAGACAAGAATATTCTCATCAGATATCACGCATTAAAAGGAATGCTCGTTTTCGATGAGAAGGCTAAACTTCCTGATGAGTTCAATAAATCAACAGAGTTTATAGAGGGCAAATATCTGCCTGAAACCCTTTACTGCGACACGATAGCGGTGTTCGTGGATTTTTCGAACGATATGGACACGAGTATGGCACTGCCTGAAAGAGACGCCCTCAAGAAAGCAAAAGAACTCGCACAGCAACAGAAAAAAGAACCCTCTCATCCTAAGAAAAAAGACGGAAAAGAGCCATCGAAAGAAGAATTAGAAAAACAGAAGGAAGAAGAATACAAACAGAATTTCGTAGTTAGCCGTCTGAAATACGCCAAGCAGGAGGTCATTGATTTCCTTTCGCGGCTTCCGAAAGGCGTTAAAGTCAAACTCTACCGTGTAAGTTCGTCTTTGCGCGCCTACAAAGAGAAGCCGGTTGAAGTGACAAAAGACGAGTTGACAGATATGAAAAAATTTCTTGACGATGGGATCCCCAGTGTTGCGAGGAACTGGGAATTGGCACTCCGTTCAGCGTTTGAAGACGCCAATATAGATACTGCGGTTCTTGTAGGCTGTGGTGGTCCTGACGGCTCGAAATACGATGATTACGCTGAATTCCTTCAATGGTTCGAAGAGAGAAATTGGATGCGAGGGTTAACGCTCCACATCTTAGGGATAAGAGCAGACTACGAGGCAGGCTTCGGCTCGGATGTA
>Ga0078972_1012789_pt1 | contig 14202 bp, 12 predicted proteins | sample YelNatPaOPGAMG01_FD_67568 | JGI IMG/M metagenome (GOLD analysis project Ga0078972, IMG submission 67568) | Hot spring thermophilic microbial communities from Obsidian Pool, Yellowstone National Park, USA - OP-RAMG-01 (SPADES assembly) (version 2) | ecosystem: Environmental > Aquatic > Thermal...
AAAAACCAAAGCCAAAACCAAAAGGCAAATAATCCTAAACTTCTGGCAGCTGGTTTTATGCCAGCTGCCCTTTCCTAAACACTCTATTAATGCCAAAAATACATAATAATTGAAATAAGAAAGTCAAGGTTATTAAGTCTACAATAAATTCTTTATATAGGGAGCACTTAAATTCCCCAATCTAAAGTTTAAAATATAGTTTTAGGAACGACTCATTTGGATAAACAAATAGAAAGGGATAGATATAAGAATAATAGCGCTCATAATTAGCCAAAAATAATGAAATCCAAAGTTAGTAATAAATACTGACGAAATTAATGGCCCAAATATTCCACTTGATTGCCAAAATAAATTTGAAATTCCAGTTACACTGCCAACATTTTCTTTTCCTATAAGTATTAAAATACTGGCGTTTAGAGGCACTATAATAAATCTTACAAACCCCATAGCCATAACAATCAAAAATAATATTAAATAAGAATGCGTAAATGTAAGCAAAGCAGTCAAAAGTGCGTAAGCAAAAATAGCTGATATTATACACGATTTTAACTCGAATCTATTTACAATAAAGCCAGAGATAGCCGATGAAAACAATCCTATTATTGCCATAGCAGAAAATAAAAAGCCAGCTTCCATACTTTTTATACCTATTTCTATAAAGTATTTGTACGCATAAAGCATTATTGACCAATAAGAGGAAAAAAACAAAAAACCACCAAGAGATAGCAGTATGACATTTCTATTCTTTACTACAAGAAAATTTATTTTACTAAAACTCTTGTGTGTTTTTAATGGATACGCTAAAGCTGCAAATATAAGGCATAATATAGCCGAAGAGTAATAACCCCACATCCAGCCTACATGCAAAGCAATGCTTGTGAGAGCTAAACCCGATACGACAATTGCCAACGGCCAGGCAATACTATAGTATCCTAAAAAAACAGGCCTTTCTTCTTTACTATAATAATATTTCATTACATTTAGGGATGCTGGGTATATCCAACCAGCTGATAGACCCATAAAAAAACTTGCAATATACTCTTGCTCAATATTGACTGCAAGACCAGAAAAAAAAGATGTAATTGCAAGAGCTATTAAAGATATAGCAATAACCTTTCCACCTTGGTATCTATCAGATAAAAAACCAGCAGGTATTTGGACAATAATATAACTTAAAAAATAAAGGGCAAATACATGAGAGTCTTGAGTAACACTTGGATGAAATGGCATATATAAAGATAAAATACTCCATGTTAACCTAGTATAATAACTTAAAAAAAATGAGGCACCAGCTACTATAACGGGGTAAAATTTCTTATTTATGTTATACAAGGTACAACTCATGCAATAAAAAATGTAAAAATATTTTTAATCTTAATGTCCCTATTCCTTTTATATCGTGTATTATAAGTTCATTTTATGTGGATTTAAGATATTATTTGGATCAAAAATTTTTTTTATTTTTCGATAAACATTCATCACTTGAATACCAACTTGTTTTTCAAGATACTTTTCCTTAGTTATACCAATCCCATGTTCTCCAGTTATTGAACCGCCAAGTTTTAAACATTCATCAAACACTTCATCCATTGCTTTAAAAGCTCTTTTTGTTTCCACTTCATCATTATTGTTATACATAATGTTGGTATGTATATTTCCGTCTCCAGCATGACCAAAATTTACAATTAATATTTTATGTCTTTTACTAATTTCTTGGGTTTTGCGAATCATATCTGCAATTTTAGATCTTGGTACTACAATATCTTCATTCAGTCTGCTGTTAGCAATTTGTCTTAACGTAGGAGAAATAGATCTACGAGCAAGCCATAAATTCTCTGATTCTTGAATAGTGCATGCTATTTTAACTTTCGCACCATTTGCTTGACATATTCTTGCAATTAGCGCTGTATCTTGTTCGATTTGAGACTTATTTCCCTCTGTTTCGATAATAAGAATTGCATCTGCATAAGTAGGCAGACCTATTTTAAGGGACTTCTCAATAGTTAATATAGCCTGGTGGTCTACAAATTCTAGTGCGCTAGGTATAATTTTATTTCTAATAATTTCGCTTACTGTTTTTGCAGCTAAATTCATATCAGAAAAAGCTGCCTGCATAGTTTGACTACTTACAGACGATTGGGCAAGCTTAAGAAACGCTTTAGTTACAATACCAAGTGTACCTTCACTACCAACTAAGAGCTGAGTTAAATCATATCCTTCTGCGTCCTTAACATTTTTTGAACTCATATTGATAATAGAACCGTCTGCTAAAACTACTTCTAATCCCAGCACCCAATCTTTTGTAACGCCGTATTTGACAGCTTTTGGTCCGCCTGCGTTTTCGGCAATATTGCCACCTATTGAAGAAAATTTCCAGCTTGAAGGATCAGGTGGGAAAAACAAGCCGTGCGGCTTTAGGGCGAGTTGTAAGTCGAAGTTTACCACACCCGGCTCTACTGTAGCAATTAAGTTATCTAAATCGATTCCTATAATATTATTCATCAATTCCAAAGACAACGCAATGCCGCCCTCTACATTGAGCGCACCGCCGCTAAAGCCACTTGCACAACCCCTAGGCACTACAGGTATCTTATTTTCATTTGCAAATTTAAGTATAATTGACACTTCCTGTGTGGTTTTAGGCAGTACTACGCAATCTGGTAGATACATCCTTTGCGTGGCATCATAGGAATACTGTAACCTATCGATTTTCTCGTCCAAAAAACGCTCTTTTAGTAAACTTTTTAAAAACTTTGGACACTGTGGTGGAATTGGAGTTATAAGTTTATTCAACATCAACATTGTACTCAAAAAAATCAGATAAATGCATTACTTTTATATTTAGATTACGTTCTACTATACCACCATTAATCTGCATAATGCAGCCAGGGCAATCGGTTAACACTATATCAGCTTTTGTTTTGATTATATTTTCTACTTTTTTGTTAAGTATGGCATTTGAAATATTTGGGTAATCTATAGAAAACGACCCTCCAAACCCACAGCAAACATCAGCATCAACTAATGGAATGAAATTTTCTTTAAAAATCTCTTTTAACAATGGTTCTGCGGAAAAATGCATAGATCTATTCTGATGGCATGGCACGTGATAGGTAATTTTGAGGTTGTTTTTTGGCACTAACTTTATTTTATTTTCATCTAAAAACATACTGAGAGATTTAATTTTATTAATCATAAGGTCGGTTTTTTTAAATTCTGGTATGTTCGCAGATAAATAAAGCGGAAAATGTTCTTTTATTGTTGCCCCGCACGTAGGGCAAAGAACTAAAAAAGCGTCATAATTTTCTGGGTCACCCATGTATTGAATATTTTCCAATATAGCCTTTTTGGCGCTTGTGGAGTTACCGCTGTGTATAGAAGGAAGTCCACAACAAACTGCTTTTTTTGGAATATCAACTGCAATCTCTGCTTTTTGCAGCAGTTTTACTAAAGCGATACCAATATAGGGATAAAAATATTCAATTGCGCAACCTGGGTAGAAAAAAACTCTTTTTTTTGCATTATTGTATTTATTATAATTATACTGTTTAAACAATTCAGTGAAAGTTTTTTTTGCAATAGCTGGAAGAATTTTCGTATTATTTTTTGTGATAGAAATATTTTTAAATTTTATGTAGTCTGTACCCTTTAATTTTAACGGAGTTTGAAGGTAGCTTCCAACCTTCATAGTGCTGCGGAAAGTATTTGGCTTGCTCAGTATACTAGAAAATGTAAAGTCACTGATTAATTGAGTGTGGTACTTTTCATTCAAACCAATATTGAGATCAGAAATAAGCTTCTGTATGTCTATTCCAGCAGGACATATCTCAGAGCATGCTTTACAGCCAAGACAAAGTTTAAGCAAGTCTTTTGCTCTTACATTATTTCCATATAATACTGTATTTACAAGGCCTATTGGTCCAGTATACACGTCTCCGAAAACATGACCTCCAACAACCCCGTATACAGGGCACACATTGGCACAAGAACCACATCTTATACATTTAAAAGCTTCTTGAACAACAGGATTATTGAATAATGACAATCTGCCGTTATCCAAAAAAACATAATGGGTTTCTTTAAAACCAGTTTTGCTTTCAATGGAAGGATACTGGCCTTTTATCCATGTTACATAGGTAGCCATAATTTGACCAGCAGCATTTTTTGGTAGAACCCTTGTAATATTCATAGCCTGTTTAAAATCCCTTACTAGTTTATCGTAACCTAAAAGTACTATATGAACAGGTGGAATAGTGGTAGTAAGTTCAGCGTTGCCTTCATTTGTAAATATAGCTATTGTACCAGTTTGGGCAACAGCTATATTTGCTCCTGTGATACCTACTTTTGCCTTAAAGAAATATTCCCTTAGATATTTTCGTGCAATTTTAACCATCTTTTCTATATCATTTTCATCAATATCCTCTTTAGTGTGCTGTCTAAACAATTCAGCTACTTGTTTTCTGTTTTTATGAATGGCGGGTGCTACCATATGAGATGGTCTTTCATTTGCCAGTTGCAATATCCACTCGCCTAAATCTGTTTCAATAGGATGTAAGCCGTTTGCTTCAAGGTATTTATTAAGACCAATTTCTTCTGCGGTCATTGATTTTGATTTAACAATATAATCAGCATTATGGTTTTTGCATATGGATGTTATATATTTACAAGCATCAATTGAACTTTCAGCTTGATATACCTTCGCACCGCTTTTTTCAACATTTTGTTTAAATTGCTCAAAAAGTTCAAGACGCTCTTCTCTACTAAATTCTTTAGATTTATTTACTTTACTTCTTAAAAGGTTAAAATCCAATCCCTCATAAACACTTTTATATGTTTTTCTTATGTTGGTAGAAAAAGTATGCAAATTATTGTACAGGGTTTTGTCTTCTAAAGCTTCTTCTATTTTTTTTATAAATTCATCACTTCTTTTAAAGAAATTCACTTTCATAAGTCTTTATCCTATGCGTCTGTTATAATTATTATATTAACTCTTAAAGGTCCATGCACTCCCATAGCTAGGACCAATTCTATATCTGCAGTTCTACTTGCCCCCGTGATAAACGTTATATAAGCATGATCTTTTTTTGTAAGATTGTTTAATAATTCGTTTGAATCCTCTAAAAAAGATACTATGCTTGAAGATAAAACAACAATATTTAATTCTTCTGCTAAAGATGTGGCTCTCCTTAATGTTTCATCGTTATTATCGATTACTACAGTACCGGTTTCTGCTATTGCTAGATTAGATTCAACAATTGCCTTTTTTATTCCATTTTTATCAATAAGTATTTTTTTGTAATAATTAAAGGCAGGAATGTAAACGTATTCATAATCATCTTGCATAAATGAAGCAAGAAACTCATTTTTAGAAATTAATGTATTAGCGTTTCCAACTCTTTTAGAATTAGTTACAAACTGTTCAATAGTATCTTTGTCCATCTTCGCACCATTATACATTTGCAAGAGATTTGATCATATTGCGGGCGATTATAATTTGCTGAATCTGACTTGTACCTTCGTATACTCTATATAATCTTACATCTCTGTAAAAACGCTCGACTGCATATTCCCGTGTATATCCATACCCTCCATGTATTTGCACGCCTCGATCGGCTACTCGTGTTGCCATTTCTGCAGCAAATAGTTTACAACACGAGGATTCCATTGTAATGCTTTTACCTTCATCATACTTTCTCGCTGTCTCAAGAACCATACAATGCGCTGCATAAGCTTCTGCTTTGCTGTCTGCCAACATGGCTTGTATTAATTGGAAATTAGCTATTGGTTCACCAAATTGCTTTCTTGCAACCGCATATCTTAATGATTCTTCAATAATTCTTTCAGCAGCACCCACGCATATTGCAGCTATATGTGTTCTTGATTTATCTAATTCTTTCATTGCTATTTTAAACCCTTCTCCTTCTTCACCCAATAACGCTGATTCCGGAACCCAACAGTTATCAAATATAACATCGCTAACATGACCACCTTGTTGGCCCATTTTTTTTTCTGGTTTTCCTATTATAAGACCCGGCACGCCTTTTTCTACCAAAAAAGCACTAACTCCTTTAGCCTTTTTCTCTTCAGGGTTTGTTCTTGCAAATACAGTAAATATGCCAGCTTCGGGTGCATTGGTAATAAATCTTTTGGTACCATTTAAGACATATCCATCATCCTGACGTATAGCTGTTGTCTTGATTGATGCTGCATCTGAGCCAGCATCTGGTTCAGTTAATGCAAAAGAAGCAATCAGCTCTCCAGAAGCAAGTTTTGGCAAGTACTTTTCTTTTTGCTCTTTTGTTCCTTTGAATATTATACCTAACGATCCAATCCCTACATTAGTTCCAATAAGAGAACGAAATACTGAGGAAGCATGACAAAGCTCGAAAATCACATTGACTTCTTCTTCAAAGGTTAAATCTAATCCACCGTACTCTTCAGGAATAGAGAGTCCAAAAAGCCCAAGCTTGCGCATCTCTTCAACAATATTTTCTGGGATTGAATCTTTTTCTGAGACTTCATATTCAATCGGAATAAGTTTTTCTTTTACGAATTGTGAGACCGTATCCAACATAACTTTTAATGATAATTCATCCCTTATCATGAATTTTCCTCCTACGTTTTTTTACGCAAATTTTATTTTCTCTTCAAAAGTTTCTTCTTCTCTATCATAAAATACGCCTATAGGAATTTTTTCACCCCACTCAAATGATTTTACAATGGCGCTTTCTCTATCGTTATTATTATCATATTCGATATCTTCGAGTCTGTAAACACGATTTTGGTAGTATTTGTATGTATTATTGAAAGTTGCACATGGTTGAAGAATGTCAACAAAAGAAAATCCTTTATGAAAAATTGCTTTTTCTAAAATAAACTCAAGATGACTTATATCGCCCGCATATCCTCTTGCAACAAAAGTTGCTTGCGACACTAACATAAGTGTAATTGGATTTATTGGATTTTCTATATTACCCATTGGAGTTGATGACCCTTTAAATCCTTTAGGAGATGTTGGTGTAAATTGGCCTGCTGTAAGACCGTAAACACTATTGTTATGAATAATAACTTTTATGTCTGTATTTCTTCTAGCGGCATGTATTAGATGTGACATCCCCTCAGAGTATGCATCTCCATCCCCAGCAAACCCTATAACTAAAAGTTCGGGTTTTGCAAGTTTAATTCCCGTTGCGAGCGGGGGGACTCTGCCTAATATAGTGTGAAATGAATTTGTGTCATAATAATTGGTTATGTATCCATAACAACCAATGCCTGATATTAGCACAAGCTTTTCACTTTCTATTTTCCCATTTTCTATATTTTTTTCTAATACGTGTTTAAGTGCAGTGTATATAGCAAAATTTCCACATCCTGGACACCATTGAATTTTTTTTTCTGTGCTTATATTTATCATATTAATAACTCCTTTATATTTTCTTTTAAATCATTTGGGTTGAAAGGTCTTCCATCATATTTTAAAATTTGGTGGTTCACTTTTTTATGCATTTTTGATTCAAAAATGGAAGCTAGTTGACCAAATGTATTTTGTTCGATGCAAATTATATTTTCACTATCTTCAATTAAATCTTTTATTTGTTGTGGGAAAGGGCTTATAGAAATTACTTGAAGAAATTTTGCAGGAAGGTCTTTAATAGCTTCAATTATAGCACCCTTGGTTGAGCCAACGGAAATAATTAAATTTTTTTCCTGTGGATTACCATAGAGTTTGAACATTTGCTCTGAAGTAAAATCTTTTTCGATTGTAAATAATTTTTTAAGTCTTTTTTCCTTCATTATTTTAACGTCATTAGGTTGACTTGAAGAATAACCATCTTCTGTATGCTCCGTAGAGTTAGTATGATTAGTAATATTTTTAAATCCTGGAAAAGCAAGTGGAGAAACTCCATCATCTGTTATTTCGTATCTCTTGTAATTAAAACCTTTATCAAAAGCTTTAAATGAAATTATCTCTTTACTACCGAAATCTAGAGATGCTCTAATATTAGTTGCACTCTCAGAAAGATGTTTGTCGGATAAAATTATTACAGGAGTTTGATACCACCAGGCGTATTTAAAAGCTTTTATTGTAATTTCAAGAGCTTCGTCAATATCTCCAGGTGCAACTACTATTCTTGGAAATTCGCCATGTCCAACATACAAGGCAAGATTTAAATCGCTTTGTTCAGTATATGTTGGTACACCAGTTGTGGGCCCTGGTCGTTGAACATCCACTACAACAAGAGGAATTTCCGTTCCTCCAGCAAGACTTATTGCTTCTCCCATAAGGTCAATACCCGCTCCAGATGTTCCAACCATACTCGGAATCCCAGCATACGATGAACCTATGGCCATCATAATGGCTGCTATCTCATCCTCTGGTTGTATAACAGAAATATTAAATTTATGTTTATTTCTCGCCAAAAAACTTAATAATGTGGAAGAAGGAGTTATTGGGTAAGCAAAATAAAATTTCATCCCGGCTTTTACTGCTCCAATTGCAATAGCGTCATTCCCATACATCAAAGGTAAGTTAATTTTTTCTCTTAATTGAAGTGGTTTCTTTTGGATTTTTTTTTCATAAGCTAAATTGTAGCCTTTCCTTGCAAGAAGTATATTTTGAGGGGAATTATTATGAAATTCACTTATTAAAACTTCTTCAATGATTTCAAAAGAAATGTCATGTATGTATGCAAGTATGCCTAAAGAAATAGAAGGCTTCATAAAAGAGGGTGCTTTTGCTTCTTTTATTAAACTTTCAAAACTAAAATCATAAGTTTTGTCTCCATCAACGAAAATCATATTGTTTTCTTGATTTATCTTTTCTTTATTTGCTTGATATACGTCGTTATGAAAAGCAAAAACTATATCAAATGTGTCTTTATGAGACAAAACCCTACTTGTCGAAATTCTTATTTCACTATAATCTTGACCTCCTCTTATTAAAGACATATAATCGTCCAATATAAAAACATAATAGCCTAACCTATTAAATAATTTCCCTATAGTTAATGCTCCACGCTTTATGCCTTCTCCTGCCTGTCCACCAAGGAATACTGAAAAATCATTCATTTTCCCTCCTCATTACTTATATTTATTCTGTTAATAACGAAACACCAAGTTTTGCCCTTCTCATAAGCCAACTAGAAGCTCTATAACGTGGATCTTTGTATATATCAAACATTTTTTCCAATATACTCAGTACATTCTTAGGACCGATATAATCACCAAACTCTAAGGGTCCCATAGGATAACCTAAGCCAGCTTTAACGGCAACATCTATATCAGTTGGCTTTGTTATCTCCTTTTGTGCTATTGTACATCCAATATTTACTATCATAGCTAATACTCTTTGAATAATAAAACCAGGACTATCTTTAATAAAAGTCGCAGTTTTACCATCACTTTGAAATATAGATAGGGCAAGTTCTTTATATTCTTTATTTAAAATTGGCGAACCCATAAGTGTTCTGTGGTTGTCAATTCCTAATAATGTATCTATAGCAACTGTTCTTGTTGGATCTAAATTTTCTTTCAGAATACTTGTTGTGGCATCATCACCAATAGGGGTTATAATACATAATGTTTTGTCAAATGGCTTTAAAGAATCTTGTATATTAATCTTATTTTGCTCTAAAAAATTGATTACTATATTATATTTATCAATATCGTTTTTGCTTACCCAAACGCTTAAATTTTTATCTAAGTATTTTGAGTAAACAGTATTTTTTGTAGAATCATCTAATATTTTGTCAGTTTGATTATTATAGGAGTAAAATCCTTGATTAGTCTTTCTACCTAATAAACCAGCAAGCATTCGTAATCTAAGCAAATACGAAGGCCTATACTTTGGATCTTGATAGAACTGGTTATATATAGATTCAGTTACAGGATGAGTTACATCTACTCCTGTTAAATCAAGTAGCTCAAATGGGCCCATTTTGAAACCAACGCTTTCTTTTAAAATGATATCTATTTCGGATGGTTGTGCTATTGATTCTTCTAATATAGCAAGTGCTTCTGTAACGTACGCTCTGCCAGCGTGGTTAACAATAAACCCCGGAGTATCTTTCGCTATTACAGCTTTATGCCCAGTTTCATTTATTAAATCCACTAATTTATTGCATATTTCTTCATTTGTTCTTATTCCTTTAACTATTTCTACAATTTTCATCAATGGTACTGGATTAAAGAAATGCAAACCTGCAACTCTTTCAGGATTTTTACAAACTGAAGCAATCTCTGTGATAGACAATGAAGAAGTGTTCGTCGTTAAAATACAATCTTTTCTTACAATAGTTTCTAGCCTTTTAAAAATATCTTTTTTTAAGTTAATATCCTCTGAAACTGCTTCAATAACTAAGTCACACCCAGATAGTTCTTCTATTGATTTTGCCTTATAAAGAAGATTAACAGCTTCAAATTTTTTATTTTCACTGATTTTTCCTTTAGTTTGGAGTTTTTTTAATATATCTTCGATATATTCTGTGGCATTTTCCACTAATTGATAAGATACATCATTGAGGTAAACATTTTTCCCATTTAAAATAAAAAGTTGAGCAATACCCCTGCCCATAACTCCTGAGCCAACAATGCCTATTTTTTGTATACTCATTTTTATTCTCCTTTAAAAATAGGTTTTCTTTTTTCTATAAAAGCGTTTATACCTTCATCTTTGTCTGCTGTGTTAAACAATACGTAAAACGCTTGTTTTTCTATAGATAAAGCTATTTCAATTGGAACGTCAATTCCCTTATTAACGACCTCTTTTATTTGAGACAATGCTATTGGCGGAAGAGATGAAATTTTGTCTGCAAGTTCTAGTGCAGTTTGCATAACTAAACTATCTGGCACAACTTCACTAACCAAACCCATATTGTATGCAGTTTTAGCGTCAAAAAAATCTCCCGTTAGCAAATAGCGCATAGCTTTATATTTGCCAATTGCCCTGACCAATTTTTGAGTACCTCCGGCACCAGGCATTATGCCTACTTTGATTTCAGGTTGACCAAATTTAGCACTTTCACCAGCAATAATTATATCTGCGCTCATAGCTAACTCACATCCTCCACCTAATGCAAAACCATTTACCGCTGCAATAATTGGCTTTGGACATTCCCATATGGGTTTCCACAAATTATGTAAGTTGCGCGCAATCATTTTTACAGATGTGGCATTTACTAATTCTTTTAAGTCGGCACCCGCTGCAAAAGCTTTTTCATTGCCTGTAATTACAATGCAACGGATTATACCGTCACTATTTATTTTATTAAAAACACTAGCTAATTCTTTCCTAACTTGCAAATTTAGGGCATTAAGTGACTCTGGTCTATTTAATTGAATTACTTTCACATACCGTGAATGCTCTATCTCTCTAATAAATTCCATAATTTACTCCTTATAAATATATCAAATATTGTCGGGCGCCTTTAAAATTTTGTAATTTTCATCTAAAAATAGTTCAACATTTGCACTTTTTTGCAACTCATCTACAGATAATCCATCTAGTATTTCTTTAATTATAAATCGATTTTGAATTATATCGATAACTGCTAAGTCTGTATAGATTCGTTTTACACAAGATTTACCCGTAAGAGGATAAGTTAATTGTCTTACTAATTTAGATTTTCCCTGTTTATCAAAGAAAGTCATTAAAACCCATATATTTTTTACTCCACTTACTAAATCCATTGCACCACCTACCGATGGAAGAGTTTCTTCATCTCCTACAGACCAATTTGCTATATCCCCCTCATTTGTAACCTGAAAAGCCCCCAAGCAAACCAAATTTAAATGACCACCACGTATCATAGCAAACGACACAGAAGAATCAAAATAGCAGCCGCCCCTAACCAAAGTGACTGGATTTTTAGCTGCATCAACTAAATTAGGATCTTCTTCTCCTTTTTTAGCCTGTGGCCCCATACCTAAAATCCCGTTTTCTGAATGATAAATTACCTCTTTATTTATATAATTTGACATTAAAACTGGGAGTCCAATTCCTAAATTGATATACATTCCTTCTTGTACGTCTTGCGAAGCTCTCCATGCAATTTGGTTTTTGTTTAAGGGTTTAATATTTAACATTTAATTTTCTCCTGTTTAAAAATTTTTATTGCTTTATAAAATCAATATCGGTTCGATTTCTATAACTCTATCAACAAATATTCCTGGAGTTATAATATTTTCAGGTTCTAATTCTCCAATTTCAACACAATCTTGAACTTCTACCACTGTTGTATTTGAAGCCATACACATTAGTGGTCCAAAATTTCTTGCAGATTTGCTGTATATTAAATTTCCCCAACGATCAGCCTTTAATGCACTTACTAAAGCGAAATCAGCTTTCAGTGGAGCTTCAAAAACATATTCTATGTCATCTATTACTTTAATTTCTTTATTTTGGGCAAGGAGTGTGCCTAATCCAGTTCTAGTATAAAATCCACCTATACCAGAACCTCCACATCGGATTCTCTCAGCCAAAGTTCCTTGAGGCACAAGTTCAAGTTCTACTGCTTTCTCTTTGTATTTTTTTTCAATTATAGATCCTTTTAAACTTCGAGGGTAAGAACATATTATTTTTCTAACTCTATTTTCCTTTAATAATTTTGATATTCCATCATCGTATCTACCGGCATTGTTAGATATTATAATTAAATCTTTTATGCCCATTTCAAAAACACCATTGATCAAATTAAAAGGCACCCCAGCGTCTCCAAATCCACTTATCATTATCGTCATTCCATCGATGAGTCCATTCAACGCTTCTTCCATAGTTTTTACTTTTTTATTGATCATACCAAATAACCTTCCTTCGTAATTCATTAAAATGTATTAAATTTTTTTTATAATCATTGAAATTCCTTGACCCACACCAATACATAAAGAAATAAGAGCAAACTCAATATCCGCTCTCCTTTTTATTTCATGTAGTGCTTTAGTTAGAAGTATAGAACCTGTCGCACCCAATGGATGACCTAAGGCTATTGCACCCCCGTTAGGATTTAACCTGGGATCTTCTGGATCTATCTTCCACTCTCTTAAAACAGCTAAAGACTGGCCAGCAAATGCTTCGTTGAGTTCTATCAGATTTATATTTTTTAGGGTTAATTTTGATCTTTCTAACGCTTTTTTGGTTGCGGGAACAGGCCCTATTCCCATTATACGTGGTGGTACACCAGCAACCCCCGTGCTTATGATTTTAGCAATAGGTTGTAACCCATGAGCTTTTCCATATTCTTCTGAAACTAACAAAACTGCTGAAGCAGCGTCATTTATTTGAGAAGAATTACCAGCAGTAACAGTGCCGTTTTCTTTAAAAGAAGGTTTTAATTTTAATAATTTTTCAAGAGATGTATCTTTTCTTGGGCCTTCGTCGATATTCACAATGCCTTTTTTAGTTTCTACAGAAACAATTTGATCCCTAAAGCTTTCACTTTCAATAGCAGCTATCGCCTTTTGGTGACTTAATAAAGCAAACTTATCCTGTTCTTCTCTTGAGATATTGTACTGTTCAACTAGGTTTTCAGCAGTCATTCCTAGTGAATCTGTATGGCCAAATTGAATCATTTTAGGATGAGTAAAACGCCACCCTATAGTACTATCATACATCAGTACATGATTTTTAGGGAATGCTGTTTCGCATTTAGGAACTACCCACGGTGACCTGCTCATCGACTCCACCCCGCCGCCTATATACACATCACCTTCTCCTACCATAATGGAGCGAGCTGCATCACAAATAGCTTCAAGACCCGAACCACATAGCCTATTTACGGTACAAGCTGGAACATCGACAGGTAATTCTGCCAAAAGCCAACTCATTCTAGCTATATTTCGATTATCTTCACCTGCTTGGTTAGCACAACCAAAATAAACACCTTCTACTTCATAAGGATCGATTTTATTTTTTTCTAATATTGTCCTTAAAACAAGAGCGCCTAATTCATCTGGTCTTACAGAAGACAATACACCTCCGTGTTTACCAATTGGGGTTCTTATACCATCTACTAACCATACTGTTTTCACCTTAATTCCTCCTTAAATTTCATAAATTTAATTTAAATGACATTTTTCATTAAAACTTTTTCCTAAATGCCTCAATGCCCGTTATATCCCTGCCAATTATTAGTGTGTGCATGTCGTCTGTACCCTCGTATGTATATACAGATTCAATGTTTGCGATATGGCGAATGGGCGAATAGT
>Ga0078972_1012790_pt1 | contig 14201 bp, 12 predicted proteins | sample YelNatPaOPGAMG01_FD_67568 | JGI IMG/M metagenome (GOLD analysis project Ga0078972, IMG submission 67568) | Hot spring thermophilic microbial communities from Obsidian Pool, Yellowstone National Park, USA - OP-RAMG-01 (SPADES assembly) (version 2) | ecosystem: Environmental > Aquatic > Thermal...
ATAATCTTTTAAAATATAAAAAAGAGCGGCTAATTGCTCATATGCATCAAAATAATAAGGATTTATATCTATAGTTTTCTTCCATAAGTTTATGGATTGTTGAATTCTGCCCTCTCTTAGATAAAGGAGTCCAAGATTATAATAAGCGGTATCATAATTGGGATTATATTTAAGTTCGGTTAAAAATTCATCCTCGGCTTTTTTAAATTCACCTCTATTCATATAGATAAGTCCCAGATTGTTATGCACCATTGGCTCGGCTGGATTTAGTTTTACACATTCAAGATATTCCTCTTTTGCCTTATCAAAATCGCCTTTTAGATAATATATAGCTCCGAGATTTCTTCTCGCGAGAGGATATTGAGGAGAATGATTTCTAGCGTTTTCCCAGAAGGTTATCTGGTCCTTGAAGTTATAACTATAAAAAATGTTAATTAAAGAAAATAACAATAATATTGATATACATAGAAAGGTTGCAAAATTTTTGCCAAAAACAATATTTTTTATATTGGCGGCTTCAAGTAAAAATATCATAAATCCTATAAAAGGAAGATACATTCTGTGTTCTATGAAGGCAGTGGGCAGATTCGGGTCAGGGCGTATAAATGCCGGTAATAGAAAGGATAGAAACCATAGAATTCCAAATGTTATATACAGGCGATTTATATTTTTTGATAAACAAATAAGAAAGATTGAAACTGCGACTACAATATAACCGTAGATTAATGTATTGTTATTTAAGGTTGGAAGGACTGAAAGGTTGAAGGGGAGAAGGGTCTTTCCGATATAGAGAAATACTGCTGGTAAATTTGATACGATTGAGTTTATCATATCTTTCGGCGAATAGTTTATTGGATTTGGTAGAGCGCTTTTGCGCATAACAAACCAGAGGTATGTTATAATAATCCAGCCAAGGAAAAGCGATATGTTTTGCCTTTGAAGGACTCGCTTATTCGAAATTAAACGGATATAAAAGATGAATAAAAATAGCGAAATTAGCGCTGTCTCTTTGGTAAAAAGAGCGAATGCGAAAAACAATAAGTGAATAAACAGATTATTTATTTTTCTATTGCTCGTATAATTAATAAAAAAGATGAAGGATAAGAGAATAAAAAGAGTTAGTAAAGAATCATTCCTCCCGGGTATCCATGCCACTGCCTGACACAGGGCTGGATGAACCGCGAAAAATACTGAAAATAGAAAAGAGGGGAATCTTTTATATCCAAGTTTTAAAAGAAACGAGAAAACAAAAAAGACGCAGAAAAGGTGTATCAGGATATTTGTGAGATGATAGAAAAAAGGAGAAGTTCCGCTAAATTGCGCGTCAAGCATAAGCGAGATATTCATAATTGGCCTGTAATACGCATTATCTATTGTATTAATAAAAACATCCTGCTGGAATGCCTTTAAAATATTGGATATATCGCTTAAAAAATAAAAATTATCAAGGATTAGTTTATTATCGTCAAGGTAGGTAAAATTAAAAAAAATTGTGTGGGCGTAAATTATCGTAACAATAAGAAAAATAATTATATAAGAACTAAAACCTTTTAAAAAATCAGGTTTGTCATTTATATCTAACTTGTTTTTAAAAGATTTTTTGGAAGTCATTACATATTTATTTTATAATTTTTGGTAAAATAATTATATATGAACTCAAAAGAAATAAGAAAAAGTTTTCTGGACTTTTTTAAATCAAAAAATCATCCTGTAATTAACTCAAGTCCGCTTATACCGTACGGGGATCCATCGCTTTTATTTACAGGCGCTGGTATGGTTCAGTTTAAACCCTATTATTTAGGATTAAAGGACGATTTAAAAAGAGCGGCAAGCTGTCAGAAGTGTTTCAGAACAACGGATATAGATAATGTGGGAAAGACAATAAGGCATCTTACATTTTTTGAGATGCTCGGGAATTTTTCATTTGGCGATTATTTTAAAGAAGAATCGCTTAAATGGGGTTATGAGTATCTTACGGAAATTGCCGCTATAGATCCGCGAAAGCTCTATTTTTCTGTTTATAAAGGCGGAGTCGCTCCAAAGGATGAAGAAGCGATAAATATTTGGAAAAAGATTCTACCTTCCAAACTTCATTCTCATATATTTGAAATGGGCGAAGATAATTTCTGGTCTATGGGAGATAGCGGACCAAGCGGGCCCTGTTCCGAGATATATTACGATAGAGGAGAAGAATTCGCTCATAAGGGATGTGCTGGTCCATCCTGCGAGTGCGACAGATATATAGAGATATGGAATCATGTTTTTACACAGTTTGATAAGCAGGGCGATGGTAGTTTTAAACCGCTGCCGAAGAAAAATATTGATACAGGTATGGGGCTTGAAAGGTTATGCTTTATAGTTGAAAATAAATTCTCTCCGTTTGAGACATCTTTATTTTTCCCTATAGTAAAAAAGTTCATATCGGATAATTATAAATATTTTTCTAATGATTACAAATTCATCTCTGATTTAATTGATAAATCCCTCGATAGTTATTCCTATTACAAAAACATTAAGTCCAAAAATGGATTTGAACTTTTTATCCCCGCTTTAAGAGTGATATCCGACCATATAAGAGGAGCGATTTTTCTTATTTCAGAAGGGGTTCTTCCATCCAATGAAGGTAGGGGTTATATTTTAAGGCGTCTTATAAGAAGAAGTGTAAGGTATTCTATGCTTGTCGGAGTTAAAGAATCATATATCCATAAACTTATAGAGCCGGTATGCGAGATTTTTGGCGATGTGTATCCTCAGGTTGTGGACAATAAAGAACATATAAAAGAGACGATAAAATACGAAGAGGATGGCTTCTTAAACACGATAGAAAATGGAGAGGTCTATATAAATGAACTTTTAGAAAAAGGAAAGATAAGCGGAGAAGATGCCTTTAGAATATACGAGACATACGGATTTCCTTATGAACTAATAAAAGAGATTGCCTCTAAAAAGGGAATAATCATATCTGATGAAGAGTTTAATGTCGCTAAAAAGAAAGCCCAGGGAATATCCAGGAAATGGAAAGGCGAAGGAAAAGACATATCTATTTTTCATAAAATTAATTCAAAGTTTAAGAAAACAGAGTTTTTAGGATACGAGAGACAAAAATCTGCGTCAAAACTTGAAGCAATAGTTCTTGATAATGGTGATGAAGTGAAAGAACTCAATGAGGGTTATGCCTGGCTTGTTTTTGATAGAACGCCTTTTTACGCTGAAAGCGGCGGACAGGTGGCGGATAGCGGTCTTATATTTGATGGCGATAAAATAGTCGCCAAGGTTCTGGATGTTCAAAAACCGTTTGACGATGTTTTTTATCACAGGGTAAAAGTAAATTCAAAGATATATAGAGAAAGAGATTATGAATTGTTGGTTGATTTTTACAGAAGGAAAAAAATAGAAGCGAATCACACTGCGACACATCTTATAAATGCAGCACTGAAGAAGGTTTTTGGAAATAGTAGCGTTCAGGCGGGTTCTCTTGTAAACGATGAAAAATTCAGATTTGATTATACCATAACGAAAACCCCTTCGGCAAAAGAACTTATGGAAGTTGAGAAAATAGCCAACGACGCGATACTTGAGGGTTATAAGGTCTATAAAGAAGAAAGGCCATTATCCGACGCGAAAAAGTTAGGAGCGGTTATGCTTCCCGGCGAAAAATATTCAGATCCTGCTCGCTTCGTATTGATAAACCATGACGGTTTTAATGATTTAGAAAGATACAGCCTTGAACTCTGCGGCGGAACCCATGTTAATGATTTGAAAGATGTCTTTAGAGTGAAAATACTTAAGGATTCTTCCGTTTCAAGAGGAATAAGAAGGATAGAAGGAGTAAGCGGATATTCGCTTATAGAATGGTATGAAAAAAGAAATGTTGTTATAGACAGGATTATGGATGATTTCGGGTGGGCGGAAAACGAGATACTGGATAGAATTTTAAAATTGAACGAGGAAATAAAAATGCTCAAATCCAGGATGCGCAATCTTACTTTGCCTTCTAATTCGGATGAAAGTTATGAGACCGCTGATGGCATTAAAATAGTTTTTGTGAAGATTCCCGACTCTGATATAAAGATTATAAGAAATATCGCAGATAAAAAGAAATCAACCGTCTCAAAGGCGTTTATATTCGTTTATTCTATTGACGAAAACGGGAAGATTATTTTCGCTATTTCTAAGAGCGATGATAACCCTCTCTCCGTAAAAAACTTTTTTGAAAAGATAAAAAATATAGGGCTTAAAGCCGGGGGAAGAGATGATTTCATTCAGGGCGGAGGGGTTATTAGCGGCGGAGATTTAAAGGGTAAAATAAAAGAGATATTGAAATGAGTATCGGCGATAAAATTAAACTCATAGAAAAATACATAAACGAGATGGGAAAGAAAATTGGAGAATTTTCTCGGGAAAACTATGAATTGAAACAGGAGATTAATCTTTTAAAGGAGAGGGAAAAGGTTTTATTATCAAGGATAGCGAAATATGAAAGCGAACAAAAGAACGCGGATAATATAATTAAGCGACTTTCAAATATTTCTAAACTGATAGATAAAAAATTAGGAGATTAGATGAAAATTAAATTAAAAATAAATAATAGAGATATATTTATAGAATCCAGGGACTTAACACCTATTGAGACGGCGACTATAGAATCCAAAATAAAATCGGATTTCGATGAACTTGAGAAAATGAATTTAAACAGCATATCGCTTTTTTATTATATTATAGGCAAATATGCCATAGAAAAATATCTGATTGAAAAAGAAAAAAAGATACTGGAAGACGAAATAGAGAATAAGTTAAATTCTCTCATCACGAACGCTAAATCTAAATTAGAGGAAAAAGAAACGAACTTTTTTTAACTTTAATGAAATCGCTTTCAAATAGAATAGCCCCTTTGACAATAGAGGAGTTTATAGGACAGAAACATATACTTTCCCGTGATATGTTTTTAAGGAAAGCAATAGATAGTGGCTTTTTTAAGTCATCTCTTTTTTACGGGCCAAGCGGAACCGGGAAAACTCTCCTTTCCAATATAATAGCGAAAAGCATAAAAGCGAGGGTTTTTAATCTAAATGCCATAACTTCAAGCGTCGGGGATATTAAAAAGATTATTGATTACGCAGAAACAAGTTTTGAAAAAGAAAGGATTTTAGTGATAATAGATGAGATTCATCATTTTAATAAAACACAGCAGGATGTTTTGCTCCCTTCAATAGAAAAGGACGAGTTTATCGTTATCGGAATAACTACTGAAAATCCTTTTTTCTATATAAACAAATCGCTTCTTTCAAGATTGCTTATATTTGAATTTAAGAAACACGGAGACGATGATTTAAATCTTATCCTGAAGAGAGCCATTGAAAAGGGATATGATTTTAAACTTGATATTACGCCCAGAGCGAGAGAACTTATTATAAGATATTCTGATGGCGATGCGAGAAGATTATTAAATTTTATAGAGGCGTTAAGCGTCATAGCGAAAAATTCTATAATTGATGAAGAGATTATAAAAGATTTTATACACAATAGATATGTTTCCTACGATAAAAAAGACGATATGCATTATGATGTAATATCCGCTTTTATAAAATCAATGCGCGGAACTGACCCTGACGCGACTCTTTACTGGCTTGGTAAAATGATTTATTCTGGCGAGGACCCGCTTTTTATCGCGAGAAGAATAGTTATCTGCGCAAGCGAGGATGTTGGACTTGCAAATCCTATGGCTCTGGTAGTTGCAAATTCCGCTTTTGAAGCCGTAAGGAATATTGGTATGCCCGAGGCAAGGATTATTTTATCCCATGCCGCTTTATATGTCTGTCTTTCTCCCAAATCAAATTCCGCTTATACCGGGATTGATAGAGTTTTAGATGAGGTTAAAAACGGCCCTTTAAGAGAGGTTCCGCCTCATTTGAGAAACGTTAATTTAACGGATTCTAAATCCTACAAATACCCGCATGATTACCCCAATCATTATGTTGAACAGGAGTATATGCCGTATCCAAAAAAATTTTATCAGCCAACCGAACAGGGGAATGAAATCAGAATTAAAAAGTGGTTAGAGGAATTGAAAAAGAATGAAAAAAAGACTTGATGTATTCTGCGTCGAAAAGGGCTTTTTTGAATCAAGGGAGAATGCTAAAAGATATATAATGGCTGGAGATGTTCTGATTAACGGAGAAAGCGTATGCGATTTGAGTTATAATGTTAAAGAAAGTGATATCGTTGAGATAAAAAAGAAAGAACTTTATGTTTCAAGGGGCGGATTGAAATTAAAAAAAGCCATTGATTATTTTAATATAGATTTAAAAAATAAAATTTGTCTTGATATAGGGGTTGCTACAGGCGGTTTTTCTGATTGTATGTTAAAAGAAGGCGCTAAAAAGGTTTTTGGGGTTGATGTCGGAAAAGGGCAGGTTCATGAGAAGGTTTTATCTGACAGGAGATTTCATTTTATTCCTGATACAAACGCGAGATTTTTAAAAAAAGATATATTTGACGAGAGTATGGACTTTGTCGCTGTAGATGTCAGTTTTATCTCGTTAAAACAAATAATCCCTTCTCTTGTGAAATGTCTTGGCAAGAAAACAGATATTGTTCTTCTTGTAAAGCCACAGTTTGAGCTTGAGCCGATGGCTTTAAAGAAGGGAATTGTAAAAAACGAGAATTTAAGGCAGAGGGCTTTAAATGATATAATTGATTTTGTGAAAAATTTTAAAGAGTTAAAAATAATTGGTTTTACTGATTCCCCTATTAAAGGCGAGAAAGGAAATTTAGAGTTTCTTTTATATCTCGTATATGAATAATCTTGGTCTTAAAGAAAGATTTTCATTCGCTAAATTTCTGATTTTTTTTAATCTTTTATTAAGCGTTTTTTTGGGATTTTCTTATATAATAATTTCTAATAACAATTTTATCGGCTATCTTTCGAGTGTTTTCGCTCTTGTATCTAATACCTCCATTATCTATATAGTCGTCTCGCTGATTTCGTTAATTTTTGTGTTATTTCCTTACGGCTATTATTTTTTAATACTTTTTTTTTCTTTTATACATATCGCAAACACAGTTGATATAATTCTTTATAAGGTCTGGGATTTTCATATAAATTCTATGGTTATAAATCTTTTAACAACTCCGGGCGGAATTGAAACACTCAATCAGAGCTGGAATGTTAAACTTTATTTTTTTATTCTCTGTTTCATTGTGTTTTTAGCCGAAGTTTTTGTTTTTCTCTTTTCGTTCTATCTTTACAGGAAAGAATTTAAGATTAAAATTAAAAAAATTCTTATTATGCTTATTGCCTGCATTATGATTGATAAATTTGGTTTTGCGATTTCTTCGCTTTATAATTTTATACCTGTAACAAAGACAATGGAATTATTTCCGCTTTATCAACCGCTTACCATCAGAGCGTTTGCAAACAAATATTTAGGTTTTGAACTAAAAAAAGAAGTAAAAATAGATGACAAAAATACATCGCTCAATTATCCAAAAAGCCCTATTAAATTAAAAAATGTTTCAAAAAAATACAATATAGTATGGCTCGTGGTTGATTCAATGAGATATGATATGTTTGATAAAGAGATAATGCCTTATACCTGGGAATTTTCAAAAAAAGCCACGGTTTTTAAAAATCATTATTCAGGTGGAAATACAACAAGGTTTGGTATATTTACAATGTTTTACGCTCTGTATGGAAATTACTGGTTCAAAATGGTCGGGGAGAGAAGAGCACCTTTATTTTTAGACATTCTTAAGAAAATGAATTATAATATTAAAATTCTTGCCACAGCAAAACTTACATTTCCTGAGTTTACAAATACTTGTTTTGTCAATGTAGATAAAAAAGATATATATGACGAACCGAAGGGGAATTTGCTTTATCAGCGGGATTCGGATCTTTCCGATAAGGTTATTGAGTATATAAAATCAAGAGATAAATCTAAACCTTTTTTTATATTCGCTTTTTTTGATTCTCCTCACGGCGCTTATGATTATCCAAGAGAGCTTGAAAAATTCAAGCCATCTTATGGAATAAATCTTTTGAAACTTGATAGAGAAAATATAAAACCGCTTTTTAATAAATATAGAAACTCCGTCTATTTTGAAGACCATCTTATAAAAAAGATAATTGAGACAATTAAAAATGAGGGTTTGATTAAAAATACGATAATAATCATAACGGCAGATCACGGCGAGGCATTTCTTGAGAGGGGATATACAGGTCACAATCATTCTTTTTCAAAAGAAGAGGTCTCAGTTCCGCTTGTTTTTTATAATCCGAATCTAAAACCGTCCATTATAGAATATAAAACCTCGCATCTTGATTTAGTTCCAACTTTTATGAAAATGCTCGGTGTTCAAAACGATTCATCTGATTATTCTCATGGTTTTGGACTTTTTGAATCAAAATGGGATTATCTGCCTGTTTTTACCTGGGACAAAGCTTCTTTGATATTTGATAAATACTCCGTTGTTTTTCCTTTAAGCGCTTATGGCGGCAGAATAAAGGTTTACGATAACCAGAGCTGGCAGGAGATTGATTTGGATTCTAAAGAGTATATGAACCCCTTAATTGATTTCAGAGAAAGATATAAAAGGTTTTTGAAAAAATGAAATTGGAAAATATATTTAGAAATTTTTTAGCATGGCTAATTAGTTTTTTGTTTCCAATAAAAAAAATTACTAAAAATGATTTGCTTAATCTGTGGAATAATGGCGATATTAAACGAGTCCTTGTTGTAAGACAGAATCAGGGAATAGGCGATATGCTTTTGTTTACTCCTGTAATAAGAGCTTTAAAAGAATCTAATAATGACTTACAGATAGATTTAATCGCAAGTTCTCATAACTATGCAGCCGTAAAAACCAATCCATATTTAAATAAAATTTATATCTGGAAAAAATCCAGTATCATAAATAATATTTCTATTATATTTAAAACAAGAAAAATGAATTATGACATATCTATCGTTGTCTCAAGCCACACTCCATCTTTTACATCTTTTCTATATTCAAGATTATCGGCTCCCAGAGTCATAATCTCTTATGATTCATCCAATTACTACGGTGGAAACAACTGGAGCAGAGCATTTTCAAGTTATGAACTTAAGGTTATGGATGAAAATGTTCCTGAAATAGATAAGTTTCTAAATTTAATATCACCGTTTCAATTAAAAACAGGTTATAAAACTGATTTTTTTGTTCCACAGGATGTAATTTTTGAGACCCAAAAAAGTTATGAGAACCTTGGCTTTCCTGAAGCTGGAATTTTTCTCGGCGGGAATTCCAAAAGACCTGATAGAATATGGGGGGCTAAAAACTGGGCTTCTCTTTATAAGGAGCTTGAAAAGTCGGGAATAAAAACGGTTGCGATAATTCCACCGCCAGATATTAAAGCAGGAGGTGGTAATAAAGAGGAAAATTTTTATGATGAGGTATGTAAAATAGTTGGCAGAAAGATAGATTGTTTTTCTGATTGCGATATATTGAAAGTTGCAGGTTTCATTAAGAATCTAAAGGTTTTTGTCACTCCCGATGGGGGAATTTTTCATTTATCTGTCGCTGTAGGCGTAAACACTGTTGGTATATTTATAAAGACAGATTATAAAAGGTGGTCACCACAGCTTAGTTGGGTTTATCCAGTTCAGTCCGCTGATTATACTCCTTCTGGAATATCTGTTGATGATGTCTTAAAAAAAGTTAAAGAGGTTTTAAAAATTAAATGAGCAATTACAATCTTCTATCCTGTGTATGGGAAATAACATTAGGATGTAATCTAAACTGCATCCATTGTGGTTCAAGTGCGGGAAAGAAAAGGGAAAATGAACTTACAACCAAAGAGGCGATAGACCTTTGTTATGACCTTAAAAAAACAGGTTGTAGAGATGTCGCTCTTATGGGCGGAGAACCGTTTTTAAGGGCTGATTTCTGGGAGATATCTTATAAGATAAAAGAACTTGGTATGGATCTCTGTATAATAACAAACGGAACTGTTTACAGCGATGAAATGTTTAAAAAACTGAAGTCGCTCGATTTACAGGCGATTGCCACGAGCATAGATGGAGCGAAAGAAGAGACACACGACAGAATAAGGGGAATTGACGGCGCTTATAAAAAAACGCTAAATTTTATTGAAAAAGCCCTATCTTATGAACTTCCACTAAGCATAATCACAACGGTTTCTAAGATAAACATATCCGAATTAAATGATATAAAAGAAATGATAAAAGGAAAAAAAATCGCATGGCAGATACAGGTTGCTGGCGCTGAGGGAGAGAGGTTTAATAGAAAATATCTACTTGACGAGGAAGATTTTTATTCAGTTGGGCTTTTTATTGAGGGAATTAGAAGAAATTACAGCATTAAAGAACTTCCTGTTATAGGGGCCCATGATATGGGCTATAATTCCTTTGTTATAAACAATATATGGCTTTATGAAAAATGGTATGGATGCCAGGCGGGGATAAGCGTTGTTGGGATAAGAAGCAACGGCGATGTTCTTGGATGTCTTTCTATAAATAATGATAAATATGTAGAAGGCAATGTAAGAGAAAAATCCATTTACGAGATATGGAACGATGAAAATTCATTTGCTTATACAAGGAAATTTAAAAAAGAAGACGCAGGACCGAATTGCTATAATTGTAAATATATTGATGATTGTAAGGGTGGATGTTCGGAGATGAGTTTAAGTAAAACGGGAATTCTTCATAATGACCCTTACTGCTTTTATAAGATGGAGACAAGAAATATGTCTTTTTTAAAGAGATGGCATCTATCAATTATTTCAAAGATTTATAAGAAAAAAGATATATCAGGTTTAAGGAATATATTTCTTGGAGTTAGAAAATGAAATTAAATGTTGGCTGCGGTTATGAAAAACTCGATGGTTATATAAATATAGATATCAACCCTTTGTTAAAACCGGATTATGCAATGCCAGCGTATAATTTGGACTTTAACGATTCTGTTTTTAATGAAATTCTTGCGAAGCAGGTTATAGAGCATCTTGGTTTTTTTAAAACAAAATATTTTTTATCTGAGGCATCAAGAACAATTAAAAAGGATAAATTTCTCATAATAGAAACTCCACATATCGAAAAATCATTTGAAAATTTCTTAAACGCTAAAAATCAGGAGGACAGAGAAAGAGTTCTTGGCTGGATTTATGGAAGCGAGACGGAGTATATGAATCATCTATATTGCTTTCCAGTCGAACTTATGGAAAAACTTTTTGATGAGTTTGGATTTGAGATATTAAAAATCGAGTATTATGATTATGAGTATATGAGACCTTCGGTAAGATATACGGCAATAAAGAAAAAGGACTATGAAAAATCTAATTTCAGGAAGAAACTTGTGGAAAACGGTGTCTTTAATCTTATAAAGAATGAGATACATTTATATGAAATGGAAAGGATAATATCAGAGATATCATTTGAGAATATTGATAACTTTAATATATTTGAGCTCGCTTTTAGAAGTCCGCTTGCCGCTTACTGCGTAAATTTGATAATAAAAAAAGAAGATGATGGCGTTTTAAAAAAACTTTTAGAAAATAATTTTCTCGGCTGGATTTTTGAGGTTATGATTAAATACCTCAAGGACTTTAACGATTCTAAAAAAGCATACGAGTTCGTGAGCAAAATGTTTTTTGACAACCCTCAAAGTTTTATATATAATTTTATTGATAAGAAAAGAAAGAGTTCTTTGAATATTCAAATAATGAGTTATGATCTGTTTAATTATGAACTCGCTAAAAGGAGAATAAAATGAATATAAATAAACTTATTTCCAGGACTGGATTTAAAAAGGATGAAACACAAAAAGCTTTTGGCTTTCTCGGAATTGTTATGTTAGTATTTTCCTTTTTTGTTGCTTCCTGCAATAAAAATGGAATAAAAGAGCCGGAGAAAGAAGTAAAACCATCCGATTCTGCCGCTACCGGCGACACAGGTTCTTCTTCCACAACTTTATATAATCTTGAAAAAACAACATCCGATATTACCCTTCCCCCTAATTCATTTAATAAAAAAAATTGTGGTCCAACGCCGGGATATCCCTGCGGAACTAAGTATTATACGGTAAGCCCCAAGGATTTTAAACTTGGTTGATCAAAATTAGCAATTAATATTAGATATTGACAATTTTGAAAAGTTATGATATAATATTATTAGCAGTCCAAATATTAGATTGCTAATAAAGGTTATATGAGGATACTAAAACCAGAAATAGCTAAGGAAAGAAAGGATAAAATTCTTAACTGGCTTATATATAATTATATAACCACAGGTAAACCGGTTAGTTCTAAAGAAATTTTTGATTCAAATCTTTTTAATATCTCGCCTGCAAGCATAAGAAGCATTTTAAAAGACCTTGACGATGAGGGCTATCTCAAGCAGGTTCATACATCCGGCGGGAGAATTCCCACGGATAAGGCATACAGGGCTTATATTGACACTATATTGAAACTTCAAAATATTGCCGAAACAGAAAAGGAAAAAATAGAAATTGAGTATGAAAAAAAGATTTCAGAGCTTGATTATTTTTTAAAACATACAACAAAAATTCTTTCGGATTTAACAAAAAAAATCGGTTTTTCTTTAAGCGTAGATATAGCGAATGAAAATATTAGAAGAGTTGATATAATCAAGGTCTCCAATTCAAATTATCTATTCATAATAGTCACCGAATCCGGAATAATAAAGCACTATCCTTTTACCATTAAAGATTATAAAATAAACGCAAAGAATGAATCGTCTTTATTGAATAAGAAAATAAAGGGGCTTTCTATTAAAGAAGCAAAAGATATAATTTTAAAGGACTTTATATCCAAAGACGCCAGCGGTATTTATAAGATTATATACGATATATTTCTGTCTGCCTTAAGAGAAGAGGATGATCTTTTCTTTGAAGGAATATCAAGTATCTATGACGATACAACTGATTTTTCGGTTGACGAATTAAGAAACATATCAAGGTTATTGGAAGAAAAGGAGAGATTTACTAAGATAATAAAAGAGAGATTTCAGGAGAAGGCAGGCAGGATGAGAACTGTAGGTATGGATTTTAAATCCGAGAAAAAGCATTTAATAGATGTAAGTATAGGAAGCGAGAACAAGGTCAGAGAATTAAATAATTTCAGTTTAATAACCTCATCATACTGTATGGGTGAAAAGAACATTGGTTTTATAGGAATTATAGGACACAAGAGGATGGAGTATCCAAAGATTATTTCTATAGTTGATTCTGTCAGTTCTATGATTGAAGAAATATTATGCGAGTGGGAAAAGGAGACAGGAGATTTATGAAAAAGGAAGAACCCTGTGAGAAAAAATTAGAGGAGACCAATAAAAATTTAGAAAACGCTAAAAAAGAAGAAATGGAAATTAAAGAAAATGCGAAGGAGCGAAACCATGAGAGCGAGGATTTAGATGCTCGAGTCAACGATTACAGGAAGAAAGCTGAGGATTATTATGATCAACTTTTAAGATTAAAAGCGGAATTTGAAAACTTCAGGAAAAGGGTCGATAAAGAAAAAAAAGAATTGCTTGCCTGGGGAAAGTATGATTTTATGCAGCATTTAATTCCTCTTTATGAGATGATGAATATGGCAAAGATTCATATTGAAAATTCATCGTCTTATGAGGATATAAAGACCGGCGTTAATATGATTTTTACTGAGTTTGAAAAACTCTTTAAAAATCAAGGGGTTGAGGTTATTGATATACTGAATAAGAGGTATGACCCAATGCTCTGCGAGATAGTTCAGACCGTAGAGGGTAACGATGAAAATGACGGGGTTGTGGTTGAAGTCGTTCAGCCGGGCTATATTATGAATGGCAAATTACTTAAGGCAGCGAAGGTCAAAGTGGCTAAGAAAAAAACAGAATCTTCAAGCGTTGTAGAAAAAGAAGAAAATAGTAAGTAGGGTTCACTGAAAAAATCTATTTGAGCAAAAAACAAAGGATTTTTACCTGCCTGCCGTCAGGCAGGAGGCGAGACGAGGAATGAGGAGCGAGCATATCAGTCCGTAAGGCGATATGTGAGCGATGAGCGACGAAGTTGTAGCCAAAAAGCCGAAGTTTTTTGCCAAAAGAAATAACATAAAAATAGTAAGAAGTTAGAGGTAAGAGGTAAGAAGTAAATCCCTCTTTCCCCCCCTTTATTAAAGGGGGAAAGAGGGGGATTTCACTCTTCAC
>Ga0078972_1012794_pt1 | contig 14195 bp, 10 predicted proteins | sample YelNatPaOPGAMG01_FD_67568 | JGI IMG/M metagenome (GOLD analysis project Ga0078972, IMG submission 67568) | Hot spring thermophilic microbial communities from Obsidian Pool, Yellowstone National Park, USA - OP-RAMG-01 (SPADES assembly) (version 2) | ecosystem: Environmental > Aquatic > Thermal...
CTTCGGCTCAAAGGCCCCCAATCCCTTACCAGGTGAAAGAGCATTGGAGCTAAACCACGTGTTCATCAACATTTGGGGGCTCCGTTCCGGTTCCATCGCGGGATTGGGGCTTTCACGCTCCGCGGGCAGGCCCGCAAAGCCCCCCTTGGCGCATGCCTCCCCCGGATCCGGTCCGGGGGGCCGAATGCCCCTCTCCCTTGGTAGGGGTCTGTGCGGTTGTGCCGATCAGCAAGATCCATAGCGATCGGCGCTCGCCCTTTAACCCGCACCGGGGGATGGGGAGGTACCCCATATCTTGACAATAAGGCACTAAGGATTTATATTGGTCTCTGACTTAGATTTTCCATTGAAGAGAGGATAGCCTATGCGTTGGGAACAGTTCACAGAAAAAGCGAGGGAGGCCCTGGAGGCCGCCTCTCAGAATGCCGCCAGCGAGCGGAATACGGAAGTCACCCCCGAACACGTCGTCCTCGCCCTCGTCTCACAGGAGGGAGGCGTCGTGCCCGCCCTGCTGGAACGGTTGCAGGTGGACCCGCTTGCCCTCAAGAACCGTCTGCAAGAGGCCATCGACCGGCTTCCGAAGACTCACCAGGGGCAGGAGCCCGCCCTTTCCCGGGCGGCCATCCAGGTCCTGGAGGCCGCCGTGGGGCAGGCCAAGTTCTTCAAGGACGACTTCGTCTCCACCGAACACATCCTCCTGGCGGCGCTGGAGGCCACCGGAACCGAGGCCTCGAAGATCCTGCTCGCCCTGGGGCTCCAGAGGGACGGCCTCCTGAAAGCCCTCCAGGATGTGCGGGGCTCGCAGCGGGTCACCGACCCGAACCCGGAGGGCAAATACCAAGCGCTCAAGCAGTACGGCCGCGACTTGACGGAGATGGCCCGCCTGGGCAAACTCGATCCCGTCATCGGCCGTGACGCCGAGATCCGAAGATTGACCCAGATCCTGGCACGCCGCACCAAAAACAATCCCGTCCTGGTGGGCGATCCAGGGGTCGGAAAGACGGCCATTGTGGAGGGCCTCGCCGGACGGATGGCCGACGGCGACGTACCCGAATCCCTCCTCGACAAGCGGCTCGTCCAGCTCGACCTGGCTGCCCTCATCGCGGGTACCAAGTTCCGCGGGGAGTTCGAGGACCGCCTCAAGGCCGTGGTGAAGGAGATCACGGCCAGCGAAGGCGACATCATCCTTTTCATCGATGAACTTCACACCCTCGTGGGCGCCGGTGCGGCCGAGGGAGCCATGGACGCCGCCAACATCCTCAAGCCGGCCCTCGCCAGGGGCGAGCTGCACGCCATCGGGGCTACCACCGTCACCGAATACCGCAAGCACATCGAAAAGGACCCCGCCCTGGAGCGGCGCTTCCAGCCCGTCTACGTGGGAGAGCCCACGGTGGAGGACTCCATCGCCATCCTCCGGGGCCTGCGAGAGCGCTTCGAGGTGCACCACGGGGTCCGGATCCGCGACGCGGCCATCGTGGCGGCCGTAACCCTCTCCCACCGTTACCTCCACGACCGCCACCTGCCGGACAAGGCCATCGACCTGGTGGACGAGGCCGCTGCGCGCCTCCGGATCCAGGTGGATTCCCTGCCTTACGAGCTCGACGGCCTGCAGCGGCGCATCGCCTCCCTGCAGATCGAGAAGCAGGCGCTCCTCCGCGAGCGCGACGCCGCTTCCAAGGCACGGCTGGGCGAGCTGGAGAACGAGCTTGCCTCCCTCGAAGAGGAGGCCAAGGCCATGCGAACCCGCTGGCAGGCCGAGCGCGAGGCCATCAAGAAGATCCAGGAGCTCAAGCGGGATGGCGAGGCCCTTCGCGGCGAGGCGGAGCGGGCCGAGAAGGTAGGAAACTACGATGAGGCGGCGCGCCTGAAGTACGGTCGTCTGCCCCAGATCGAGGCCTCCCTCCAGGAGGCCCAGGAGCGCCTCAAGGGGCTCCAAAAGGACAGGCCCCTCCTGAAGGAGGAGGTGGAGGAGGAGGACATCGCCGAGGTGGTCTCGGCCTGGACGGGCATACCCGTGGCCAAGATGCTCGAGGGAGAGCGCAGCAAGCTGCTCAAGATGGAGGAGCGGCTCAGGCAGAGGGTAGTGGGCCAGGACGAAGCCCTCGCCGTGGTTTCGGACGCCGTGAGGCGATCCCGGTCGGGGCTCTCGGACCCGCGGAGGCCCATCGGCTCCTTCCTCTTCATGGGGCCCACCGGGGTGGGGAAGACCGAGCTCTGCAAGGCCCTGGCCGAATTCCTCTTTGACGACGAGCGGGCCGTGATCCGCCTGGACATGAGCGAATACATGGAGAAGCACGCCGTGGCCCGGCTCATTGGAGCCCCGCCCGGCTACGTGGGGCACGAGGAGGGCGGCCAGCTTACCGAGGCCGTCCACCGAAGGCCTTACAGCGTCGTGCTCCTGGACGAGATTGAGAAGGCCCACCCCGACGTCTTCAACGTGCTGCTCCAGGTGCTGGACGACGGGCGGCTGACGGACGCCAAGGGCCGAACCGTGGACTTCTCGCAGAGCATCCTGGTGATGACCAGCAATATCGGCTCGCGCTGGATCCAGGAGTTGGCCCAGAGCGACCCGGAGGGCATGCGAGACAAGGTCTTCGCGGAGCTGAAGGCCACTTTCAGGCCCGAGTTTCTGAACCGCCTGGACGAGATCGTACTCTTCCGCTCCCTGAGCCGGGAGGACATCCTGGGCGTCGTGGAGATCCAGCTCTCCCTGCTCGCAAAACGCCTCTCCGAAAGGGATTTCCACCTGGAGGTTACGGAGGAGGCCAAGCGGTTCCTGGCCGAGGTGGGATACGATCCGGTTTACGGAGCGAGGCCGCTCCGGAGGGCCATCCAGCGGCATCTGGAGAATCCGCTGTCCAAGGCCGTCTTGGCTGGGCAGTTCGCCCCCGGCGCCCGGATTCGGATCACTCGCACCGGGGACCACCTGGCCTTCGAAACCGCCCCGGAGGTGGTACAGTAAGAAAGCTTCGTCCCGGCTAGAGAGGCCGAGACGGGATGGATGCAGCAGGTTTGTGACGGATGAGCGGCCAGGGCGTAGGATCTTCAGGGGACCGGCGCTCCGAGAGGAACGTCATGCCGGGCAGCGCCGCTCCCCTGGAACCAATGAGCATTCGGCCCGGCATTCCCGCTCCCCCTTGTGGAGGTTCACGATGGGCAACTGGTTGAAGACCATGGTTCTCTTCGTCGCTCTGGCGGCGGTACTCATGCTGATCGGAGGCGCCGTGGCCGGCCGGACCGGCATTGCCGTGGCGCTCCTCATTTCCCTCGCCATCAATTTCTTCTCCTACTGGTTTTCCGACCGGATGGTGCTCGCCGCCTATCACGCCAAGGAGCTGAGCGAAGCCGAAGCCCCGAGGGTCCACGCCATCGTGGCCCAGCTCAGCCAGACGGCCCACATCCCCAAGCCGAAGATCTACCGAATTCCGGACGACTCGCCCAACGCCTTTGCCACGGGGCGTAACCCGCAACACGCCGTGGTCGCGGTCACTGACGGCATCATGCAGCTCCTGGACGAGGAGGAGCTCAAGGGGGTCCTCGGCCACGAACTGGGCCACGTGATCCACAGGGACATCCTCATCGGAACCGTGGCAGCAGCCATCGCCTCGGCCATCATGTTCATCGCCTCCATCGCCCGCTGGGGGCTGATCTTCGGCGGATACGGCGGCCGAAACCGCGATGACGGCAACCCGCTGGCTCTGCTGGTGGCGGCCCTCGTGGCGCCGCTCGCGGCCCTCCTCATCCAGATGGCCATCTCCCGCTCCCGGGAGTACGGGGCCGACGAGGAGGGGGCCCGCCTGGCGGGGAACCCCTACGGTTTGGCCAACGCCCTGAAAAAGCTTCAGACCGCCTCCATGCGCGTGCCCCTCCAGGCCACGCCGGCCACCGCCCACATGTTCATCGTCAAGCCCTTCACCGGCCGCAGCCTGATGAACCTGTTCTCGACCCACCCGCCCATTGAGAAGCGCATAGCCCGCCTCATGGAGCGCCGTGGCTGAAACCATTTCGAGGGTGCCCACCGATACGGGCGCCCCCCTTTGACCCGGAGCGAATCCATGAACCATCGTGCCCGAGCGAGTTGGATCTTCCTGGCCGCGTCCATCCTCTCCGTCGCCTCATGGGCCGGACTGCCGCCGGTCAACGGCCGGGCCATGCGCGAAACCCAGGTGGTCCGCGTGGTCCGCGAAGTGAGCCCCGCCGTCGTGTACATCTCCTGCCAGCAGCGGGTCCAAAATCCCTTCGCGGGAGGCTTCTGGGACCTCTTCGGCAACGATTCGCCCTTCACTCCGCCCGCGCAGGAGCAGAACTCTCTCGGTTCGGGGGTGCTCGTGGACCCGAGCGGCTACATCCTGACCAACGAGCACGTCATTCTGGGCGGGTCCAAGATCCGCGTGACCCTCACCACCGGCAAGGAGTACCCCGCCCGAGTGGTGGGTACGGCACCCGAGTCCGACCTGGCTCTCCTCAAAATCCAGGGGGACAAGCCCTTCCCCGTGGCCCAGCTCGGCCGTTCGGACGATCTGATGATCGGCGAGACCCTCATCGCCGTGGGCAATCCCTACGGCCTCTCCAACACCGTCACCGTGGGAGTGCTCTCGGCCACGGGACGGACCGTGGAAGATGGGAAACGAACCTACTCGGACTTTCTCCAGACCGACGCTGCCATCAACCCGGGCAATTCAGGAGGACCGCTCTGCAACATCCTGGGACAGGTCATCGGCATCAACACCGCCATCATCCGGAATGCCAACGGCATCGGCTTCGCCATCCCCATCGACCGGGCGCGGCGGGTCATGGAACAGCTTCGCACCTACGGCAGGGTGCAGTCCCTGTGGCTGGGCTTTCTGCCGCTGGACCCCAGCGATTCCTACATGCGGCGGATGCACGTGGACCACGGCGTCGTCGTGGCCCGCACCTACCGTTTCGCGTACCCGCAGGACGAGATCCGGCCGGGCGACCTGCTGACCTCCATCGACGGTAAGCGCCTCGACGGGACCGGCGATCTCAACGCCAAGCTAGCCCTTCTTTCTCCGGGTCAAACGGTGCATCTGGGCGGATACCGGGACGGCCGGCCCTTCTCAGCCACCCTCCAAGCCGAGCCCATGCCCGAGCGATTGACTCCGGGCATGGCTTGGGAGCTTCTCGGGCTGAGGCTTGAACCGGGTAGCGAGGGGCTGACGGTGGTGGCCGTACGCCCCGGCTCTCCAGCCGATGCCACCGGCCTGCGCCGCGGAGACGTGGTGCTGGCCGTGGAGGACCAGCCGGTCTCCACGGAAGAGGCTTTCCTGACCAAGGCCAGGAGCGCCCTCGGCTCCACGGGCCTACTCATCAGCGTGGGACGAGGGCCGTGGACCTACTACGTGACGCTGAGTCTCATAGGAAGATAAAAAGGGGGAGGAGGCCATGAGCATACCCAAGCAGGCCGACCACGCGGCGAGTGAGCCGGGCCGGCACCAGAAGGCCCCCGTCTCCATCGTGGACCGCCGCCGTGTGGGGCGGGACGACGAGGCGCCTTCGGCCGAACCCAATCTAAAGCCCTCGTACGTCGAGCAGCTCGAGGAGCGTGTGCGCAAGGCGGAAGCCACACTCAAGGCCAAGGTGGAGGCCCTGGAGGAGGAGGCCAGGCGCTCCCGGGAACGGGTCGAACGGGACCTGGCGCTGAGGTTCGAAGAAAAGGAAAGGGCGCTGCTTCAGGAGGTCCTGGATCTGCTCGACGACGTGGACCGGGCCGCCACCATGGCGCGGCAAGACCCCTCGGTGGCGGAGGGACTGCGGGTGATCATCGCCAGGGGAGAGCAGTTTCTCAAACACCACGCATGCGAGAAGGTCGTGCCCGACGGCGCACCTTTCGATCCAGCCTCCATGGAGGCCGTGGCCGTACAACCGGGGCCGAGCGGGACGGTGGTCTCCGTCCTCCAGGCCGGATATCGCCGCGGCGGGCACTTTCTGAGGGTGCCGAGGGTGGCCGTGGGGGATGGTTCGGCCGTGGTTTGACCACGCCCTTCCCCCTCTCGAATTCCGCGATGCAATGGTTCTTCCTTCGGCGTGCCGGTGGCACACGGGGAGAGGGCTTGGCCTCCTGAGCGGGAAGGGTCCTCTTTTTCTCGCTCCGCGGGCAGGCCTGCGGAGAACCCTCCCCCCTCGGCGCATTCTGCCCTCGGGTCGAGTCCGGGGGCGAACGGCCCCGCTCTCCGGGCAGGGGGCCGTGCGGTCATGCGTAGGGACAAAATAGGCAGCGGATTGCACCGTCCTTTCGGCTCCCCGGGCGGGATTGAGCCCGCGGCTCCCCTTTCCCGTTTACTCCCGCCTTCACTCCCATGGAGCCCTCCGAGCTGGTTTCCAACATTTCCAGCTTGTTGCATCCCTATTGTTCGCATGTTATATTCACCCTGAGATGGAGGAGGATAACATGCGCCGTGCCCTATGGATGGCTTTATTTTTGTTGGCCGGCTTCGCCGCTCAAGCGCAGACCAACATATGGCAATTCAACTCGGCCAGCCCCGTCACCTTCGAGCCAGTCCTCGCCACCGACGGATCGGTCTACTTCGCCACCAACGACGGAAAGCTCAATGCACTGACCTCCGCAGGCATCCTGAAGTGGAGCGTCGATCCGGGAGGCCAGGTCATTACACCGCCTGTGTTGCAGGGCAATTACCTTTATATCGGAACCTCCAACCAAGAACTCCGGGCCTACAGCGTGGCCGGGAGCATGCTTTGGAGGAGGGGGCTGGGGGTCAACATCTCCACGCCACTGGCCGTTTCGGCCGGGGGGTACATCTTCTTTGGAACCACCAACGGTTACCTCTACTGCGTGCAGGCCGGATCGGGGGTGGTGCTCTGGGATTTCCACGCCGGCTTCCGCGTGGTCAGCGCTCCAGTGATCGGCCACGACGGCACGGTCTATTTTCTCGTGGACAACTTCCTCATGGCGGTCAACCCGCAGTACGGGACCGTCCGGTGGAGCTCCAACGCCTTTAGCTATCCTCCCCCGCAACCGCTGATCTTGGACAGTTACGACCACATCTTTTTCCTGGATTCCTCTTTCTACCTAAACTGTTTCGACAATACGGGCCACTGGCTCTGGCAGGCGAAGGACGAGACGGGCACCCTCCTCACCTGCGCCAAGGCGAGCCCCATCATCGTGGGGGACACCCTCCTCGTCTCAACGGGCAGCAACGTCTATGCCGTCAGCGTCTGGACGGGACAGGCCGCCTGGGATGTGACGGCGGCCAACACCAGTCCCGCCTTCTCTCCCGCCGCTGCCTCCTCGATGGCCGCGAGCTGGGACGGACTCGTCTATTACTGCGACAGCACCACCAAGGCGCTCACCTGGTTCAACGCGAGCACCGGCCTCTTGGGGGGCTCCATTCCCAGCTTCGGAACCGGCCTGAATGTCAATCTGATCGGATGGAAAGGGCAGGGCTACCTGGTCATCCGTACGGGGCCTTCGGATAGTATCCTGATGGCCTATACGGTTCCCGGCGGGGCGGGCGCGGGACCCTGGTGCCAGTGGGGAGGCACGCCTTACCACCTACAGCGGCGCGACGACGCTCCCTTCCTGGAGCTGACCTCTCCCCTGGACAATTCCGTGATCGTAGGGAACGTGGTGGCCCAGGCCGACGCCCAGGACGACTACCAGGTGACGGGGATGAGCCTCTACCTGAACGGAACGGACGTCCTGAACACCAATTCGGGAAATTTGAGTTGGGGAGCGAACTCGGCCATGTTCCAGGACGGGACCTATGTATTCGAGGCGGTGGCCACGGATTCGGGCGGCAACGAGGCCGTGGCCACGGCCACCGTGACCTTCCAGAACCCGCCGCCGTCCTATCCGCTGGGCTCGGGGCCTCCGGTCTTCAGTTGGCTTCCTAACGGAGTGGATCACAAGTACCAGGTGGCCGTCTCCCTCGATCCCGCCTTCGCCTCCATCCTGATCAGCAGCGCCACCCCCACGGAAAAGTTCCGCAAAATCACCGCTTGGCAACCGGGGTCCAAGAAGTGGGCGAAGGTGAACGCGGCCGCGGCGGCCCTTCCTTCCAATCCCGTCACCTTTTACTGGCGGGTCGTGGGCAAAACGGGCGGCGTAGTGGTGACCCGGAGCTTCGTCATCAACAAGTCCCTGTAGACCTTCACTCCATCTCGAAACAGAATGGGGCCCCTCGGGGCCCCTTTCGTTCGGCCGTGCCCATCATGGGCCGAGCCTCAGCCCGGCGGAAACACGAGGGAGGGCTGGATCTGCCTCCCCTCGAGCCGGCCCAGGGCGATGAAGTGCTCGGCGGGGCTCACGATTTTGACCAGCCCCTCGTGGCCTTGGAGCTCCAAGGGCGCCGGGATCTTGTGGCCGAAGAGGAGGAGCCGTTCCTCACGATGGTTGACGCCGTGGACCGGGAAGCCGAGGTCCACCTGATCGAAGGGGATGAACCCCCTGGGTGCGAACGGATCGCCGATGGCATTGGCCTCCTGCACGCTGAAGCGCCCCACCTCCGTCCGGCAGAGCTGAAAACAGTGGGCCGGGCTGCCCACCCGATCCCCCAGTTCCTTGGCTACAGACCGCACGTAAGTACCGGAGGAGCAACATATCCGGAAGTGAAGGTCCCGCTCGTCCACGGGCCATACCTCGAAGCGGTAGATATGCACGGGCACCGCCTCCAACTCGGGAGCCATACCCTGCCTAGCCATCTCGTAGGCCCGCATCTTGCCCACGCGCTTGGCGGAGAAGGCCGGGGGCACCTGCAAGTAGGGCCCCACAAAGCCGTTAGCGATCTCCTGCCATTCGGCCGGGCTCTTGGCCGCCGGCACGGGACCGGCCGCCACGACGCGCCCGTCCCTGTCGTAGGTGTCGGTGCCCTCGCCGAAGCGAATGACCCCTTCGTAGGCCTTGTCCATCCCCTGAAAGAAACCGGCTAGGCGCGTGGCCTTCCCAAGCAGGAGAATGAGCAGGCCCGTGCAAAAAGGGTCGAGAGTACCGCCGTGGCCTACCTTGAACTTCCTCGGGCAGATCCGCCTGACCTCCCGCACGCAATCGTGCGAGGTCATCCCCGTGGGCTTGTCCAGCAGAACCAGGCCGTCCCGTCCCGTCTCCTCACTCATCGGTGTCCCTGTGCAGGGACCGGAGAAGCGCTTCGATGCGCTCCGCCTTCTCCTGCGTCTCGTCGAAGATAAACCGCAATTCCGGCGTCTGCTTGAGGCGAAGGTTGCGCCCGAGATACGAACGGAGCCGCCTGAGGTTCTCGTGAAGGGCCGCTTCGGCCTCCTGAAGTCCCAAATTGGGGGCCACCACGGTGTAGTAAAGCTTAGCCACTGAGAAGTCCCTGCTGAGCTGGACTTCGGTGATGGTGATCCAGCGCAGGCGCGGGTCCTCCAGTTCACCCAAGAAGGCGTTAGAAACGGCGTGGCGAAGCAGGTCGGCCACCTTGTCCGATTTCGCAAACTTTCGCATGGTGATCTCTCCGGGATCGGGAGGACCAAAGCAGGAGGACACCCCGGCGCGAGCGTGAAAGCGACGGGGCCGGCGGCTCGCCGCCCTCTCCCGCCCTCGGCCGTCCCGCCTGGGCCCCAGCGGTCGTTACAGGGTGCGCTCCTCGATCTGTATTTCGAAAGCCTCCAGCACGTCCCCCGGCTTCACGTCGTTGTAGTCTTCGAGTCCGATGCCGCACTCGACCCCCTCCTTGACCTCTCCGACGTCGTCTTTGAACCGCTTCAGGGACCGGAGCTTGCCCGTGTGGACCACCACGCCGTCCCGCAACACCCTCATCATGGCGTTACGCAGAATGTGGCCGTCTGAGACCATGGAGCCCGCGATGGTGCCCACCTTGGAAACCTTGAAGATCTCCCGCACCTCGGCGTGGCCCATCACGACCTCGTGCTCGATGGGTTTCAGCATGCCCGTGAGGGCCTGTTTCATCCGGTCGATGAGGTCGTAGATCACGGTGAAGGTCTGGATGTCCACCCCCTCGGTCTTGGCCAGATCCACCGCCTTGCGCTCCGGCCTCACGTTGAAGCCGATGATGAGGGCGTTGCTCGCCGAGGCCAGCAGGACGTCGCTCTCGGAAATGGCCCCCACGCCCTGGTGCACGATGGTGATCTTCACCTCGTTCGTGGAGAGTTCCTTGACCTTCTGGGAGATGGCCTCCAGGGAGCCATGCACGTCGGCCTTGATGATGATGGCCAGCTCCTGGATCTCGCCCTGCTGGATGGCGCCGAAAACGTTGTCCAGGCGCACTTTCGTGGTCTTAAGGGAGCGGGCCTTTTCCTGCTCCTTGCGGAAGGAGGCGATCTGCCGCGCCTTGGCCTCGTCGTCCATCCCCTGGAAGAGGGATCCCACGGCCGGCACCTCGGAGAAGCCCAGGACCTCGATGGGGGTGCTGGGCCCTGCCTCATCCACCCTCTCCCCCTTGTCGTCGAAGAGGACCCTCACATGGCCGTACGTGGAGCCGCAGAGGAATAGATCGCCGACCCTCAGGGTGCCGTCCTGGATCAGGACCGTGGCGACGGGGCCTCGGGTCCTGTCCAGCTTGGACTCCAGGACCGTCCCGCTGGCCAGCTGCTCGGGTGCGGCCTCCAGGTGAAGCATATCGGCCACCAGGGCGATCATCTCCAATAGCTCTTCGATCCCCTGCCGCGTCTTGGCCGAAACGGGCACGGACACCACGTCTCCTCCGAAGTCTTCCGTGAAGACACCGTGCTGGGACAGCTCCTGTTTGACGCGGTCGGGGTTGGCCCCTGGCTTGTCGATCTTGTTGATGGCTACCACCATCGGAACCTTGGCCGCCTTGCAGTGATTGATGGCTTCGACGGTCTGGGGCATGACCCCGTCGTCCGCCGCCACCACGAGGACGACGATATCGGTGACCTGAGCCCCGCGGGCGCGCATGAGGGTGAAGGCCTCGTGGCCGGGGGTATCGAGGAAGACGTACTCCCGGTCTCCGTGCCGCACGCGGTAGGCCCCGATGTGCTGGGTGATCCCGCCGTACTCCTTGCTGGTGATGTCCACGTCGTGGATGGCCTCCAGCAGCGAGGATTTGCCGTGGTCCACGTGGCCCATGACCGTCACGACCGGGGCCCTCGGGAACCGCGCCTCCTCGGGCACCTCCTCCTGCGTCAGGACCAGCTCGTCTTCATAGGAGATCACCTCGGCGGCGAAGCCGAACATGGAGGAGACCTGCACCGCTACCTGCGCGTCCAGCGGTTGGTTGATGGTGGCCAGAATGCCCCTCATCATGAGCTTGGCGATGATGTCCTTGACCTTCACGTTGAGCTTTTCGCTCAGCTCCTTGACCGTGATCCCCTCGCGGATGTAGATGGCTTCGCCGGACTCGGCCTTGGCCTGAGCCACCGTGAGTTCGTGCTGGAGACGCTCCCGGCGGTCTTCCTTCGCCTGTAGTTTCTCGATGCGCCGCTCGCGCTTGGTCTTCCGCCGGACCTCTATGACGGGGGCCAGGCGTGAAGGGGGTGGAGGAGCGGCCGGGCGCTCTCCCGGCCTGGGGGCGGCGGCTGGTGCGCCCGATGGGCCGGGACGGCCCGCCTGCTGGGACGGCCTGCGTTCGGGCCCGTGCCCGGGAGCGGGATGATGGGGCGGATACTCGGGACGCCTGGCTGCGGGGGGCGCCTGCTGAGGTTGGCCCTGCCGGACCGGGGCGGAGGGCTGCACCGCGCGTCCGGCCGGCGGCTTGACCTGCGGCTGGCCTTCCCCGGAGGGCTTCCCCGTTCCCGACACCGGTGGTTTGAGGCCTCGGGGAGCATGGGGCGCCTGTGCGGCGGGCTGGGCGCCCTTGCCGGGAGGAGCCGTAGCCCGCTTCTCCTTGCCTGCCTCAGCCGCCACCGGGGGTTCGGCCGGTTTGCCGGCCTTCTTGGCGGCCGGCTTGGCGGCCTTGCCCCCCAGCTTCTCCAGATCCGTTTCGTCCAGCGTGGAGAGATTGGACTTGACGACGATCCCGAGGGCTTGGAGCTCCTCCAGGAGTTGGTTGGAGGGCACACCCATCTTTTTCGCGAGTTCGAAGACCCGGATCTTCGCCATGCCTTATACCTCCCCTCCCTCGCTCCTTGGAGCCCAATTCCTTAGCGCCTGGAGCGTTTTGGGGCCGAGCCCCGAAATGGCCAGGAGCTCCTCGTCCGAGGCCGCGGCGATCGCCTCGGGAGTGGCCAGGCCGGCCTCCCGGAGCGCCGCCATCACCCGTTCGGGGACACCCTGCACGGTTTCTTGACCGGCAGCCTCCTGCGGGTTCGCAAAAGAGCCGGCCGCCGCCGAAGGCGTCGCGGCGGGCTCTTCAGCCGCGCCCTCCACCTCACCCTCCGAGGCCTCCTCCGCCTCCCCAGGCTCGCTCTCACCACCACCCATCATGCTCGTCATGGCGGCCAGGATCTCCTGTTTCTTGGCCTCCTCGCTCTTCACGTCCAGCTCCCAGCCCACGAGGACACCGGCCAGGCGGATGTTCTGCCCGCGCTTTCCGATGGTCAGTGAGATCTGGTCCTCGGGGACCACCACCTCCATCCGCTTCGCTTCGGGGTCGGTGATCTGGACCCGAGTCACGGTGGCGGGGGCGAGGGCCGCCTTCACGTACTCGGAGAGATCCTCTTTATAGGGGATGATATCGATCTTTTCGCCGCGCAGCTCCCGCGTGACGGCCTGGACCCGCATGCCCCTCATGCCGATGCAGGCACCGATGGGGTCCACGTCCCTGTCCTTGCTCATCACGGCGATCTTGGTGCGCTCCCCGGGCTCGCGCGCGGAGTTACGGATGACCACGGTGCCGTCGTAGATCTCCGGCACTTCGGCCTCGAAGAGCTTGGCGACGAAATCTTTGCTGGCCCTAGAGAGAACGATCTGGCTACCCTTGGTATTCTCCCGAACGTCGATGATGAGAGCCCGTATCCGGTCGTTCTGCAGGAAGCGCTCCCCTCTGCACTGCTCGCTGACGGGCAGGAGGGCCTCGGTGCGGCCGATGTCCACCAGGATGTTCCGCTTCTCGATGCGTTTCACCACTCCGTTGATGATGGTACCCACCCGGTCCTTGTACTCCTTGTAGATGATCTCCCGCTCCGCCTCCCGGATCTTCTGGGTGAGCACCTGCTTGGCCTGCTGGGCGGCAATACGGCCCATGTACGGCGTGGTTTCGAGGGGGAACTCCATGGAGTCTCCCACATTCATCTCGGGGTCGATTTGGCGGGCCTCTTCGAGGGTCATCTCGGTCAGGGGATTCTCCGGAACGGGGGCGTCCACCACGGTTTTCACCTTGAAGAGGGCGACCTCGCCCGTCTCATTGTCGAAGTGGCCCACGAAGGTCTCCTGGGAACGCAGCACCCGCTTGGCCGCCGCGGCCATGGCGTCTTCGAGGGCCGAAACGATGATCTCGCGGTCGATCCCCTTTTCCCGGCCGAGGGCCTCGATGGCCTGTAACAGTTCGCTGGACATGGTGTATCTCCTTGTTTATCCTATGGGAACTGGAAGACCAGGTGGGCCTTCTTGATCCGGTCAACGGCCACTCGGCGGGTCTCATCGCCCGTCTTGAGGAGGATCTCTTCACCCTCCGTTCCCGCCAAATCGCCCTCGAGCACCTGGCCGGCCCCCGGCCCGCCGCCTCCCAGGATCAGCCGGGCCTTGCAGCCCTTGAATCGGTCATAATCCTTCAGCTCCCTGAGGGGACGCTCCACCCCGGGGGACGACACTTCCAACTCGTAGGCGTGGGGAATCACGTCCTCCACGTCCAATTGCGCCGAGAGATGGCGCGAGACCTTCTCGCAGTCCTCGATGGTCACGGCGCCGTCCAACCGGTCGAGGGTCACGCGGAACCACCATCGCCGCCCCGCCAACCTACTCTCCAGGTCAAACAATTCCAAACCGAACAGGGCCGCGGCGCCCTGAGCGAGCGTTCGGAGCCTCTCCATCCAAGGTGCGTCCATCCCCGTCCCTCAAAAAAAAAGTGGGCATAGTGCCCACTGTCATAAACTTAGCACAAAAAACAAAGGCGTGCAAGAACCCAAATTCCCCCAAATTCCGCGATCGAATGGTCCCTCCTTCGGCGGCGCAGGTCGCACATGGGGGAAAGGCTTTGTCTCCTGAACGGGGAGGGGCTTCTCTTTCGCGTTCCGCTGGCGGAGCCAGGCGGAACGCTCGATTTGCCTTTCGGGTCTTTCGCGTTCCGCTGGCGAAGCCAGACGGAACGCTCGATTTGCCTTTCGGGTCTTTCGCGTTCCGC